>ENA-OQCV01000262-OQCV01000262.1-human-gut-metagenome-genome-assembly--contig:-NODE-262-length-15132-cov-2.423126_pt1 | contig 15132 bp, 24 predicted proteins | sample MGYA00242766_ERZ504592 | MGnify/ENA primary metagenome ERZ504592 (study PRJEB26092, sample SAMD00036315) | human gut metagenome | host: Homo sapiens | study: EMG produced TPA metagenomics assembly of...
GTGAGATTGATTCGTTTTCTCATCCAAAGCAGCAGATTCATTATCCAAAAGTCCTTTTTGCAATTTCTTCAAATGACCGTGCAGCCTTTGAGGTCGGATCATGAAATTGAAAGTATCTTCTGCTGCCTGACAGCCTTTTCAACCATTGCATCAGACGGCACATATCCCAGATACTCAAGACTTCCGTTTAAGAACTGCATAACAACGGAATTAATCTTGTTGAACACTATACTGCCATCCTCATTTTGACGCAGCCCTGTTGGATATAACGCGTATGCATACTTTTGACGGATCGAAATCAGGTCTCTTATACAGTGCTTTAAGCAATGAATATGAATCGGTGATTGAGGTAGGCTCCGGGGTTGTAACCAACACAATTTCGTTGCTGGCCGCAACAAATTCCATGACCTGTTCAGACACGCCTGCACCGGTATCAATTATGATAAAATCATACATACTGTTCAACTCATTTATTGCAGAGACAATGAAATGAATCTGTTTGTGGTTTAGATTATTAAGCCCTACAACACTTGAGCCGGCTGAAATAAAATCAATGCCCAAAGGTCCGTTTGAGATGATGCTCTTTATAGTCTGGTTTTCATATATTACATCAGCAAGAGTATACTTAGGAATAACACCAAACATCACTTCGACATTGGCAAGACCGAAATCAGCATCCAAAAATAATTACTCTCTTTCCGAGTCTGCTGAGCCAGACTGCCAGATTGACAGAGGTATTGGATTTGCCTACACCACCCTTGCCGCTTGTAATGGTAATAACACGGGCCGGTTCTATATAATTTTGATTACGCTGCTTAATAACATTTCTAAGCTGCTGTGCCTGGTCCATTATTGTCTGCCTCCGAGTAATTGTTTGACAATCTTTTGTGTATCAAATACCTCTATATCATCCGGAACGTTTTGTCCATTCGTGACATATGATATACCGGCATCAGAGTATAGCTTTATATTTAACAAATTGCCATATGATGAGGTTTCATCAAGCTTTGTAAATATCAGCTTGTAATCGTCAATATCCTTATAGGAATCAATTATAGATATAAGATCCCTGTACTTGGTTGTAGCACTTAAGACGAGATATACCGACTTCTCATATTCAGGTGATAGACCTGCAAGAAGTGCTCTCATATCATTCCGCTGTGTCTCGTTCTTGTGTGAAAAGCCCGCTGTATCAACAAAAATCACATCTGCCTGCTCATATTCAGCCACCGCACTATTTAACTCTGTGGCAGTATAAATGACAGACAAAGGTGTATCCAGAATATTTGCAAATGTACGTAACTGGTCTGTTGCAGCTATTCTGTATGTATCAGCAGTGATAAATGCGATATTTTATTATAATTAACCTTGAATTTTGAAGCAATTTTAGCAATTGTGGTTGTCTTGCCAACGCCTGTCGGTCCGACAAAGAAAACAACTCTGGTTTTTTGCCGTTTACCTTTATAGTTTCAGGCTGACCAAATCTTAAAATGAGTTTCTGGTATACATTTGATAAAATCACATCGAGACTGTTACCGGGACGTAGGAATTTCTCGATTTCATCAAGAATTTGGTTGATATATTTCTCATCCACCTCATTATCCAGCAGTGTCTTGTATAAAATGCGGACAAATTTAAGTTCCTGTGCACTTTGAGGCTTTGAAGGCTCCTTATTTTGAGGTTTATCAAATGTGCTTTCCATCATTTTGGCAATGGAATCAAGCTCCTTGATTTCCTGTTCAATATCGCTGGTCTGTTCAGCCGCCTTTGGGGCTGCCGGTGCAGGTGTAGGTTTTAAGGTCTCAGATGCAGATTTTGGGGCGAATGAAGGCATCTTTATTTCTTCATCTGCCTTGTAATCAATTTTACCCGGGAGTGTAGTCCTTGCAAGCTGCGAGGTCGTTATTGTCTGTGTCTGTTTTTTTGCATCCATAGCCGCAGTCACCTCATAAGTTGAGCTTTTGAATATACCAAATAATCCCTTTGGCTTAATCTCCTTGATATTCATAATCACAGCATTTGGACCAAATGGCCTGCTTTGCACATTCAATTGCTTCTTCTTTTGTTTTTCCAGTGAATTTGTTAATAGTCATTTATGCAGTCACCATTCCTACCGACTGAAGCTCAACATTTGATTCAACCTCATTGTAGGATAACACAATGAGATCCTTGAAATAATCCTCAGTCATTTTCTTAAAGTACATTCTAACAATTGGAGATGTAATAATAATAGCACTCTTTCCCAAACTTTCCAACTTACCAATTTCTGTTTCAACAGATTTGATAATAGCCTTTATCCTGTCAGGATCAAGAGAAAGGTAAGAGCCCTGCTCTGTCTGTTTAACAGATGACATAATTTCCTGCTCCACAGCAGGGTCAAGTGTGATGACACTTGTGGTCTCATTTGCAGGAAAATACTTACTTGATATAGCTCTCTTTAAGCCCTGGCGCACGTATTCCGTAAGTACATCTGTATCCCTGGTGGTCTGTGCGTGATCGGCAAGCGTCTCAAAAATTGTAAGCAGATCCCTAATAGAAATTCCCTCGCTCAAAAGATTCTGAAGCACCTTCTGAATCTCACCAAGACCAAGCAGCTTTGGTATGAGTTCGTCCACAATGACAGGATTTGATTCCTTGAGATTGTTGACCAGATTCTGTACATCCTGTCTGGTGAGAAGCTCTGCAATATGAGATCTGATAACCTCAGTCAGATGAGTAGCTATAATCGATGGCGGATCTACAACTGTATATCCAAGACTCTCAGCACGCTCTCTTTGGCTTTCCGTAATCCATATGGCCGGAAGATGGAATGAAGGCTCAAATGTAGGAATACCTGTTATCTCCTCCTCCACATAGCCCGGATTCATAGCCATGTAGTGATCAAAAAGTATCTCACCTTCTGTTACCTGTATGCCCTTTATCTTGATGATATACTGATTAGGATTAAGCTGTATATTATCCCTTAATCGTATGATAGGTACGACAGTTCCAAGCTCTAAAGCAATCTGTCGCCTTATCATTACAACTCGGTCAAGCAGATCCCCTCCCTGATTTACATCTGCAAGAGGAATGATACCATAGCCAAACTCAAGCTCAATAGGGTCAACCTGCAGCAGTGAAACGACATTTTCGGGTTTTCGTATTTCCTCGGCATCGCTTTCAGCCTGTGCGGTCTCATCCTCTATGCTCTCAATACCGGCATTTTTTATCCAGATTTTTACCTGTTACAAAAAAAGCCACCGCAAGCCCAATAAAGAGCCACCACTCATTGCGAAGAGGTGTGAGTATACCTAAAACCACAAGTACAATTGATACAATATAAAGCACCTTGGCTGTGCCAAAGAGCTGGCCTAAAAGCTCTCCTGAAAAATCATTCTCATTGGAGCCTTTTGTGACAAGAATACCGGTCGAAAGAGATATAAGTAAAGACGGTATCTGTGAAACAAGTCCGTCTCCGATTGTGAGCAGGCCAAACTTCTGTATAGCCTCATTTGCATCAAGCCCCTGGAACATAACACCCATTATGGTGCCTCCAACCAGGTTGATAAGTGTAATAATAATACCGGCTGCTGCATCTCCCTTTACATACTTTGTAGCACCATCCATAGCTCCGTAGAAGCTTGACTCCTTCTGGATTTTATCACGGCGAGCCTTGGCTTCCTTGTCAGTGATGGCTCCTGTGTTTAAGTCGGCATCAATAGCCATCTGTTTGCCGGGCATAGCATCGAGCGTGAATCGTGCAGTTACCTCAGCAACACGCTCAGATCCCTTGTTGATAACAACAAACTGGATGATAATGAGCACTATAAAACGATTGCACCGATGACTAAATTACCTCCACCGACGAATTGACCAAACACATTTACAACCACACCCGGGTTTCCGGTTGATAAATAAGCCTGGTAGATGAGACATTAAGTGAAATCCTGAATATAGTCGTAAACAGTAATAGTGTCGGGAAAATGACATATCAAGCACTTCTTTTACAAAAAGCACCTTAAAAGAATGATGAGTGCTATTGAAAGGTTGAATGCAAGCATAACATCTAACAGGAAGGATGGAATAGGTATGATGAAAAAACAAAACAGCACATAACAGATATAATCCAACACCTAAATCTGTCCTTTTTTAACATATTCTATTCCTCCTTTCCGTTAAATCACGGACTGCATATATAAAGTCCGTATTTATCATTTTTGTTTTATAATAATAAATTAATCTAATTATTTTCCTTGTAAATCATGGCAAGTATTTCCGCAACTGACCGATAAAGCTCAGGCGGTATCTCAGCTCCAAGATCCACATTGTGAAAGAGCATTCGTGCAAGAGGTTTATTCTCGACTATATGGATATTATTGTCTCTTGCTATTTCCTTTATTTTCTGCGCCACATAATCCTGACCCTTTGCGACCACTACCGGAGCATCATTTTTTTGAGCATCGTACTTTACTGCAACAGCAAAGTGAGTAGGGTTGGTGATGACAACATCAGCCTTTGGCACATCCTGCATCATCCTTCGCTGTGAAGCCTCCTGCATACGTTTACGCTGCTGACCCTTAATGGCCGGATCTCCCTCTGTAGTTTTTAAACTCATCCTTGACCTCCTGTTTGGTCATCTTCATATCATTGTTAAACTTGTGCTTATTGTAAGCAAAGTCAGCAATACCGACTATCATATAGACAATACTGATCTTAAGACCGGTATTTATGATGATATCACCAATCAGTACTATTGCCTGTTTGAGCGGAAGCTCATAGAGTATAAATATATCATTCTGATGTGATTTAACAGAGGAATAAGCCACATACATAATGATTCCTACCTTTAGTACAGACTTAAGAAGCTCAAAGATGGAGTCCTTTGACAGTATCCTCTTAAATCCGTTTATGGGATTAAACTTGCTAAGCTTTGGAGCCATAGGCTTAGTGGATATTTTAAATCCAACCTGGATGATACTCACGAGAATCGTGATTACAACTCCGAAAGCAAAAAACGGCAGCACAGTCAGTAAAAACTGAAGTATTACATTATTTAAATAATGCGTGACCGAAACAGATGAAATCTGCTCCTGTGACTCCTTTAAAAAGTCAGGCATTTTTTTATATACAGTAGAAAACAATCCAATCAGATTGCCCCCTACAAAGGATATAAATATCTTTAATACTAAAAACAGCACTATAAGGTCAAAGGCAGCTGTAAGCTCCTTGCTTTTTGCTACCTTGCCCTCTTCCCTGGCATCCTTTAACTTCTTTTCTGTTGCCGGCTCTGTTTTCTCTCCACCCTCGCCATCCTGTGCAAACCATTGCAGATTGTAGCACAACACTGTATGCAATTTGGAAAATTCATCTAAACTGTCAGTACATTCCATCAATTATCGAAACCACCATAGTCTTAATTTCTGTAATAATAAAATTAGCAATGCTCGGAATTAGATATACTATCAAAAATTAATACAATAAATCCTGCTATAATTTTTAACTGGATACCTACAGAGAACATATTCATCTGAGGCGCAACCTTTGCCATGATTCCCAGTATACAGTTCATTATCATCATGCACGCAAAGACCGGAAGAAATATCCTGAAGCCTATTACAAACATATCGCCCATATACTTAGTCATGGTAGAGAGCATATTGTCAAATTGAAACTGTGCACCTCCAAGCGGTACAACTGAAAAGGAGTCACAAACTGCCCTTATAAGATATGTGTGCATATCAGATACAAGAAGCAGGACAAGAACTACGTAATAGTAGAAATTACCTGTAACTGTTGTCTCTGAATTCATCGATGGATTGAATTCTGTTGCCATGGACAGACCTATATCCATATCAATCAGATTTCCCGCAAAAATAACAATGGAATTACATATATTGGCCGCAAAACCTATGAGCAGTCCTGTAATTCCTTCTTTTACGACCAGTACAGCAAAACCTACTGCACTGACATAGGAAAGCTGTGGTCTTTCTATGATATTGTACATAAACAAAGCAACAAAGGCTGATAAGCCGGTCTTGACACGTGCCGGAACCGCATTATCTCCAAAAAACGGAGCTATGTACACAAATGATGCAATACGCACCAGAATCAGCAAAAAATATTCAAAATTTGCAATAGAAAAAGAATAATTAATCATATATCATCCTATCCCATGCTTATATAATAACTGAATTTGGACCACAAATCAGTCATAAATCCGGACATAGTGTCGAGCATCCATGAGCCACAGAGCATCATCACAAGAAAAATTGCAATTATTTTTGGCACAAATGTAAGTGTCTGCTCCTGAATTGACGTAACTGTCTGAAATATACTGACTATAAGTCCGACAATCAGCGAAATAAGCAAAAGCGGAGCTGATGTAATGATTGTAGTATAAATTGCCTCTCTGGCAATATCCAAAACAGCTTCCTGGGTAATCATATGTACACCTCCTAGTAAAACGTCTTAACCAGATTACCAATAACCAGATCCCAGCCATCCGCAAGGGTGGCTTACGTTCTTTTTGGAGCCGCCGAGCGATGCAACGATGGCCGCAATGGCAACGCCCAGCGCGACCGCTGCCGCTGCCACGATCAGGCCCATCGGGATGCCAAAAAAGGTAGCGCTCAGGGCGGCGGAGATCGCGGCCAGCAGGCCTTCAAAGGCTGCACCGACCGCGCCGATCAGGGAAGCGACGCCCGCAAAAATGGTGGGGAAGCTGGACAGCAGACCGCCGCTCAGGCCCTGACTGATGGCGAGAGCCGCCGTGCTCAGCGGCCCCTGCAGGCCCTGAAAGACCGACACGAGGGTGGAACCAAGGCCCTGTGCCTGCTGCCAGACCTCAGAGAAGCCGCCGGTCAGGCCGTTCACGATCTGCCCGCCAAGGTCGATAGCTCCCTGCACCAGCTGATCGCGGGCACCGCCCAGCGCCTTTGTTGAGCTTAGTCACGATGCCAAGGGCAAAATCATTGACCTGCTTCTTCTGGTCGGCAGTCAGACCGCCGTAGATGGTGCTCGCCACCCACTTGCCGATGCCCAGCCAGTCCTGATTCTTGACGGCGGTGTACAGATCATCGAAGGTGCCCAGAATGCCGGTATCTGCTTCGGTCTGCAACTCCTTCCACAGGCCGTCAAAGTTGTCCGCGCTGGACTTTTTGATCTGCTCGGCCACCTGCACGGTGCCGTCTGCGGCGACGGTCTTGATCTTCTCCACCGTCACAAGGGCACCGTCCACCACGTCGTCGTAGACCTCGGTGATGACCTGCTTCTGGGTCTCAGTGCCGTCGGTCAGGGTCTCGGTGACGGTCTGGGTGGTGGTCTTGACCCCGTCTGCCAGCGTCTCAAAGGTGGAAGTGACCGTCTTGGCAGTCTCCCGCACCGTCTCCATGGTCTGCTTGACGGTCTTGGTGCCGTCCGCAGCCACCTCTGTGATGGTCTTGACATCCTTCAGCACACCATCCACCATCTGCCGGGAAGTCTCGGTGATGACCTGCTTTTGCTGGGTCTTGCCGTTGGAGAGCGTTTCGGTGATGATTTTCGGTGGTGCGGGTGATCTTGCCGTCGATTTCGGTCGTGGTGTCCGAGATGGACTTGACGACTTCTGCGGCGGCCTGCTTCGTGGCCTTGCTGGCCTTCTTGGCTCCGCTGGTGATGGCCGGGTAGGGGTTCACGGCTGTCTGGCTCCCGGCACGGCTGCTGCCGTTGCCGGAGCTGCTTATGCCCTTCGGGACCCATCCGTTGTCATCGTCCCATTCGAGGTCTTTGTGGGAGCTGTTCCACTGTTTCGCGTTCTTGCGCTTGTTATAGTTGTCCATGTAGCCGTTGTAGGCGGCATTGTAGGCGTCCTGTGCCGCACCGACACCGGTTTTTCAGGTTTGCCAGTGCAGCCGCCGCGCCCCTGATTTTGGCGACCAGCTCATTGATCCAGTCCACCACCGTGCCGATGGCGTTCTGTGCGATCTTTTTCACAGACGCAAATGCGGAGTTGACGGCATTGCGGAAGGTCTCGCTGGTCTTATAGGCCGTCACGAGACCCGCTGCCAAAGCTGCAAGTAAAGACACTACAAGGCCGATGGGGTTCGCCTTGAGAACCGCGTTCAAACCTGCCTGCGCGACTGCAAGACCGGTCGCCCCGGCTTCGGCGGCTTGGTGGGCAGCGGTCATGGCCGTGGTTGCGGCAGTGTGAACCACTTCAATTGCAGTAGCGGCGGCTACATAGCCCTTGTATGTCAGGAATGCCGTTCCGGCAGCGGCCACAACAGCCGTTGCAATACCGATGGTCTCCTTGAGCTGGGCCATCTTCTCGTCGCTGTCGAGGAAGGAGACCACCACCTCGTTCAACTTGACCACCAGCTCACCCAGAGCTGCAAACAGGCCGCTGGTCAGCTCACCGGTCAGGGCGCTGACATTATCCTTCAGGGTGGACATGCGCCCGCTGAAGGTCTGGCTGGCTTCCAGCATACCGTTGTAGAACTGCCCGCCCTGACTGGTGGCGGCTTCCACCGCCGCTTCCAGCTCGCTGAAGCTGACCTTGCCATCCGAGATGCGCTTGTACAGGTCGGACATGCTCTCGCCGGTGGCATCACAGATCTGGTTCAGCGGGTTGAAACCCGCATCGATCATCATGTTGACGTTTTCCAGCGTGACCTTCTGGGCGCTGGACATCTTGCCGTAGGCGCGGGTCAGGGTCTGCAGCTTCTCGGCGTTGCCCAGCGAGATATCACCCAGCCGCTGCAGCACACCGGTGGTGTCGTCTGCCGCAATGCCGAACTGCAGAAGGGTCTGGGTGCCGCTGGTCAGGTCATCCAGCGAGAAAGGCGTGGATGCCGCCATTTTGCGGATCTCGGAAAGCTTTGTGGCGGCGGCCTCCTCGCTGCCCAGCATGACCTTGAAGTTGGTCAGGTAGCTTTCCATGGTGGCGTTGTAGTCCACGCCGCTCTTGACCACCTCGGCCAGCTTGGATGATGCCTGTTTTGCAAAGTCCGCGATCATCTGCCCGGCGGCTACCGTCCACTTGCTGGTGCTTTTTTCCGCCGGGTCGGCTGTTCAGCCTTACTTCACCGGTGATGCTGAAATCTGCCACTGTGTCCACCTCTCATTCGGAGCGCGGGCACAAGGGCACAGGCTGTACAACTTGATCTCTACCTCCCGCTTACAGGCGGGACTTTTTTGCATTTTTACCCACAGGCCATGGGCGGATGCGGCATTTTCTGCCCACACCGGCAGCGCCCGGCCGCAGTAGGGGCAGGGCACCGGGGCGCGGCTAGTGCCGGAACCGCGCAAGAAACGCAGCGTCATGCTCTTCGACGGACACGACACGGGCGGCACCCCCTCTCAGCTCAGCAGGCAGGGCAAAGCGCTCCTGCAGGTCGGCATAGTGGGCACGCATGCTGCCATCGTACTCGGACAAGTCCATGGTGCGCCAGCTCATGATCTTTGCCATGAGGGTATCTTCCGGCAGGGCCGCGAACAGCGCACGGAACCGGAACCAGTGCACCTTTTCGCGGGTCAGGTCGATGCCGTAGGCCTGCTGGAATGCCGCCACGATGTAACCGGCATCGCACTGGTAGTCGAAAGCGGGCGGCTTTTCCGGGCCGCTGTCAGGTTCACTTGCAGTGCCTGCTGCGGCCTGCTCACCGGCACGGTAAAAATCCACCATGCAGCCGTAAGCATCGGGGAGCTGTTCCGGCGGCACAGGCTTATGATAGAACCGCTCCATGATCGCAAGGGCTTCTTCCGGGTGTTCGCCGTCCAGCCTGCCGTGGGCGTAGGCGTTGGAGAGCCGCACCATGTGCCGGAAATCCGGGTCGATGCGTCTGCCGTGCCAGCTATCCGGCAGATGTGCCGTCAGCAGATCAGCCATTTTCCAGCGCTGCCAGCTCAGCCAGCAGCTGCTTGCGGCGGGCGGCATTGTCCACCCGCTCCACCATCCGGGCGGCAGGCGGCGCGGGATAGCTCACAGGCGGCTTGTGCCTGTTCTTTTTGGCCTGTGCACGCCGCTGCTCGCGGTTCATGGGCTGGGCAGGCTTTGCGGCATAGCGCTGTTTCTCGGCGGCAAAGGCATTGCCCAGTTCCTCGATCACGTCATAGATGGGGGCCATGTTGTTTTCATCCAGCCCCAGACGGGCGGATGCGCCTGCACCGAGGATCTCGTCGATGCAGTCCATGGCAATGCATGCCTGTGCACGTGCATGGTCGCCCAGACGGACGCCACCGCGCCGGAACTGCTCCGACTCCTCGGCGCTCCGGCGCTGCATCCGCTCGTTGGCATCCTCAAAGCGGTCAAGGTCGTTGGCGTTCATTAGGGAAAAATTCAAATTCCTGTCCACAAATAACCATGTTCTGGCTACCTTTCAGTTGAGCCATGCCCCGGTTCTGCCCCGGAGAAAACTAATCACGGCATAAAAGATCCCCGTTCCGGTGTGGAGCGGGGGAAAGATGCTGTTCCGGACGGGGTCAGCCGCCGGAAACGGTAGTGTAATCAAATTCGTCCGGCGTGCCGATGGCCTTCACGTCGCAGGCAAAGGTGGCCTTGGAACCGGCTGCACCGCCTACGTCGCTGGTGACGATGATGGCGGCGCTGCCTTTCTCGCCCTTGCCGGTGCGCAGGCTGAAATAAATGTAGGGCACAATGACATCGCTGCCGGTGCCGTACACGATCTTGTGGCTCAGCACAAAATCCTGGAAAAGCATCACCCACGCAGCGGTCGCCGTTGACGGTAAGGGTGCGCTGGGTGCCGGTCTTTTCGGTGACGTTGCCGGTGCGGATGTACTGGGAATCCTCGGTGGTGGCGTTCAGGGAGCCGGAATGCTCCTTCACATGGTCGGCGCAAACCACCCACTGGCTTTCCTTGGTCTGGGTGCTCTCGATCTGGAAGGCGAGGATGAAGTCGTTCGCCGTCTCAATGCCGGTATAGGACGCGCTGGGCGTGATGCCGGACTTGGTAATGGCTTCAGATACAGTCATATCAAAACTCCTTTCATTTGGGCATGTAGTAGGTCAGACGCATTTGCAGCTGCATCTTACAGCTGCCCGCGCTGTTTGTGACGATGTAGCCGCTGTTCGTCACGGCAATGCCGGTAGGGGTCTTGCCCCCGCCGCAGGCCGAGAGGTCGGGCAGGTTATGGCGGGCATCCTGCTGCATGACCCACTCGGTGAGCTGCTCGAAAAAGCCGCTGTTCTGGATGTTAACGGAATCCATCTCGCTGTACTCACCGCGAGACAGAAAGAGGTAATTCTTCGCCATTTCCCAGCCGGAGATGTACTCGGTGATGATGGGATCACCGGGGCTGTCCTCGATGGAAAATGCTGTGGATTCTTCTTCCAGCCCGGCAATGCGGAAGGCTGCACCGGTGGCTTCCTGCTCGTCGGCGATCAGCGGGCAGGTCTTGAGCCATGCCCGCAGGGCGGCAATGGTGGGCTTTACGGTTTCGCTCATAAGTGACCCATCCCTCCCCAGAATGTGGTGACAGCCTGTGTGGCAATGTAGGCAATGGCTTCACCGTAATCGGCCAAAGCACGCTGTCCCCAGTAAGAGCCGCGCAGCCCATTTTCACCGTGCAGACATTCGCCTTCAGGGTGAAGATAGAACTGCCTGCGTGCATAAGGCGTGTTATAGACCAGCAAGCCTTCGTCAAACTTGCTGGCTTGATTCACGCTGTTTTTCAATATGCCGGTATCGAAGGGCACGTACTGGTCGATGAGAGCGGCGGCTTTCTGCGCGGTGGCAAACTGTGCTTTCTGCAAAGCAGCGGTTTTCTCTGCGCCGAAATTTGTCCGCCAGTCCAGAGACATCTGCACACCGTCTGCCCGGAAGTGATATCCGGCAGGCTGCTCAAAAATGGGCTTGCTCACAGTATCAGCTCCCTTCCACGTGCCAGTGGGGCAGCAGCGGCTCCCGGTCGTCCGAGACAGCCGCTGCCGTACAGCACAGGTGCGTTTTTTCGAGTTTGGCGTACTCGGCTTCGGTCAAGGCAGGCACCGCGCCCTGCACCAGCTTCCAGCCGCGTTTCAGGGTCCAGTGCTTGGCCTTTTCCGCCGCAGGCAGAGCCGCCCACTGAGCGTAGGGCAGATAGCCCATGGTGCACACGCTGGCCGGGATGCGGATGTGGGTGGTGCGCTCCGGGTCCTTGGCGGTGCCGGAGCCGGAGGTGTAGCGGCATTCCCGCCAGCTGCACCCCGGGAACACCCAGCACACCGGCCTGTCCGTCTCGGTGGCAGTGTCGTGGATGAGGTTCACAACAGTAACGGCTGTCTGCATCACAAAATCCCCCTGTACAGCAGATCGTGCGGGTCACTGCCCAGCGCGGTGCGGATGATCTCATAGGCTTCCTGCCGGGTGGCCGCGGTCACGCTGGCATTGCTGCCAAAGGCGACGCTGTAGCCGTCGTTGGAGACGCTGGCAGCACCCGGTACAGCGCCCGCCGCAGATGCAGCGGCCAGCAGGCCGACGATCTGGGCACAGGCATCCGCCAGCGCTGCCCGGCAGGCCTCGCACCCTGCGGCGTGGCTCTCTGCCCGGCCAAAGGTGGCGGCATCGATCATGCGGGAAGCACGGCTGCACAGCACACCGAAGGCGGCTTCCGGCACTGTGCCGCCTGCAGCTGCATACTGGTCATAGGTGCAGTAGAGCATGGCCTTACGCCTCGATGCGCTTGATGTACAGGGTCTTGGGCTTGGACACCTTGATGCCGTACACCTTGCGGCCCTGCACAGCGGATGCGCCGATGTACTTGCCGGAACTGCCCAGATCCTGCAGGTGCACCGGGGTCTGCCACTCCATGACGCGGTGGCACCAGTTGGGATGGCCGCAGATGAACTCGGTGGTGGTCTTTTTGGTGGCCACGCGGGTGGCGTTCTCAAAATCCATGTTGTTGGACTCGTACACCGCAAAGCCCGCGATCTGACCCACTGCGCCGGTCTGCACCAGCTGCTGGGACAGATCGCCCTGCTTGATGAAGCGGTCGTCCTGCATGAGGATCTCCAGATACTCGGGGCTGACGATCATCCAGCGGCCTGCCTGCGGCACGCCGTTGCGGCTCAGGGTGCGCTTTGCAGCCAGAGCCTCCTTGTAGGCGGTGGAAGCAGTGCAGGCGGTCTTGGTGGCGCTGATGTTGGCACCCTCTGCACTCTGCAGTGCCTCGATGGACTTTTTCGTCGATGGACAGAGCCATGGAGTAGCCTGCGCTGTCCAGACGCTCGGCGGTGATGCCGTCGGGCACGGAAGCGGCGTCGAAGCCGTCGATGATCTCGTTCACGGCCTCGTCGTTGTCGATGTCCAGATCCAGATAGGTGGTGGTGCCGGCATCGGCATCCACGCCGTTTGCCTTGTCGTAGGCCTTGACGGCAACCTCAGTGTCGCGGACAGGGATCTTGACCTTACCGGCCTTGGGGCTGCCCTCGTAGCGGTTGTTGAAGATGGTATTGTCGCGGGTGACCAGAGTCGCACGCAGCTTTGCATCTACCAGAGCGGAATAACGCTCCTGACTTGCATGTGCCATAGAAATCTCCTTTCGTTGTTACAGGTTCAGTTCAGGGTTCAGGGATTTGAAAGCGGCTTCCACACCATCGCTCTCGTTGGCGGGAGGGGCACCGTGCTCGGCGCCGGTGGAGACCACAGCCACACCGGCTGCGCCGTCCTCGCCGAACGCCCAGGGGTTGGCCTTGGCGGCTTCGTCCAGCGCCTTGGCAATGTCGGTGCTGCGGTCGGCAGAGCCCTTCAGGGCGTCCAGATCCAGCAAAGCACGCACTGCCTTGACGCTGCGGCCCTTTTTGCCCAGGATGGCGGCGTCCAGCGCGTTATCAAAGGCAAAGCCCTCGGCCTGCGCCTTCATGTCGGCCTTCAGCTTGGTGACCTGCTCCTGCAGGCCTGCCACGTCCACGCCGTCAAAGGCTTTCAGGCCGTCCTGTGCGGTCTTGAGCTGGGCGTTTGCGTTGTCCAGCTGGGTCTGCAGGGCGGTGGCTGCAGACTTCTCCCGGTTGATGTCTGCGCCGTTCTCCTGCATGATCCAGTTCAGCTGTTCATCGGTGATGCCGGGGATCTTGTTCTTCACGTCTTCACGCTTCATGGTGGAAACTCCTTTCGTGTGTGAGACCTCAGTTTTTTACACTGTTCTCTGTCAGTATTCGGTCGTGGGCGGGGTACGCGCCGCCCGCCGCATGGCACCGTTTTGCAGGACTCGAACCTGCCGCTTCCGGTTTTTGGAGACCGGCGCTCTTCCGATATGAGCTAAAACGGCATGAAAAAAAGCCACTGTTGTGCCTTTTCGATAGCATACAGTGGTAAAATAGGGCATTCCATGATGAAAGCTACTTTTTGGGGTGCGGGTGCGGCGTGTATTTGTCGTCCTGCGCCTGCTGCACGGCGGATGCAATCATGAAGAACAGCCGGGCACCGTTCAGCAGAACAATCTCAAGCAGCGCGAGGATCATCAGAGTGATAAGAACTGTAGTAACCATAGTGTACCTCCTGAAAAATTGGCAAAAGAAAACCACCGTCCGGCTGGATGGTGGTTAATCCTTATTGGCAAGAGCTTTGAGGTATTCCCCATACAGACGCTTTTGCTCTGCACGCTCGGCATCAATTTCGGGAGTAGAAATAACCCCTCTGCCGGGGACTGTATGTGTGCGCCGATATTCAGCTATGAGCGCATTTTCACGCCGGACGCTTTCCTTTGTGAGCTGGTCAATCTGTTCCAGAGTATAAATCATGTTCGCTTCTCCCTATGATAACACTTCAAGCCAAGTCTGCGGCATGTTTCGTCAATAATGACATGCTGGATATTTTCTTCATAATCATCGAAGCCATACCCTCTGCTTTCCATTACGGCATTTCGCTCCTCGCGAACTTCCTCACACACGGCTTCCCACTGCTCAAACGTGATATTTTCAGGTACAACAAAATCGATAGCGGTATTTGTAGTCAACCGCTTCCATGACAGCAGTACCGTCAGCGAATGCGCCGGGGATATCTGCGTCTGTGCTAAAAGGAATATTGCGTGGTTTTCGGTGGATGGGTGTGAATGTTGTAACTACCTTCCAGTTTACCACCCAGATACGAACAGTCAACCCCTCTGGGATTGTTGTCGGTCATATAATGGACTTCTCCATCTTTTGTAATGACCATCATATGCTCAACGTCAGATTTTTTG
>ENA-OQCV01000263-OQCV01000263.1-human-gut-metagenome-genome-assembly--contig:-NODE-263-length-15131-cov-1.814916_pt1 | contig 15131 bp, 16 predicted proteins | sample MGYA00242766_ERZ504592 | MGnify/ENA primary metagenome ERZ504592 (study PRJEB26092, sample SAMD00036315) | human gut metagenome | host: Homo sapiens | study: EMG produced TPA metagenomics assembly of...
TACTCCTTCAGTCTGCTTCGCAGCCAGCTTCCTCAATGAGGGAGCCTACCCGCACGGTAAGCGTGTCGAGCGAACGCGGGACGAAGGGAGTTCGTCCATGATAAGGAGAACCATATGAAAGAACGCGCTTACCCTGTGTATACCGTCAACAAACACGCCGAAGGCCTGCTGGTGGGCGGGCATCCATGGGTGTACGAGAACGACATCCTCAATTCCCCGGAAAATGAGCCGGAAAACGGCACGCTGGCCGATGTGGTCAGCACCAAAGGTTCCTACCTTGGCACCGGCTTTGTCTCGCTCAAGAGCAAGATCCGCGTGCGGCTGATCTCCCGCAATGCCAACGACACCTTTGATGCTGCGTTCTGGCGCCGCCGGGTGGAATATGCATGGAACTACCGCAAGACCGTGCTGGAACCTGCAGACCTTTCTGCCTGCCGCGTCATTTTTGGCCGAAGCCGACCAGTTCCCCGGCCTGACTGTGGACCGGTTCAGCAACATCCTCGTCACGCAGACCCTGAGCGTGGGCATGGAAAAGCTCAAGCCCGTCCTCTTCCCCATTCTGGCAGAAGTCCTGCGCGCCGACGGCCAGACCATCGACGGCATCTACGAGCGCAACGATGAGGCTCTGCGCGCAAAGGAAGGTCTTGAGCAGAACAAAGGCTGGTTTGAGCTGCCCGGTGAGACTCACCCGGCAGGCACCCAGACCGAGATCTGCGAGAACGGAGTTTACTATCATGTGGATTTCGAGAACGGCCAGAAGACCGGCTTCTTCCTTGATCAGAAGTACAACCGCCGGGCGGTGGCACGCCTTGCTGCAGGCCACACCGTGCTGGACTGCTTTACCCACACCGGCAGCTTTGCACTGAACGCCGCTGCGGGCGGCGCTGCCCGTGTGACCGCCGCCGACATCAGCGCCGAGGCCATTGCCATGGCGCAGCGCAATGCCCAGCGCAACGGTCTGACCAATATGGACTTTTTTGTGCGAGGACACCTTTGAGCTGCTGCCCCGCTTGGAAAGAGAGGGACACCCCTACGATTTTATCATTCTGGACCCGCCGGCCTTTACCAAGGCGCGCCGCACTGTGGAGAACGCCATGCGCGGTTACAAGGAGATCAACTACCGTGCCATGAAGCTGCTGCCCCGCGGCGGCTATCTGGCAACTGCCAGCTGCTCCCACTTTGCCACCGAGGAGCTGTTCATCAAGATGCTGCGCGCCGCTGCAAAGGATGCGCGCCGCCAGCTGCGGCAGATCGAGGTGAAACAGCAGGCACCGGATCATCCGATCCTGTGGGGCGTGCCGGAGACGAATTATCTGAAGTTCTTCCTCTTTCAGGTGATTTAACGATTTGAATACCCTCCGTTTCACTCTGGGTATCTTCAGCGGAAGTTTTATTTTTATTAAAAAGCACATTTTCCCGTCGGGGCCTTTCGCGTGAAAATGTGTTTGGAGCGGCCCTGCGATTGCAAGGCAATGAAAGCCCCGGTGGGGCTTTCAAGCAGGCGAGCGGTCTGCGCCAGCAGATGGAAGGGCCTTGCCCTGACAAGCGTCGAGGCCGCGACAAACACGAAAACAAAAAATTATAACACATTAAAGCATGGCAGAGCACAGCGGAGCCATTTCTAAACCGTTCGGCCTGACAAAAGGCGCAAATCCCATCCGATAAGTCATACCAAGTGCGGATGCTCCAAAAATTGCAGGAAGCTGTTTGTACAGAATCGTCAGATTTGTCAATTGCCTTTTTGGCCCGCCGGGGCTATAATCAAACCATAGACAGCAACGGCGCTGTGGGTCACCTCCTGACTCGCAGCGCCGTTTTTCGTTAAGATGCTTTCGTACTTCTGGGTGCGGCATTGCGGCAGACCAGAATGCAGACGAAAGGGTAAGAAAAAGTAAGATCAAGTAAGGAGTAGGATTTATGGCAGCGAATGTTATGGAAATCTACGGCAGCAAGGTCTTTAACGAACATGTGATGAAGGAGCGCCTGCCGAGCGCAACCTATAAGAGCCTGAAGAACACCCTGCACAAGGGTGCTCCGCTGGACATTGAGGTGGCAAACGTTGTGGCCAGCGTGATGAAGCGCTGGGCCATGGAGCTGGGTGCCACCCACTACACCCACTGGTTCCAGCCGCTGACCGGCATCACCAGTGAGAAGCACGATGGCTTTGTTTCCCCTGTGGGCGACGGCACCGCCATCATGGAGTTCTCCGGCAAGGAGCTGGTGCGCGGCGAGCCCGATGCATCTTCCTTCCCCTCCGGCGGTCTGCGCGCCACCTGCGAGGCCCGCGGCTACACTGCATGGGACCCCACCAGCTACGCATTCGTGAAGGATGACGTGCTGTGCATCCCCACCGCATTCGTCAGCTACACCGGCGAGGCTCTGGATAAGAAGACCCCGTTGCTGCGTTCCATGAACGCACTGTCCAATCAGGCGGTCCGTATCCTGAAGCTGTTCGGCAAGGATGTGGATTACGTCTCCACCACCGTCGGCCCCGAGCAGGAGTACTTCCTGATCAAGAAGGAAGATTACGAAGCCCGTCAGGATCTGATCCTTACCGGCCGCACCCTGTTCGGTGCCCCCTCTGCCAAGGGTCAGGAGCTGGAAGAGCACTACTTCGGTGTCATTCGTCCCGAGGTCTCCGAGTTTATGAAGGAGTTGGACGAAGAGCTGTGGATAAGCCCAATAGCAATTACTGGAAGCTTCCAAGTCCACCCCCGCAGTCAAGGCTTGGATAGCCGCTTCACTATCATCCTTAGCTGTATGCTGAAAATCCTTCAACATAGCCACTGCCCCCCGAATCGGAATATACATATCCTTTGAGTCCCCCATTCCATTTGCGTAAAATATTCGTCAGTAAACTAAGAAGAAGCAGAATTAGGATGCCATTCCAAGAATTATAGGAGGTCATCACCGCCTTCACTTCCGTATTCCGAACAGCCATCTCATACGGCTTGATATGGATATTACGTATATCCCGTTCTCCACTCTCAACTGAAGCCAAGTTCAGCCCTCCCAAAGGAGCTCCTCCCGGTCCAAAAGGTTTCAACATTGGAGATATTCCTCCGTCAATATAACCTTTCACTTGTGCAATCCCCATCTGTCCCACTAGCCAAGGATCTTCACCAAACGATTCCTCAACACGCCCCCATCGCAAATCCCGAACAACATCCAATCCTGGTGAAAGAGTCTGAATTACCCCTTGGGACCTTAATTCTGTAGCAATTGCTTTAGTCATCTGATAAGCCAAATCTAAATTAAAAGTACTACCAACGGCTACAGATTGAGGAAAAATGGTAGAACCATCATGTACCGAGCCATGTAAAGACTCAGTTACTGTAAAAACTGGGATTCCCAAGCGTGTCTCTTCAACCATATATTTCTGAATTGCATGAAATGCTTTCCGCACATTTTCACCAGTAAGATTGAATCCCTCAATACAGCCGTAACTAATATCACCAGCTGCATCTCTTAATTTTTCGGTAATCCACCTCTTGACCATTGTATAATTGATAACCATGCAAATGACTTAATTGTGCTATTTTTTCCTCGTAATGTCATTCTGCCCAATAAATCTGTAACCCGTCGTTCAACAGACATACTAGAATCCTTGTACACCGGAATGCATTGAGCCATGGAATCTACGGCAATAAGAACCGACAATATAAAAGGTAATAACCACTTTTTTCGAAAATCCTATCTTCAAGTAACATATTTCAGTAATTCCAAAAAGTAATATCAAATATCAATCTTATGGTATAGCTTGATGGTCTGTATCACGCATTCTATACCAATCAACCAACCTTTTCTTTCTCTGGTAATTTGAACGCCAGAGGTACAGCTTTGTCTTGATACCAGAAAGCCGCCGAAGAGAATTTAAAGGGCCGGGTCTGCTCCGGTTTACGGGGGATTTATAAAATCAAAAATAAAACTTTCATTGAAACAGATTGCATCTTGCTCATGATAACGATACATACTCACCATCGAACGGAGCGGATCCTTTATAGGAACTCCATGCAACTCTCCACAGAATTCACCTTCCCTAAAATACCAGCCACCATTAAAATAATCTTCAAGTCCAGAACCAACTATAGTCGGTACACTTTTGTCTTCCGTATCGATATAAATAAACTCGGGTGCTTCCAAATATCCCAAGTAGTTTGGAAGCCAACTCTGCATGGACAAGGAACAGCCAATAAAATGTCCATGTCCTTTAGTCTGCAATATGGTTAATGGTTCATAACCAGGATTGGTACCAGCATTATATAAACAATGGAATCGTCCCATACCCTCAGGTAAACTCTCCAATTGATCATAATTGGCATTTAAGAAAACGCTTGTAGTCAAACGGTGATGAAGATTTTCCACTTCTATCCTTACCTTTTTAAATGGCATCGGAAAATAACAATAGAAACCTCCACTGGACATACCTATATATTTGGACATATAATGCTTATATTCACAATGCCCTATACCAAAGAAGTCACCAATCGGACATTCTACAGAAGGATAGTCCTCACCATCCCAATAAATACGCAAAATTCAGCATTTTCAAAATAGTAGGATCAGGCCACCGCTCCTTACTTAAATCCCAATTTTCCCAAAACCAACCATTAATAGTAAACCACATACGGGTAATTACACCAGGAGAAGTGTGATCTACCAGTACAGATTTCTCACCCGGTCCAACCAAATGGGCTTTAATCTTAGTATTCAAGTCAAAAGTCGTAAACCTGACGAGATACAGCGTTACGCATAGTATGGATAGATGTAAAAGCAGAGGTTTGAATGTCTCTCCGTTCTTTCTTGATGGGATTCAATGCATGCCCTACACCAGGTAATGCTGCCAATCCTACGGCACCTGCCATAGTAGCCAATGCTTTACGACGAGACATCTTTTGAAGGCTGGAATCCATATTGCCCGGAATTTGTTTTCTCTTCATCATATTATGTATTAACAATTATCCTTGCGGTTCAATCTCTAAAATAGAGCCTTGTATATGTCTAGTACCTTTGGCTCTGTCAAAGTTTATATAGTATACCACCAATACCCTCTTCTCATCCAGCTGTACAGCCCATGTATATCCGACATCTCCATCATCCGCATCATCTCTTATGATAATCTCAGGAGCCGTGGCAAAATCTGTACATTCTGCATTAAGAATTCTGGCTCTAACTCCACAAGGTTCATGACGATAACCATATGTCAACAAAACTCTATTGTCTGGCAGCCTCATTGCCTGGAGAGGATGTCCTTTGAACCCCATACTTTTCCATTCACCAAATGTTTTCCCACCATCTATGGACCGTGCAATACAAGCTTGGTCACCAAACGCTTCCGAACGCATAAAAGCAATCAAATCCCCATTAGGCGTTTCATACATGGAAGTCTCATTAAACGAGACCTTTTTATCTTTAGCAATTTTCGTACCGTATTCCCATGTTTTTCCCTTTATCTTTGGATATAAGCAAATAGACCGACGTATTTCTTAAAGCTTCTGTATCAGAAGCTACTACTGCCCAAAAAATACGTCCATCTTTTCCTTCATACAAAGCGCCACGATTATAAGCCGGCAATTTACCTCCCAATCCACTATAATTTATTTCAGACGGAACGCTACAAGGTATAATCAAATCATTCCAAGTTCTACCATCATCATAAGAACGGAGCAAATATCCTCCTGCAAAAACAGCGTCTGTATTCTGTACGAACGGTTTCTTAAGAACAGCTAAACCATCCGGACGAATAAATGTCCACAAATAACTAGCACATAGCAGTGTTCCATCTTTCAACTTCAACAAACATGGATCTTGTGAGCCTCCAAACGGATGGGCATAAAGCAGTTCCGGTTCCTTGGTCCAATGTTCGCCATCTTTGGATCTCACTACTACCAGATAACTATTCGGGTCCAAATGATTATTCTTCTTCTCCTTAAAGACTTTACGGTCTGGAGCTCTTCTGAACGATACCAGTATCTCTCCATTCGATAATTTTACAGCTGAAGGAAAAGCGGAGTAAACATGGTATCCTTATATATTATTACATCCTTTATTTTCTTGACACCTGGTATCAAAACGTCATTCTGTTGAGCAAACAATGTTGTCGCAGAACACAAGTGGACAAGCAGACAATAAAAGAGAAATATAGACTTTTTCATATATAATTTTATTATGTTCGTTTATCAATCTTTCCAATATGCTGTAAAGTTACAACATATTGGAAAGATTTCAATAATATACTTTATTTATCCCAACCAGGATTTTGAGTAACTTTCGGCTCCACGCTTATTGTTGACAAAGGAATGGGGGAACAGCATCATATAATCTTCCCCCCTTATGCTCTCTCAAAGAAGGAACCAAATCAAAGGCTTTGTCAAAACGTACCAAATCCCACCACCTTTTACCTTCAAAAGCCAATTCTAAAAGTCTTTCTTTCAAGATAGCTGCATCATTCGCCTCTTTTGTGCTATTCACATAAATATGCTCTTCATACTTGTCTTTATATGCACGTTTCCTGACCTCATTAATTTCTGCAGAAGGATCTTGTCCCAAAGCATTTTTTAGCCTCAGCCTTCATTAATAAAAATATCAGCATAACGGTACAATATGATATCATCTGCAAAAATACGATCACCATCTCGCACCAAGCCTTTACCTTTTAATACTACACTAACATAAAATTTATTTTCTCCAGTTTCCTGATCTTTAGAATAAATCTCAAGAAAAGAAGCATTTTTTCGAGTATCATCTTCTGTATATTGCTTTCTATACTCGTCCGAAGCTACTATAATACCTTGTCCCGGCCCTATCGGATAAACTATATCCTTTACCTCTTGAGGAGCATCTCCAGGAACAGCACTCGCATGTATCCACATATATCTGAAATAGTTAATACCAGATTCCAAATCCTGAAATCTAACACTCATCAAGATTTCATCATTACCCTTATTATCATAAGCAAATACATCAGCAAAATCCGGCTGTAAACGAAGCTTATCCGTTTTAATTGAATTCAAAGCATTTAATGCAGTTTCAATATCACTGCTTCCACCATTCATTTTTTTTCCCACTCCAAAGATATACTTCAGCTTTCAAAGCCAATGTTGCCGGTTTTGACCACATAGCTCTTTGATCACCGAAATTGTCATCCGGATATAAAGACAAAGCTTTCTCCAAATCATCTTTTATCAGTTGGAAAACTTCCGTTGGGGTCTTCTTTCTTTATAAAGGACTTCTGAATTTGTGTTTTCAATAGGATCTGTATGGATTATCAAATCCCCCCATGTACGAGTCATCACAAAATACATGAAAGCCCTCATTGTATAAGCTTGAGCCAACATTTTATTGCGGGAAGTCTCGTTATTAAAAGTCACATTGGGAGCATACTTTAAAAGAAGATTGCATGAATTGACTATCTGATAATAACGTATCCAGGATATAGGCATATTAGCTTGTGTCAACGTATTATAATAATAAATATCATATCCGCCATATCCACCGATACCTACAGTCAGTATTTCGCTACGCGCTTCCCCCAATATATACAAATCATGTTCAGCAGCTCCTCGTAACTGGACATAAATACCATTTAACGCACCCTTCACGTCATCTTCTGTCTGCCAGAAAGATTCATTCGTTATAAAGCTTATTGGCTTAAGGTCTAGTGCATCACAAGAAGCAAATGTCAGGACCATAAACAAAGCTATTGTACTATTTATTATATTTCTAATTTTCATAACTTTACTTTATTAAAATTGATACATTTGCACTAAAAATTAATATTTCTCGGCATAGCATATCTACCATTATCCTGTCCACCTTCTTCTGGATTAAGACCAGAATATTTAGTAAAAATAGTGCAGATTATTTCCCGTAACCGTAAACCGAAGTCCGCTTAAACGAATCTTTTGTATGATATTTGCAGGAACTGTATAACTTAAAGAAACTTCTCTAATGGCTAGAAAATCTCCTGATTCATGATACAAAGAGCTACCTCGGATAGCATTCTGCTGTCCACGATCACCATGCCAATAGAATCTCGGCATGTCCGCTTTGTCACCTTGTTCTTTCCAGGAGCGATTTACGACATCTTTCGTCATATTATTATCACCCTGCCAATTATAATCCAAAAAGCCTTTGGCAAAATTATATATGGTATGACCCAATGTAAAATCAAGTCTGCAATACAAATCGAACCCTTTATAAGATAGAGAAGTATTAATCACCCCCAAGTCCAATCCGGATAAATATTACCAACATATACACGGTCTTTACTGTCAATCACACCATTACCATCAGTATCTTGCCACTTTGCATCACCACCATATTTGGTTTTATCAGGGACTGTAATAACATTTATCTATCGGCTCATTAGCATTCTGTGCTTCCTCATCAGTAGAATATACACCTATCATCTTATAGGCAAACAAATCTCCAATTCGTCCTCCTTCCTGTAAACCACCTTGCCAAGTATGTTTACCCAGTTTAGCATCCCAAATGTACTCACCACCAATCCGATTATTTTCAACCCCATTATCTGGCAGCTTCAATATTTTATTGGTCACCTTCGAGGCATTAAAACCTAATGACCATTGAATAGAACTGGATACCGGTAATATTCTTGCATTCATTTCCAACTCAATACCTCTATTTTGTAAACGCCCTAAATTAGTGAAAATAGAGCCAAAGCCTGTAGAATGAGGTAAAGTGCGATTTGTCAGCAAATTATCTGTGGTACGATTGAAATAATCAAAGATAAAGTTTAACCGATTATTAAAAAAGGAAATATCAGTACCGATATCAAATGTCTTAGACTCCTCCCAACTCAAGTCTTGATTTGCCATAGTTCCCATAGTGATACCTGCATTACCTAAATATTTAGATCCTACACTATAACTACCTTGAGCCGTATAATCCCCCAAGCCTGAAATATTACCATTTACTCCATAGCTGGCACGCAATTTCAGACGCATTAGATTCTCAGGCATAAATGACCAGAACTTTTCTTTATCCACATGCCACCCTAATGACACGCCAGGAAAAAATTCCCCATTTGTTGTTCGTACCCAAAATTGGAAGCACCGTCATATCTTGCAGATACAGAAATCAAATATTTATCCTTATAATCATACCCTATACGAGCAAAAAATACCCTTGCATAGATCGCTCTGTAATAGAACTACTCACACTTACAGGAACACTTGAGGCATTCAAAGTAGGAATCAAATCAGTAGAAGCACCTCTACCAGCAGCTGCTAAACGGGCCTCTTTCCTAAAATAATAAGCATAACCAGCTGTTACATTCAAATTGTGTTTTCATTGAAAGATTTAACATAGTTGAATACAGCATCTGCCTGATATTGCCGCCATTTGTAAGTATCAGCATTTGCATTTCTTGTAGTTATATAATCTCTCGGTCCATTCCAAAAAGCATTCCCCAAAAAGTATAGTTATTACTGTTCACTTCAAATAAAGAAAGAGCTGGTTTGAAAGACAATCCTGGCAATATAGTCCAATCTGCATCTACTCCTATTGATAAATTCTGATAGTCATACTCTCTTTGTGCCTTGTTCATATGATATACAGCATTTCCCAGATACTGGGCAGCTCCTGGAGCCAGACTACCATCTTCAAATCTGAATTTAGTGGTAGGTGAGGCAGCCGGTGAACGATAGAATGTTGCATCTGCAGCTAATGGAGAACCATACGTAAACGAGTTTGAATAAGTAGTTCTAGCTGAAATTTTCAAATTATCCCGTGCTTGCAAAGAACCATTCAAACTAAAATTATACCGTTTATATGAAGTTGTAATAACAGTTCCTTCATTAGTCATATACCCTAATCCCATATTAAAGGTAGCCTTTTCCGTTCCACCTGAAACTTCAATATGGTGATTATGAGAAAAACCAGTACGATAAATTTTATCCTGAAAATCAGTATCTGAGTATAACAATGTCTTACTCGGATTTACTGGATCTGGCATTGATTTCCACCCTTGATCTAATTTATAGCGATTCTCATCAGTCAAGTATTGAGTAGAGAAGGCAGTATTATTAGTCAGATCATTTCCTGTTCCATAACCTAAATGTCCTATCAATCTTTGTTCGGTAGCTTTTCCAAATTTCGCTGGTGAAATCATACCTTTCCTCATAAGGGTCAAAAATTTCTTCAGCACTGGCAAATTCATATTTTTACCAATATCAGAAATTGTCAGATTATATCTATATTCAACTCTGGTTTTACCGGCCTTCCCCTTTTTTAGTAGTAACAATTACAACACCATTTGAACCTTGGGCTCCATAAATAGAAGTAGCAGCAGCATCTTTCAGAATTTGGATGGATTCAATATCTTCCGAAGCTATATGAACCATATTCGCCCTCATAACACCATCAATAATATATAGTGGAGTAGCACCATTAGGATTATTAATGGAAGTACCACCACGGACTATAATACGAGGTTCTGCACCTGGTTGCCCTGAAATACATTTGCACACGTACACCAGACACTGTACCTTGTAAGGCTGAAGCTGCATTTGCATAGGGTACATTCTTCAAAGCCTCTTTATCAAGCTTGGTCACAGATGTCGTAATCTTCTCACGAGACTGAGAACCATACCCAATGACTACAACTTCCTCCATTTGGGTGGCATCCTCTACCATCACTATTTTATAGTTACTCTTATTGGCAGATACCTCTTGAGTTTTCATTCCCAAATAAGAAAATAACAAGGCACGACTATCAACTGGAATACTAAAACTAAAATTTCCATCCAAATCAGTAACAACACCTAATGAAGTTCCTTTAACTTGTACAGCTACCCCCACCAATGGTTGTCCATATTCATCCATCACATTTCCTTTTACTGTTTTCTTTTCTGATTGATTAGTGGATAATACAGACGGAGTATCTTCCGATGCATATACACTTCCCACACTCAAAAACAGTAAAAACGGAAAAATTATAAAATGCCCAAATGTAATATCCTGCTATTAGATTTAATGTCTATTGTTTTCATTTTTTTTGATTATTTGTGTTTCAAACTATTATTAGATTCACCACTGTATAATTACTTTCTTCTTATTTCCATTATTCCTCCTTTCTCTATCAATTAACAAAATCTGTTTCTATGTCAGAAACAAAGCACTTTTTCACATCAATCTTCCCATATTTCACCTCAATGAAAGGTTTACCATCTTTTAGACCAACATTACCAAAACCTGTTTCCGTCGACTAAAAAAGACGTAAAAATCATCACCTATCCTTGAATCAATATATAAAGTAGAATCCACTGCATCATACTGTATTCCAGTCAAAGCTTGGAGCATAGCATAACTAGACATTGCACGGGCATACCATGCCCCACATTCATATTCATTAAATGGGTTACGTACTCTTCCATCATACCGATCACGACAAGTACGGACAATATCAAGTCCTTTCTCAACCTCACCTTCAAACATCAAATGAGAAGCCACTTGATATTCAATACCTGTCCATACCTCATTGGAGTAAACAAAAGGAAGTTGTAACTTTCCTCCTTTGGGCCATGAACATAATAATAAGCCTCCTTCATCACCTAAAGCAAAAGTCGAGCGCTGAGGATTTACATGTTTTCTGAGATTCCTCTTTAAATTATATTTATGAACAGACAATAAATGACTTAATATTTTCTTTCTATCTATAGCCTCGTCCAGTCCACAGACCAAAGAAAGCCATGCTCCTACTACTCCATCAGATAAACAGCCTTTTCCGTATTGATATTTCGGCCCTTCCTTTTCCAATAAATCCAAACCCTCTTTCGAATAATTAGAATTGACAGACTGTACTTTCGTCGGATCAGAAGCCTGCAACTCCTTCCAACGAATATTTTGAATAAAATATTCACCGTCGTACAATTGATTTTCCATGTAGTCAATACTCTTATCTAGCAACTCTCTATATTCTGTCATATCTTTCTCCAAATGTTCACCCATAGCAACAAATGCTTGTAATGCGCCAGTATAGTAACTATTAATCATACCACTAGGCCCCCAAAATTCAATGTCATAAGTATTATGATGAGGTTCCTCTATAACACCTTTCCTTTTAGGATCCCACGTATTAATGCAATAATCAAGACTATTCTGTACGTATGAATAAATCAACTTCAACCATTCGTCATTACCATATATATGCCAATCACGGTATACTTTCATAATACCACCTAACTGCCCATCAGCTGCTGCATGAAAAATTATGTCTGATGGGTCGGATAGGAAGTGCAGAGCGAAATGCTTGGTGCCCATTCTTAGCTTGACTAACAAAAAATTCCGTTTCCCTCAGTGTTCTTTCCATTTTAGGAAAACAAATGAGGTATAGCTTGAGCATAATTCCAAACATGTGTACAAGAACCATAGCAAGAGCCATATTCATTACCGCAACCTTCCCAATTCCACATCCGACCATCGTATTGCCGAAAAAATCGTAGGTGATTTTTAATATAGTAAGATTAGCAGCAACAGCTTCAACAACTTCAGCAGGCAAAGTTGTAGCATAAAATGCATCAGTAAACAGCTCTGATTTTTTCTTTCAACGTATTATAACTTTTTCATCCAATAGTCTGCGACTTCCTCTATATTTGCAAATCTACTGCTATACCAGGGACGGTATTTATCGGACAACTGAATGGAAGTATCAATATAGCCTGCGGGCTCTCCTCTTTCATTAACTACAGGTACATAGGTACATCTACATCATCAATCGGTTCCAATCCCTCACGAACTAATGAGAAAGGAACGTACCATGCCATATATAAACGGATTGTCTTTGACTCTCCCGGTTGCAATCTAAACGGTACATACAAGGAAGCTCCGGGAGCATCCGCCATATTAGCAGGATTTTCTTTAATTACCCCACTGCTCATCTCATTCCAGCACATCGTGAATGAGTCAAAAGACCATCCTCTAAACCAACAATAATTAACCTTAGTTTCCGGTTCATCTGTAAAGATTGCAAAATCAGCCTGATGAAACGGCTGCGTTTCTGTTCCTTTCTGTGATATTATAAAACCATTTTCAATTGGCCTAATAGATGCTCCTCCATTACGAATATCTACAAAGTTCTTTGAATTATAAGAAAATATGGCTTCTACTTCTTTAGCATATTTATTTTTAAACGTATATTCAAAACCAGCAACTGGAAGCCCTGAGTTATTTTCATCTGTAGGAATAAATGGATTCCAAACCTTCATTGTCACGTCCATCTTCAGTTCATCGTCACTCATTCTCAATTTGGCAAAAGGGAATTTTACTTCAAAATCACAATCTTTAAATCGAGGTAATCCCCACGTGCCGCCGTATCCTTTTGTTGACTGTGGTTGGCCAAATTTTTTCCAATCCGGTACTTGTCCTTCCACAACAATACTACCATTATCTACCCCTTTCAAATATAATCCGGCAAACATTGTCGGTTCATTCAACATCTCAGTTTTATGCCTAATATTCATATTAGAAATTGCACCACTACCTTCTACACAAAACATTCCCGTCCCCAATCCCCCAATAGGGAAAGCAATCCTGCTCGTATACTCTCCCGTATATTTTTCATTATAATCACGTACTTCTTCCATACTGGAGCAAGAAGCCCATAAACACAAGCAGATACATAGACCTAAAAAATAAAATCCATTTTTCATATATCATTTTTTTAAATGATTTATTCCTTCAACATTCTCTATTTTTTCTCCATTTCTGTTCAATCTCCTCCAATGATAACCCTTTTGTCTCCGGCAAGAATAAATACCCCCATACCAAACCCAACACGGCAATAAATCCATAAAGAAAAAATGCACCTGCCGGATTCTCAGAAGTCGTTTGTCCAACAACAATTTCGGTACCTGGTATAGAAAAAATTCTATAATCTTAAAGAAAGTAAAGGAGACAATGCAATTAAATATCCATACAGCCAATGAACCTATCGAAGTCCCCAATCCCCGTACTTTCTGCGGAAATATCTCGGAAATGACCAACCATCCCAAAGGTCCAATACTAATTGCAAAAAATGCAACATATCCAAACATAAAAATGACCATTAACCACCTTCCGATTTCGCCCAACTGATTAGCATAAATAAAACAAGCACTAAGGCACAAAACAGAAAAGGCAATTCCTGACAGACCAATAAAATACAACTTTCGTCGTCCGATTCTATCCACTAAATAAAGAGAAATCACTGTAAATACAACATTTACAATTCCAATACCTACAGAAGCCCAAATAGCAGAGAGTGTACTTTCAAATCCTGCCATCAGGAAAATCTTCGGACTATAATAAATAACTGTGTTAATACCTACAAACTGTTGAAAAAACATAATACAAACAGCAATCATTAGAGGAGTTCTCAACCAAGGCTGCATCAAATATCGCCATCCTACCGCACTATTCCTATCTTTCTCTATTTCCACCTCCATTTGTCCAATTAAATCATTTACTGTATTTTCCGGTTCTATTTTCTGCAACACTTTCCTACATTCTTTCAACCGTCCTTTACTCAACAGCCACCGAGGTGTTTCAGGCACAAAACACATACCTACCAGTAATACCAAAGCCGGTACGACACCTGCCCAAAACATCCATCTCCAACAATCCAACTTGTTTTCATCAGCCCAAAAGGTATCTGACATGTATGAAAGTAAAATACCTATTGTAACCATTAACTGAAACATTGAAACCAGACGTCCCCTAGATTTAGCTGGAGCAATTTCTGCTATATACAATGGAACAGTAAATGATGCCACACCTATAGCTATACCAAGAAACAGACGAGAAAAAACCAAGCTCGTCAAATCCGTTGCCAGTCCTGACCATAACGCTCCCACTGCAAATATCACAGCAGAAACCAATATGATTTTTCTTCTTCCAAATATATCAGATAAACGCCCACAACATACAGCCCCCAACATAGCTCCCAACAAACCAGCCGCCGTAATCCATTCAACATCATTATTATCTATTCCCCAATCTGACTGAAGAAATGGAATCGCTCCTGAAATTACCCCAGTATCAAAGCCGAAAAGCAATCCTCCTGTTGCTACAACTGTAGCTATTAAAAACTATTATATGTCTGTTTTTCATATTAAACTTATATTTTAGGG
>ENA-OQCV01000264-OQCV01000264.1-human-gut-metagenome-genome-assembly--contig:-NODE-264-length-15074-cov-3.168529_pt1 | contig 15074 bp, 18 predicted proteins | sample MGYA00242766_ERZ504592 | MGnify/ENA primary metagenome ERZ504592 (study PRJEB26092, sample SAMD00036315) | human gut metagenome | host: Homo sapiens | study: EMG produced TPA metagenomics assembly of...
ACGCTCTGCGCTTTCAATATCTGTACTTTTATCATAGCTCACTGTTATTTACAACGAAACTGACTTACCTGATTCGGCTAAAATGTTATTCCGTTACTGTTCACACACCATTGTCCCGCGAGGTGATTTTGGCATGAATATGCCAAAATCCCGAGACATACAAGCCAAAATTCCATTGCCGCAGGCAATCTGGAATGAAATTTTGGCTACGTTACTGAGAACGGAGTGAACAGTAACAAAAATTTATTTATGAAATAGAGGATATTTATAGAATTTTTTCTTTAAGCTATGGTATTATATTAAATTGGCTGTCTGACGACAGATCCGAGTCAAAATATTACAAGAGATATGAAAAGTATGTAAGAAAGGGATACGATACATAATGCTGAAAATCAAAAGCTATGTAAAGGTAAACAGTCTGGCGGAAGCTTATGAACTGAACCAGAAGAAAACAGCCCGTATTCTTGGGGGAATGGTCTGGATGAAAATGGGCAACAGAGCAATATCCACAGCGATTGATCTTTCCGGTCTGGGGATGGATGCGATTTCGGAGAATGATGACGAATTTGTCATCGGATGTATGACTCCGCTTCATGACCTGGAGACAAATGAAGCTCTGAATACCTACACACATGGAGCTATGAAAGAAAGCCTTTGCCACATTGTAGGCGTACAGTTCAGAAACTGTGCCACTGTGGGAGGAAGCATTTATGGAAGATATGGTTTCTCAGATGTTCTGACCATGTTCCTGGGAATGGATACATGGGTAGAATTATATGATGCAGGCCGTATTCCACTGACTGAATTTGTAAATATGAAGAAGGACAATGACATCCTTGTAAATATCATCGTGCGAAAAGAGCCACTTCTTACCTGTTACTTAAGTCAGAGAAACATAAAAACAGATTTCCCGGTGCTGACCTGTGCAGCTTCTGTGATCGGAAATGAGGCAAGGACTGTGATAGGTGCCAGACCTGCACGTGCCATGATCGTGGAAGATAAGAAGCAGATCCTGAAGAATTTCCGGAACATGACAAAAAAAGCAGAAGGAAGAGGCGATCGAAGCCTTTGCAGAATATGCGGCAGAGAACGTTCCTACTGCAGGCAATATGCGAGGATCAAAGGAATACAGAACCCTTCTTGTAAAAGTATTGACAAGAAGAGCCTGGGAAGCAGTAGGAGGGATGAAAAATGAATATTAATTTCTGGCTTAACGGAGTGAACCGCCACGCAGAGATCTCCCCGGGATACACTGCTGATCGATTTCTTAAGAAAACAGGGCTGTTTCAGCGTGAAAAGAGGCTGCGAAACTGCGAACTGTGGTCTTTGCACAGTTCTTATGGACGGTCGTCCGGTGCTTTCCTGCAGTACACTTGCAGCACGCATTGAGGGAAAGAAAATCGTTACATTGGAAGGAATGCAGAGAGAAGCGCAGGAGTTTGGAAGCTTTCTGGCGAATGAAGGTGCGGAACAGTGCGGTTTCTGCAATCCGGGATTTATCATGAATGTATTTGCGATGCTCAACGAGATCAAAGATCCCACAGAGGAGCAGATCAAAGAATATCTTGCGGGAAATCTGTGCAGATGTTCCGGTTTTGTTTCCCAGACAAGGAGTATCCTGAAGTTCCTGAAATATAAGAAAGCACAGGAGGAAGCATAAAGATGAAATATGTAAATCAACCTGTACGTAAAACAGATGCAATGTCACTGGTAACCGGAAAGCCTGTCTATACAGATGATCTGGCACCAAGGGACTGCCTGATCGTGAAGATACTGAGAAGTCCCCACGCCAACGCCTGGGTGGAAGATATTAAAACAGGTACTGCCGAGAAGGTGGCCGGAATTGCATGTATCCTTACCTATAAAGATGTGCCTCAGAAACGTTTTACCCTTGCCGGCCAGACTGCACCGGAGATGAGTCCGGATGACAGACTGATCCTTGACCGTCATGTACGTTTTGTGGGAGATGCAGTTGCCATTGTTGCGGGTGAGACAGAAGAGGCGGTAGATAAAGCATTGAAGAGAATCCGCGTAGATTACCGCGTGGAGACACCGGTTCTGGATATCCACAAGGCAAAAGATAATCCGATCCTGGTCCATCCGGAGGATGACTGGAAGCTGAAAATTCCTCTTGGCGGAGACAACAAAAGAAACTTATGTGCATCCGCAGTGGAAGAACATGGAAATGTAGATGAAGTTCTGGCAAAGTGTAAATATACTGTAGAGCGCACTTATCATACAAGAGCAAACCAGCAGACTATGATGGAGACTTTCCGCACAGCCTGCTATATGGATCATTTCGGCAGACTGATCGTTCTGTCCTCAACACAGATCCCATTCCATGTGCGAAGGATCGTTGGAAGGGCACTGGACATTCCTGCTTCCAAAGTACGTGTGATCAAGCCAAGGATCGGTGGCGGCTTTGGTGCAAAGCAGACCTCTGTCAGTGAGATCTATCCGGCGATCGTGACCTGGAAAACAGGCCGCCCGTCCAAGATGATCTTCTCCAGATATGAGTCCATGATCTGCTCTTCACCGCGCCATGAGATGGAGATCACAGTACGCGCAGGTGCAGATGAAAATGGTATCATCAAGGCAATTGATCTTTATACTTTGTCCAACACTGGGCATACGGAGAACACAGTTCTACAACAGTAGGACTCAGCGGTCATAAATCAATCGCTCTTTACAGACATACAGAAGCCTACAGGTTTGCTTTTGATGTTGTCTATACAAATGTGCAGGCTGCAGGTGCCTATCGTGGTTATGGTGCAACCCAGGGTATTTTTGCAGTGGAATCTGCAGTAAATGAGCTGGCACATAAGATGGGAATGGATCCTGTTAAGGTAAAAGAAATGAATATGCCTGTAGAGGGCGGTCCTCTTCCGGGATATCCGGATGTTCCTTATGCACAGAGCTGTTCCATGGACCGCTGTATGGCGCGCGCCAAAGAGATGATGGACTGGGATTCCAAATATCCATGCAGGGATATGGGAAATGGCAAGGTCCGCGGAGTCGGTGTTGCCATGGCTATGCAGGGATCCTCTATTGCAGGAGTTGACGTAGGCGGCGCAGATATTAAGCTGAATGAAGATGGTTCTTATACACTGGCACTTGGATGTACGGATATGGGAACAGGCTGTGATACCGTTATGGCGCAGATTGCGGCTGACTGCCTGAATACGCCTATGGATAACATAGTAGTATTCAGTGTGGATACGGATATTTCTCCTTATGATTCCGGTTCCTATGCTTCCGCTACAACCTATACCACCGGTGTAGCGGTTATGAAGGCCTGTGAGGAGCTGAAGAAAAAAATCTGTAAGCTTGGCGCAGAGATGATGGAAGTAGATGAGAGAAAAGTTGATTTTGACGGTTCCTGTGTATTCTATGATGAGACACTTGAGATAAGCGATGGGGCAGAGGGAAATGCAGCAGGTCATATGACAGATGCAGAAGAGGGCTATAGTGTTGATATGGATGCCATCAGTTCTGAAAATGCCCAGAAGAAAGTTTCATTGGAAGATATTGCATTAAAGAGCACTTTCTTTAACAATATCGAGCTTCAGGTTGTGAAACAGCATTCTTCACCGATCTCGCCGCCGCCGTTTATGGTAGGTATGGCAGAAGTAGAGGTGGATACAGAGACAGGCAGTGTGGATGTTCTGGATTATGTGGCGGTTGTTGACTGCGGTACACCGATCAATCCGAATCTTGCACGTGTACAGACGGAGGGCGGTATTGCACAGGGAATTGGCATGGCTCTCTGGGAAGATGTACAATATACAGATAAAGGTAAGATCCGCAACAACTCTTTTATGCAGTATAAGATCCCAACCAGACAGGATATCGGAAATATCCGCGTGGATTTCGAGTGCAGTTACGAAAAGAGCGGTCCTTTTGGTGCCAAATCCATTGGTGAGCTTGTAATTGATACTCCATGTCCGGCACTGGCTGAGGCAATTTATAATGCAACAGGTGTGCGTCTGACAGAGCTTCCGATGACTCCTGAGAAGATTGCCATGGAGATTTTGAAAAACCGCGAATCCATCCGGTCAGGGACAAAGGTGGAAGAATGAGAGAATTATGCCTTGCCTGTGCAGGTTTTGCCCTGGAGTTTATAGGTTTTTTATGCAACAGGCATTGTTCTGGTCCGGATATTGAAAGTAAAAGGGGATTGTTCCCTGACTTTCATACTGGGATATCTGGTTTACTTTGCAGTGTTTGAACTGGTGATCGTACCGATGACACTGAAATGGGTATCTCTGACAGCTGCGGCTTATATATGGGCAGGAATTATGGCTCTGGTTATCTGCGCAGCTGTGATCTGCACAATAAAAAAACAACGGAGAATACGTGCCGGACAAATGGGAAACATGTAGTGGGATTTTTGGAAGCATTTCTGAAATATGGAAAAATCACTCTGTGATGATTATCCTTGCAGGTGCCGTAGTATTGCTGCAGTGTCTGATTGTGATCTTTTACGAGGATACAACAGTAGATGCGGCGTATTATGTAGGTACAGTGAGTACTTCTGTATACACAGATACTCTTGGCAGATATAATCCCTTTAACGGAGCGATCCAGAAGGCATTTCAGGCCAGATATGTTTTTTCCGCATATCCGATGCATAATGCAGTGTGGTGCAGACTTCTGGGAATCCATCCCATTGTGCAGGCAAAGCAGGTAATGTCATGTATGAATGTAGTGACTGCCAATCTGATCATTTATCAGATCGGTAAGAGACTGTTTGACGGAAACAGGAAGAAAGCAGATCTGATGCTTGTCTTTGTCTGTGTTTTACAGCTGTTTTGCGGTACGATTTATTCCTCCGGAACTTTTTTCTTTACCAGAAGCTACGAGGGAAAAGCCATCCTTGCCAACATTGCCATCCCTGCAGTTCTCATGTGTGCCGTCTGGTATCTGCAGGAGAAAAACAGCAGGAATGTCTGGATCATATTGTTTGTCACAGCGGTCAGTGCGCTGACATTTTCCGGTTCTGCTATCATCTTTCCTATCGTGATCGCAGCGGGAATGGCTCCGGCGGCAGTTATGAATAAGAGATTTTCAGGGCTGGTATATTGTGCAGTGTGTATGCTTCCGTCGGCATTATATGCAGCTGTAATTTTTTGCATGCAGAATTGGTCTGCTGACGCTGGCTGCATCATAATACAGAAAGGAGAAAAAAATGGCAGGTGTAACAATTCAGGAACTGGGACTGCGCTTTGTTGATGCATGTATGAAGCTGTACTGGGGTTCCTGCTGGTATCCTCTTCTGTTTGCTGTAGGACTGATCTGCACACTGGTCCTGGGGAGAAAAAGAAAGTCCGGGATATTTATCGGCTATACAGTATTTCTGCTGCTGACAGTATATAATCCGCTAGTTGTAAAATATCTTATTGCAAAGGCGAAGTTTGAGAATGAATATTACCGGTTTATCTGGATTCTTCCTGTGATCCCGGCGGTTGCCTACTATGGAGTCAGACTTGTGACCGCTTTTAGAAAGACCTGGATAAAAGTTCTTATGGCTGCAGCTGCGCTGACAGGTTTTGTGATCCTGGGAAATCCGCTGGACGGGGTAGTGACCAATTTTGCAATGGCAGAGAATATTTATAAGGTGCCCAATGATCTGCGTGCAGTCTGCGACGTGATCCACCAGAACCAGGAGAATGATTTTCCAAGGGTTGTTTTTGACGGCAGTCTTAACAGCATTGTGCGACAGTATGATGCGGGGATCGCCACTGTAATAAGCAGAAATGCAAGTATCTACAGATCAGGCAGTACAGTGGCGGGAAACTATGATGAGAACAGCAGTTTCTATAAAAGACAGAAAGCATTGCTGGATGTGATCGATTATCATATCTATGAAGATAAAGAAGGGTTTCAGGCTGCGTTGAAGAAATCAAAGACAGATTTCGTAGTAACACAGATCGGGCTGGTTGACCATGATTTTCTGACAGAGTGTGGTTGTGAACTGATCGCACAGACGGAATCTTGCTACATTTACAGATTTGATTATAGCAATCCTCGTAAATAATGCATATTGATCCGGCTCATCAGAGCGTGAAATTCTGCCAAGCTGTTTCAAATGCATTAATTAAGAGGCGTGCTATGATCGAAATATCATATATCTTACAAGAGAAGGAGAAAAGAAATGAAAAGTAACATAAAAAGACTTTCGTTCTGCCTTTCAGCACTGATGCTGCTGATACTGGCAAGTCCGCTGACTGTACTTGCAGCAGAGGAAGAGGTGGCTGCATCTGCGAAATTTTACGGCACATTCTGGTCGTTGGTTCCGCCGCTTGTTGCCATTGCACTGGCACTGATCACCAAAGAAGTATACAGTTCACTGTTTGTAGGAATACTGGTTGGTGCACTGTTTTACTCTAATTTTAATTTCGAAGGAACAATCCTTCATATTTTTGAAGGCGGAATGATCAGCGTTCTGACAGATTCTTATAATATGGGTATCCTGATCTTCCTTGTTATTCTGGGAACCATGGTATGTCTGATGAACAGGGCAGGCGGTTCCGCAGCATTCGGACGCTGGGCCGGTAAGAGGATTAAAAGCAGAGTTGGTGCGGAACTCTCAACCATCATTCTTGGTGTACTGATCTTTATTGACGATTATTTTAACTGTCTGACAGTAGGAAGCGTTATGCGTCCTGTGACAGATAAGCACAATGTGTCCCGCGCAAAGCTGGCGTACCTGATCGATGCCACAGCAGCACCGGTATGTATCATTGCACCGATTTCTTCATGGGCTGCGGCAGTCAGCGGATTTGTAGAAGGAGAGGATGGAATTACTCTGTTTGTACATGCAATTCCCTATAACTTCTACGCACTGCTTACGATCTTCATGATGGTGGCAATGGTTCTTATGAAAGTAGAATTCGGACCAATGGGTGTTCATGAGACAAATGCTTTAAAAGGCGATATCTACACAACACCTGCACGTCCTTATGCAAACGCGTCTGAAGATGAGAAAAGTAATCCGCGTGGCAAGGTGATCGATCTTCTGATCCCGATCATAAGCCTTGTAATATGCTGCGTAATCGGTATGATCTATACAGGTGGTTTCTTTAGCGGAACTGATTTTGTAACTGCATTTTCACAGAGTGATGCATCTGTGGGACTGGTGCTTGGAAGCTTCTTCGGACTGGTTATCACGATTGTTTTATATCTGATACGTCGTGTTATGAATTTCAGAGACTGTATGGCGTGTATTCCGGACGGATTCAAGGCAATGGTACCTGCGATCCTGATCCTTACTTTTGCCTGGACATTGAAGGCCATGACAGACAGCCTTGGTGCATCTGTATTTGTATCTGCAATTGTTAAAAGCTCTGCAGGCGGGCTGATGAATTTCCTTCCTGCAATTATCTTTGTGATCGGGGCTGTTATCGCATTTGCGACAGGTACTTCATGGGGAACCTTTGGTATCCTGATCCCGATTGTTGTTAATGTATTCTCAGGAACAAATCATGAACTGATGATCATCTCTATTTCTGCATGTATGGCAGGTGCTGTATGTGGAGATCACTGTTCGCCGATTTCCGATACAACCATCATGGCATCAGCAGGTGCACAGTGTGAACATGTAAATCATGTCAGCACACAGCTTCCCTATGCAATGGTTGCAGCAGCAGTATCTTTCCTGACTTATATTATCGCAGGATTTGTACAGACAGCATGGATCGCACTTCCGGCAGGAATCATTCTTATGGCGATCACTCTGGTGATCATCCGATTAAAATTCGACGATCTGAAAATGTAAATAAAACCGGGCAGTCAGCACAATGCATGACTGCCCATAATTTTTGACTTGTAACAAAATAATGCATCTTTTGTAACAAAATAAAAAATCTTTACTTTTTTCGGTAATTATGATAATATAGACCTTGTATTAAATAAATTATATAAATCCTTTGAAAAAATCAGATTTTCAAGATACGCGCCTGTAGCTCAGTGGATAGAGCAGTGGTTTCCGGTACCATGTGCGGGGGTTCGATTCCCTTCAGGCGTGCTGCCTGGGACGTATGTACAGTTCCGGTGCGTTGTATCACAGGAGTTATCAGAATCGGGAACTGTCAGAAATCGTATGGCGGCAGTGAACGGAGCAAACGGTAACTCATAAGGAGGACAAGAACTTGGATGATTTTAGAGAATGGTTATCAGATAATCTCCGGTATTTTATGCTGGGTGGAGCTATTCTGATAATTGTGGTTGTCCTGTTTTGCGGCATTCGAGCCTGTTCCGGAAGTAATAAGGGGAATTCCGGAGATGAACAGAAAACCACATCCGAAGACCAGGGAAATGTTCCTTCTTCTCCGATAAGTGAAGGGGAGTCTGACGAGAAGAAAGAAGACGCCAATCCCATGGAAACAGCAGATGCAGATGTTACTGCATTGATCACGAGCTATTATCAGGCTCTGGGGGGAAAAAGGATATTGCAACGCTGAAGACTCTGGAAGATGATTTCACACCGTCTGATGAGTCAAAAGTCACAAATTTGAAAGATTATATCGAAGGGTATGAAGTAGGCGATGTGTACACGAAGAAAGGTATGACAGATGATTCTTACGTGGTTTACGCCTGTTTCTCGTATATCTGTCAGGGCGTTGAGACCAAGGCCCCTGCACTGACTCAGTTCTATGTATATAAGAACAGCGAAGGAAACTGGGTGATCAATAACGGAGCTTTACAGGATTCTGAGATTTCCGCATATATGGAAAAACAGTTATCAGACAGTGATGTTTCAGCTCTTATAAAGAAGGTGCAGAATGAACTGGATCAGGCACAGCAATCTGATCCGTCTCTTGAAGAATTCCTGAATGGTCTTGGGGAGGAAGCCGGTGTGTCAACAGAGGCAGAAGATGGCACGATGCTTACTGCTTCGGAGGAATGTAATGTACGCGCAGAAGCCAGCACAGATGCTGATATCCTTGGCGTGATCTCAGCAGGTGATCAGGTTCAGAAGACAGGTACTGATGGTGAATGGGTTCAGATCGACTACGACGGTCAGACCGGATACATCAGAGGAGATTTACTTGAATAAAATTGAATATGGAACGTAAAAAATACAGGCGGTTATCCTTGTGGTAACTGCCTGTAATTTTTTACGTTCCGTTTTTCTGACATTGTTCTTGTCAGCTTCTGCTGGAGATTTTGCTGTTCTTATTACTTTTCGCAACTTCCGCAAGGGACTTACTTGATTCGATTAAATTCACCGTATGTAACTCCTGTCGATAATTCTGTCTGATGCAGGGAAGCCAGTTCGTGCACTGTTACAAGCTGATAGCCTTCTTCGATAAGCTGCGGGATCAGGATCTCGGCTGCATCTACAGAGGTGCTGAAGATATCGTGCATCAGAATAATGGAACCATCTTTTACATTATTCATGACCTCCTCAACCGTAGATTCCACATCCTGCGTTTTCCAGTCCAGAGTGTCAATGGACCACAGAATCATCGGGGTTCCCACAGTTGATTTTACCGTATCATTAACAGATCCATATGGCGGGCGGACCACCGAAGCTCCCTCACCTGTAAGATTTACAAGCTGTTCATCCACTCTTGCAATTTCTGAACTGATCTCATCCGAAGAAAGAGTCGCCAGATCCTTATGGTCATAAGTGTGGTTTCCAAGTTCACAGCCCAGTTTTTTCATGCGTTTTACTTCGTCCGGAAAACTGGCAATCTCAGTACCCACCATAAAGAAAGTTGCCTTTGCATTATTTTCTTCCAGACAGTCCAGAAGACGGTCTGTAAAAGAACTGGGACCATCATCAAAAGTAAGGGCGACCGACTTCTTTGCCGTAGATGTACCGGACTTGTCAGAGGTGTCTGACTTACCTGAAGATTTCTTCTTCGAGGATTTTTTCTTTGGTGTATAATCTTTCAAAGAACCATCTGTATCCAGTTCATAAGTTTTCTTATCTATTATCACAGTCCCTGTCTGCAGAATGCCATCCATATCAAAATAATACCGCTTCTTTCCGATATCTGTCCAGCCTGTCTGCATAATACCGGTCTCATCCATATAGTACTGTTTCCCATCTGTATCTGTGAACCATCCAGTGTATGGTTTATCATCCACCAGAAACATCCAGTTACTTCCGCTGGAAGCCCAGCTGCCCTCTGATGCCTCAGGCGAGATATCAGTGCTTAATGCAGGACCGCCCGGAGAAGTTTCAGATGAATCTGAAGAAGTGCGTCCAAACAGTTTCCCGGAAGAAGAATCCGTAAAATTATCATTGCTATCAGTCAATGTTTCCCCAGAAGTAAACTCCGCAGAATCCTGATCTTCTGACACGAAAGCTCCGGCATCGCTGATGGCATCTGCCTGTGAAGTCACAGCGGAAGAACGGGTGAAAATTCCTCCAAGTATCAGACACAGAATAACAGAAAGTGCGATCAGCCACCGGTTTGTACGTGGTAAATGATCTGACATGAAAGCCTCCTTTTTGATAAAATCAGTGACAAAAAAGATATCCTGTCATTCGATATCATACAATAAAATCTGACAAAATACAAGGCGATTCCCCATTCCTGCCCTTTTGAAAAAATTTCCAGAAAAATTCCATCAAAATTTCACCGTTGATAAGATGTACAAAAAATTATATAATAGAACAATGGACGAAAAAATCAGAATAAACAAATATTTAAGCGAGGCAGGCATATGCTCCAGACGGGAAGCCGACCGGATGATCGAAGAGGGAAGGATTACGGTAAACGGAAAAAAAGGCAGAAAGCGGTCAGAAAGTCAGCCTGGAAGATGAGGTCTGTGCAGACAATATACCTGTCCATAAAAATTGAAAAAAAAGGTACTGCTTCTTTTTAACAAACCCAGAGGAATCGTGTGCAGCACAAAGCAGCAGTTTGATGAGACGACGGTAACAGATTATCTGGATTATCCTCTGCGTGTTTATCCTGTGGGCAGACTGGATAAAGAATCACAGGGCCTTCTCCTTCTGACAAACGAAGGAGATCTGGTCAATAAGATCATGCGCGCCGGAAACTATCATGAGAAAGAATATTTTGTGACAGTGAATAAGCCGGTGGACAGGGAATTTGTCCGAAGGATGAGCAAGGGAGTCCCTGTTCTTGATACGGTGACCAGACCATGCAGAGTGGTGCAGACAGGAGAATGCAGCTTTCGGATCATTCTGACACAGGGACTGAACCGGCAGATCCGCAGAATGTGCCGGTATCTGGGATATGAGGTACAGAAGCTGAAAAGGATCAGGATCATGAATCTGACTCTGGACGGGATCAGAGAAGGCGAATACAGAGAGATCACAGCACAGGAATGGGAAGAACTGAACCATTTACTGGAATCTTCCACAAGTGAAACAGTGATCAGAACAGGAGAACAGAATGGAAACAGCAGCGATCATGCGAATGAAAGAGCTGGTGCAAAAGCTGGACAGGGCAGCAAAGGCGTATTACCAGCAGGATACAGAGATCATAAGCAACAGAGAGTACGATCAGATGTACGACGAGCTTCAGGCTCTGGAGAAAGAGACAGGCACTGTTCTGGCAAACAGCCCAACCATAAGCGTAGGGTACGAGGCAGTTGACCAGCTTCCAAAAGAAGAACACGAATCCCCCATGCTGTCTCTGGACAAGACTAAGGACAGAGAAGTTCTGAGGGAATTTATCGGGGAACACAAAACGCTTCTGTCATGGAAGCTGGACGGACTGACGATCGTTCTTACCTACGAGAATGGAGAACTTGCCAAAGCAGTTACACGTGGAAACGGTGTGACAGGAGAGGTTGTCACCAATAATGCCAGAGTATTTAAGAACGTTCCTCTTAAAATCCCGTATCAGGGAAGACTGGTGTTGCGTGGGGAAGCGATCATTACCTATTCGGACTTTGAACGGATCAATGAATCCATAGAAGACGTTGATGCGAAATACAAGAATCCGAGAAACTTATGCAGCGGTTCTGTCCGCCAGTTAAACAATGAGATCACAGCCCGCAGGAATGTGCGTTTCTACGCATTTACGCTGGTAAGCGCCGACGGGGTTGATTTCCATAATTCAAGAGCCCGGCAGTTTGAATGGCTGAAAGAACAGGGATTTGATGTAGTGGAATACAGGACAGTCACAGCTTCAACGCTGGATGCAGCCATGGAATATTTTTCAACTGCGATCACTGAGAATGATTTTCCGTCAGACGGACTGGTTGCTCTTTATGATGATATTGCATACGGAGATTCCCTTGGAAGAACAGCGAAATTTCCCAGAAATGCTTTTGCATTCAAATGGGCAGATGAGATCAGAGAAACCCATCTTCTTGAGATCGAATGGAGCCCGTCAAGAACAGGGCTGATCAATCCAGTGGCTGTTTTTGAACCGGTCGAGCTGGAGGGAACCACTGTGAGCCGCGCCAGCGTACACAATGTGAGCATTCTAAAACGAATTGCAGCTTGGTATCGGGGATACGATCACTGTATATAAAGCAAATATGATCATTCCCCAGATTGCCAGGAACTTAACGAGAAGCGGAGTCAAGGATATTCCAAAGAACTGTCCGGTCTGCCAGGGGCAGACGGAAGTCCGGCAGGTCAGCAACGCCAAGGCATTATACTGCATCAATCCAGACTGCCAGGCAAAGCATGTCAAGTCCATTTGACCCTGTTCGTCAGCCGGGATGCGTTAAATATTGAAGGATTATCTGAAGCAACACTGGAAAAATTCATTTCAATGGGGTATATTAGAGAGTATGCGGATATTTTCCATCTGGACCGCTATCAGGAAGAGATTCAGACCATGGAAGGATTCGGCGAAAAGTCATACCAGAATCTGATAGACAGCATTGAGAAAGCCAGGACCACAACCCTTCCAAGGGTAATCTACGGCCTGGGAATCGCGAACATCGGGCTTGCCAATGCCAAGATGATATGCAAAGAATTCCAGTATGATCTGGAGGCAATGCTCAAGGCTACGGTAGAAGAGTTGAACGCCATATCCGGCATTGGGAAGTAATCGCGACCGCGTTCGTGGACTATTTTTCCGACAATGTTCACAGGGAAAGACTGCGCAATCTTCTTGCGGAACTCATAATTCCAAAGGAGGAAGCAGACAGCGCTGCCCAGATATTTAATGGGGTCAACTTTGTAATTACAGGCAGCGTGGAGCATTTTGCGAACCGCAATGAAGTAAAGGAATTGATCGAAAGCCTGGGAGGCAAGGTGACAGGCTCGGTTACTTCCAAGACAAATTATCTGATTAACAACGATACCGGATCGGGAACGGCAAAAAACAAAAAAGCACGGGAACTTGGTATTCCGATCATTTCGGAAGAAGATTTCCTTCAAATGATGAATGAATAGAAAAAATGCGGATTCGATTTTTACAAAAACTTCATTTGTACAATGAAGTCAAGTGTACTATAATAAAAAAACTACTTGTAAAAGAAAAGTGGATAAACACAAATGTCCATATAGATGAAAAACAGTCAGAGAAAGACGAGGAGAATTATGTCAGATCAGGATTTCATTTTAGTAGATGAGGAAGAAAAAAGAGTCCACAGGGGCAGACGAGGTGGACAAAGAAGAGAAAAAAGACCATTTGGCAGTAAAGAAGGAAGAGGAAAAAGAAACGGAAAAAGACAACGATGATGATGGATATGAGAAGATCTGTCTCATCTGTCACAGACCGGAAAGCGTTGCGGGAAAGATGATCGAGATGCCGAATCATATTACGGTATGCCGGGATTGTATGCAAAGAAGCTTTGATGCGATGACAGACGGCTCTGTTGATCTGAGCCGGCTTGTCAACATGCCGGGGGTACAGTTTCTTAATTTATCGGATTTGGATCATATGCAGCCTAAAGCGCAGAAGATCAAGAAGAAAAATGAAAGCCGAAAGAGTTCCATCAACTTGATATTAAGAAGATTCCGGCGCCTCATAAGATCAAAGCAAGACTTGACGAATATGTAGTCGGACAGGAAAAAGCGAAGAAAGCGATGGCAGTCGCCGTTTATAATCATTATAAACGGGTTGCGTCAGATACAATGGACGATATCGAGATTGAAAAGTCGAATATGCTTATGATCGGACCGACGGGAAGCGGAAAGACGTATCTTGTCAAAACATTGGCAAAACTTCTTGACGTGCCGCTCGCCATTACAGACGCTACGTCGCTGACAGAAGCAGGATATATCGGAGATGATATAGAAAGCGTTGTTTCCAAACTGCTTGCCGCGGCGGACAATGATGTAGAACGGGCAGAGCAGGGGATTATTTTTATCGACGAGATCGATAAGATCGCGAAGAAGCATACGTCGAATCAAAGAGACGTAAGCGGCGAATCGGTTCAGCAGGGAATGCTCAAGCTTTTGGAAGGCGGCGAAGTGGAAGTTCCTGTCGGGGCAAACAGCAAGAACGCGATGGTTCCGCTGACAACGGTCAACACGAAAATATTCTGTTCATATGTGCGGGAGCGTTCCCAGATCTGGAAAACATTATAAAAGAGCGTCTCACAAAAAATGACGTCGATGGGATTAATGCGGAGCTGAAAGACAAGTATGAACATGACGAAGATCTTTGTCAAAAGTGACGGTGGAAGATCTTCGTAAATTCGGTATGATCCCGGAGTTTCTTGGACGTATGCCGATCATAATTTACGTTGAAAGGACTGGATAAGGACATGCTCGTCAAGATCTTGAGAGAGCCGAGAAACGCGATCTTAAAGCATATCAAAAAACTGCTTGCCTTGGATGAAGTCAGCCTTGTCTTTGATGAACGGCGCGCTTGAGACGATTGCAGAAAAAGCGATGGAAAAAGATACAGGGGCAAGGGCGCTTTCGGGCGATCATCGAAGAATTTATGCTTGATATCATGTATGAGATCCCTAAAGATGACAACATCGGGGAAGTGACGATCACAAGAGAGTATATTGAAGGTACGGGAGGTCCTGTCATTAAACTGCGGGGACAGCAGTCGATCGCGATGAAAGAGGATCATTCGTAAAAGAGAGAGTAAAACCGGAAGATTTGGTCATAGATCAGAGCCTTCCGGCTTTTCTTTTGATTTCTTTAGAAAACTTTCAAACATATATAT
>ENA-OQCV01000266-OQCV01000266.1-human-gut-metagenome-genome-assembly--contig:-NODE-266-length-15061-cov-2.616714_pt1 | contig 15061 bp, 20 predicted proteins | sample MGYA00242766_ERZ504592 | MGnify/ENA primary metagenome ERZ504592 (study PRJEB26092, sample SAMD00036315) | human gut metagenome | host: Homo sapiens | study: EMG produced TPA metagenomics assembly of...
CCTGCGCATTCATCATTGTGCCAGCTGGTGCTGCTGTGGACCCACGCCAGTTCCCCATTTTGCAAGGGCAGCAGTGCGCTGGACTGGAAAAAGGTGCTCACCAATATCAACATGATCGCCATTGTAGCCGGTGCACTGCTGTACTGGTTCCGTGTGGTGCTGCCTGCACCGCTGCAGAATACCATGAGCACAGTGGGCAACATGATGGGACCGATGGGCATGCTGCTGGCCGGTATGGCCATTGCAGAAAAGCCGCTGCGGGAGGTGTTCTGCACCCGCCGCAACTATCTGCCCACAGTGCTGCGTCTGGTGGTATGCCCGCTGGTGGTTCTGGTGCTGCTGTGGGTCTGCCATGCATCCAGCTGGGTGGCCGACGGCAAGAACATCCTGATGACGGTCTACCTTGCCGCCATCACCCCTGCCTGTGCTACTGTTACCTCCATGGCTCAGCTCTATGACCGCGATGCGGCGCATTCCAGCGCGCTGTATGTGCTGACCACTCTGCTTTCCATTGTGTCTATGCCGGTAATGATCGGCCTGTTCGATCTGCTGCTGTGATGAGCTGCGCTTATTCCCTCTGCCAAAATACAATAGAAAGGAACCAACCTCAATGAATCAACCCAGAGACAAGGGCCTGAACGGCAACGAAAAGATCGAGCAGGCGGTAGCCGCCCTGCAGCAGGAGCCCACACAGGAACAGCTGGCCCACACCCTTACCGTGATCCGGCGGCGCATAAAGGAGCATGGCCAGCTTGTCGTGGCGGTGGAGCCCAATTTGGGCAGTGAACAGATGCAGCTGCGGGCCATCCGGACAGCCGATGGCGCAAGCTGGTGGTATGCATTCACCAGCTTTGACGAGGAAATGAAGGGAGCCGAGCCGGTGCAGTCCACCTTTCTTGTGGATATGGACAAGCTGTTTGATGCAACGCTTGCCGTGCCGGAGATCAGCGGCATCATCCTGAACCCGTGGAACCGCACCATCCAGCTGGATAAGACCCTCATCCGCATTATCAAGGGTGCATGAGTGCGCACCGCAAACCTGCGATACATGGAGGAAACAAAAATGTTCAGACCCATGAGAAGAGCCAGCCGCGCCATCCCGGAAGAAGCTGCAAAGCACCTGCTGCAGCAGTCCCGGCGGGGCGTGCTGGCAGTGAACGGCGACAACGGCTATCCCTTTGCGATCCCGGTGAATTATTACTACGATCAGGAGCACGACAAAATCTACTTCCACGGTGCAAAGTCCGGCCAGAAGGTGGACGCGCTGAAACAGAATGATAAGGTATGCTTTACCGTTTACGGCAACGAACACTTTGAGCCGGGCGACTGGGCACCTTATGTGCAGAGCACCGTGGTGTTTGGCCGCTGCCATCTGATCGACGATGCCGCTGCTACCGAGGCCCGCGTGCGGGAGCTTGGCATGAAGTATTACCCCGGCAAGGAAGAGGTGGAAAAGGAAATTGCGCTGGACATCAAGGCCGTGCAGCTTTACGAGATCACCATTGAACACCTCACCGGCAAACAGATCCAGGAAAAGTAAAAATAAAACAGGGGACTGTTGCAAAATAAAATGCGATAGAAACTTGCACAAAGAAATAGCACAAAATCAAAAACCCGGAGCCTTTTTAAGCCGTTTTAGCTGTGAAAAGGTTCCGGGTTTTGTGCATTGTTTTTCAGAGAGCTATTTGCAACAGTCCCGTATAGATCAGTTTGCAGGGAAAGGCCCGGCAGTTATCTGTATCCGGGCGTTTGGGGGCCGCCTTGGTCAGCATCTGCTGGAACTTGCGGGCTGCCGTGTTCAGCGGGCGGTGATGGTCGTACACAAGGCAGATGGAGCGCTGAGGGATGATCTCCTGCAGATGCAGCTGCACGATCTCACCGCGGGCCAGTGCATCCTGTGCCATGGTCTGGGGCAGGAATGCAATGCCCAGCTCACTTTTGACAAGGGTCAGCATCTGGTCGGTGGTGGCAGCCTCGGTATCCGGCTTCAGCACCGCACCGTGATCCAGAAAGAACTGCCGGTAAAAGGCGCGGGTCATGCTTTCGTCGCTCAGGGAGATCAGCGGATAATTGTTCAGCTCCTTCAGCGAAAGGTTCTGGCTGGCAAGGGCAGTAAAGGTCCTGCCGCCCACAAGCACCTCATAAAAGGGCTTCAGCTCCACCATTTTCAGGCCACTTTCCACCTCGGCAGGGGCTGGTGATGACGGCAAAATCCACCTCGCCGATTTTTCACGGCCTTGCAAAGCCTGCGGCGTGGAGTGGTTGGAGATGCGCAGGCGGATGCCGGGATAGTCCGTGTGAAAGGCGCGCAGCTTTTCATGCAAGGTAGATGTTCAGCGCAGTTTCGGTAGCGCTGATGCTGATCGCACCGTGTTCCAGCGTGGCGCTGGCGCTCAGCTCTTCTTCTGCATCCTGAATCTGAACCGCCGCAGATGCAATGCGGGAGTAAAGCAGTTCACCCTCCGGGGTAAGGGTAACGCCGCGGTTGGAGCGGATGAACAGTACACAATTCAGCTGGCTTTCCAGCCGGTTCATCGAGTGGGTGATGTTGGGCTGGTTGTTGCCCAGCACCCGCGCGGCTTTGGTGAAATTTCTGATATTTCGCGACATAATAAAATGATTTTGTAATATTCCCAGTCCACATACATGGCGGCATGCCCTCTTTCATGTCAATTTCGTATCGTGATCATGTGCAGGATACTTTTTACACATTCTCTGCTTGCTAGTATAATAACACCGCAATCAAAAAGTTGCAAGAGGGAATTCAAAAGTATAAAGTGGTTTGAACGGAGGCGGTTCTTATGTCTGAGATCAAAAAGGTCGTGCTGGCCTATTCCGGCGGTCTGGATACTTCCATTATCATCCCATGGCTGAAAGAGCATTACAACAACTGCGAGGTCATTGCAGTGTGCGGCAATGTGGGCCAGAAGGGCGAGCTGGAAGGTCTGGAAGAGCGCGCCAAGGCAAGCGGTGCTTCCAAGCTGTACGTAGAAGATCTGACCGATGAATTTGTGGAGGATTACGTCATCCCCACCATGCAGGCCGGGGCCGATTACGAGGGCTATCTGCTGGGCACCAGCTTTGCACGACCCATTCTGGCAAAGCGTGTGGTGGAGATCGCCCGTGCCGAGGGTGCAGATGCCGTGTGCCACGGCAGCACTGGCAAGGGCAACGATCAGGTGCGCTTTGAACTGGCCATCATGCACTTTGCACCGGACCTGAAGATCATCACTCCGTGGCGTGAGTGGGATATCCAGAGCCGTGACGAAGAGATCGACTATGCCGAGGCACATCACATCCCGCTGAAGATCAACCGCGAGACCAACTACTCCAAGGATAAGAACCTGTGGCACCTGAGCCATGAGGGCCTTGACCTTGAGGACCCGGGCAACGAGCCGCAGTACGATAAGCCGGGCTTTTTGGAGCTGGGTGTCAGCCCCAAGACCGCACCGGACAAGTCCGAGTTCGTGGAGCTGGCATTTGAAAAGGGCGTGCCGGTGAGCCTGAACGGCGAAAAGATGAAGCCCGCCGTCCTCATTGCCAAGCTGAATGAGATCGGCGGCCGCAATGGCATCGGTCTGTACGATGTGGTGGAGAACCGTCTGGTGGGCATGAAGAGCCGCGGTGTGTACGACGAGCGCCCGGCGGTACCAATCCTCTATAAGGCTCATGAGGTGCTGGAAACTCTGACTCTGGATAAGCTCACTGCCCACAAAAAGCGCGAGCTGGCCATCACATTTGGTGAGCTGGTCTATGACGGCCAGTGGTTCAGCCCCCTGCGCAAAGCTCTGAGCGCCTTCGTCACCTCCACGCAGGAAAACGTTACCGGTAAGGTGCGTCTGGAGTTGTACAAGGGTAACATGATCAATGCCGGTGTCTGGTCTCCGTATTCCCTCTACCGTGAGGACATTGCAACTTTTGCCGCCGGCGGCGACTACAAGCAGAGTGATGCTACCGGTTTTATCAGCATCTATGGTCTGCCCACCAAGGTACAGGCTATTGTAAATAACGAAAAAGAAGGTAAATAAGAAGTTATGCTTACCGCAGTTACTGGTATCAATTGGGGCGATGAGGGCAAGGGCCGCGTCATCGATCTGTTAGCCGAACATGCCGATGTTGTTGCCCGCTATCAGGGCGGCAACAATGCCGGCCACACCGTTGTAACGGAGCAGGGCAAGTTCATCCTGAACCTGCTGCCCTCCGGCATCCTGCACCCGGACGTTGTCTGTGTACTGGGTGCGGGCATGGTGATCGACCTCGACCATCTGGCCGGAGAAATGGATGCCATTGAGGAGCGCGGCGTAAAAGGTAGGCTCAGAAAACCTGAAACTTTCAGATAAGGCCACCATCTCCATGCCGTGGCACAAGGTGCAGGACGGCTTGGAAGAGGACCGCCTTGCCCAGAAGGGTGCGGCCTTTGGTTCTACCCGCCGCGGCATTGCCTACGCCTACAGCGACAAATACCGCAAAAAGACCCTGCGTCTGGGCGATCTGCTGCATCTGGACGAAAAGCGCGTGCAGGACCGCCTGCACATGATCCTGGAATCCAAGAATCTGGAGCTGGGTGGCTGCTATCATCAGGAACCCATGAGCTACGATGCTCTGCTGGAATGGTGCCGGATGCAGGCCGGACAGTTTGCACCGTATATCTGTGATGTGGGTGCATTTTTGCAGCAGGCTCACGACAGCGGCAAGCGCATCGTGCTGGAAGCCCAGCTGGGTGCCATGCGCGATATCGATTACGGTATCTTCCCGTTCACTTCCAGCTCCAACACGCTGGCTGCCTATGCGCCGCTGGGCGCAGGCATTCCGAACTGCCGTCTTGACCATGTGGTGGGCGTGCTGAAAGCCTACTCCACCTGCGTGGGTGCAGGCCCCTTTGCCGCCGAGAACGCCATGAGCGAGGACTGGAATGAACAGCTGCGCAAGGCAGGCGGCGAGTATGGTGCGGCCACCGGCCGTCCGCGCCGTGTCGGCCCCTTCGACTGTGTGGCCAGCCGCTACGGCCTTACCTGTCAGGGCGCAGACAAGATCGCCCTGACGAAGCTGGATGTGCTCAGCAGCATGAAAGAGATCCCGGTGATCACCGGTTACACATTGGATGGCGTGCAAGTCCCCAGCTTCGACCCGCTGTCCGACCTTGACCGTGTAAAGCCGGTGGTCACTACGCTGCCAGGCTGGAACAAGGATATCTCCGGCTGCAAGAGCTGGGATGAGCTGCCCAAAGAGGCCAAGTCTTACGTGGAATTTCTGGAAAAGCAGCTGGGCCATGAGATCCAGTTCGTCTCTACCGGAGCCGAGCGCGAGAAGTTCGTGCTGAAAGGAGAATGGCTGTGAGACACTTTATTGAGCCCAACAGCTTTTCTCTGGAAGAGCAGCTGGCCCTTCTGGATCTTGCCGACCGAATGGAGGCCGACCCGGCACCCTATGCCCACCTGTGCGATGGGCGCATTCTGGCAACGCTGTTCTACGAGCCTTCCACCCGCACCCGTCTTTCGTTTGAATCGGCCATGCTGCGGCTGGGCGGCAAGACACTGGGCTTTGCAGGGGCACAGCTTTCTTCCGCCAGCAAGGGCGAGACGGTGGAGGACACCGCCCGCGTGGTGAGCAACTACGCCGATGTGATCGCCATGCGCCACCCCAAAGAGGGCGCACCGCTGCGGGCATCCCTTTCTGCACGTGTGCCGGTGATCAATGCAGGCGACGGTGGGCACGCGCATCCCAGCCAGACGATGATCGACCTCATGACGATCCGCCAGCGCAAGGGGCGGCTGGATCATTTGACTATCGGCTTCTGCGGCGACCTCAAGTTTGGCCGCACGGTCCACTCCCTGACCGCTGCGCTGAGCCAGTTTGAGGGCAACCGGTTCGTGTTCATCTCGCCGGAAGATCTGCGCCTGCCGCAGTATGTGAAGAATGAATCGCTGGAGCCGACCCATCAGATCTATAAGGAAACGGCTGACCTTGAAGCCGAGCTGCCGCATCTGGATGTGCTGTACATGACTCGTATCCAGCAGGAGCGCTTTTTCAACGAGGAAGAATACCTGCGCTTGAAAGGCTGCTACCAGCTGGACGAAGCGCTGCTGCAGAAGGCACCGCAGGATATGCCGGTGCTGCATCCGCTGCCCCGCATCGACGAGATCAAAAAGGATGTGGATGACGACCCGCGTGCCGCCTACTTTGATCAAGTGCACAATGGCGTGTATATCCGCATGGCCATCATTCTGGCATTGCTTGATATCCCTGATCCAGTTACCGGCAAAAAGGTGCTGGAAGCATGATATAAACCTCTTCCCCGAATCCTAAAAAGAAAGCCGGGCAGACCGCAGTCTGCCCGGCTTTCTGATATTACTTTAATCCACCACCGGAATGTTCAGCCCGAATTCCAGCGGGCGGAAGCGGGGGCAGACGTTCTCGGTGATGCAGATGACCGATGCGGCCAGTCGGCTGCCGATCTCGCAGGACTCGGCCAGCGTTTTGCCGTAGGTCAGGCCGATGGTGGTGCCGGCAAAGAAGGCATCGCCTGCGCCGGTGGTGTCGATCACATCCACCTTCTTGGCAGGCACCACGCCGCACTCGCCGTTGGCGCGGGCATATACGGCACCCTGACCGCCCATGGTGATCACCATACTGGGAATGTTGGCGCTGTGCACATTGGCGGCCAGAACCCTGCACATCTCGTCCGGGGCCAGATGGCCGTAATCATCGGAGAACAGCAGCCCGGCTTCCTGTTGGTTGCACACAAAGCAATCGATCTGCTGCAGGAAATCCCGGCGCTCCATGGCAATACTCATGTTGGAAATGGCCGCAAAAACCTTTTTGTTGTACTTTTTGGCGTAGTGCAGCACCTGTTTTACAGTATCTTTTTCCAGATCCAGCTCCAGCGCAATGGCATCGCAGTCGGCAAAGATCTCGTCGCCCTTTTCCTTTAAAAGGCCGGTGAGGGGAGTGGTGTCCGGCCGCTTGGAAATGGCTGCATGCACATCGCCGTCGTTGTCAAAGATGGCCAGCCAGGTGCCCATGCCGTCCGGCACGCGCTGGATGTACTTGGTGTTCACCTTGTGGTTCTCCAGCTTGTTGATCACATCCTGTCCCATGCCGGTGTCGTCCACCAGACTGACAAAGGTAGGGCGCAGCTCTACATTGGCGATATCCTCCACCACGTTGCGGCTCACTCCGCCGTGTACCTGCTCAATGCGGCCGGCATTGCGCCCGCCCGGAATATAGGCGGAAAGGGGATAGCCTTTGATATCCACAAAAACAGCACCGAGCACAACGATTCCCATAGCAAAAACCTTTCTGAACAAGAAATATTTACATCTATTATACCGTATTCTGACACAATGCGCCATCCCTTTTGCGCAAAAACTCCGCAAAGGTCAGGCAAGAGCTGTCTGCGCTGTGCGCACCAGATATTCCATGGCCTGCATCGGGTACTGTCCGGCAGCAGTCTCACCGGTCAGCATCACGCTGGCCGCGCCGTCCAGCACGGCGTTGTAAATGTCGCTCACCTCGGCACGGGTGGGCACCGCGCGGGTGCACATGCTGTCCAGCATCTGGGTCACTACCATAAAGGGCACGCCTGCAGCCCGGCAGGCGGCGGAAAGCTGCTTCTGGCAGCGGGGCAGCTCCCACAGCGGCATGGCATTGCCAAGGTCTCCGCGGGCGATCACCACCTCATCCACAAGGTGGATGAATTCCGGCAGGGCACGCACACCGGTCATGTTTTCAATTTTGGCAAAGATACGGATATCCGCAGCCCCGGCTTCTTCCAGCGCATGGCGCAGGGCCAGAATATCTGCTTTGCCGCGCACAAAAGGCAGCATCACACCGGTAACACCGCACTGCTTTGCAATTTTTCAGGTTCGCAGGTCTTCCTCCGTCAGGGTAGGCGAGGGCACCGCAAGGCCCGTGCAGCAATGCTTTTGCGGCTCTGCAGGGTGCCGCCGCGCACCACGGTGCACACAAGGGCTTCCGGCAATGCCTGTGTGACCTGCACCAGAAGCTTGCCGTCGTCCAGCAGAAGCTGCTGTCCGGGCGCAGCCGCCTGTATCAGAGCTGCCGGGCAAGGTACGCCGTCTGCGCCAAGGCGTACAGAGCTGCCCTCAACCAGAGCAACAGGCTCTGCCAGCGTGCCGATGCGCAGTTCCGGCCCCTGCAGGTCGATCAGCAGCTGACGGATGCCGGCTGCGCGGATCATGGCCAGCCAGTCGGTGTGCGCCGCCAGCGGCCCGTGGGAAAGATTCATGCGGATGCCGGTCATGCCGGCTTCCACCATGTGCTGCAAGATCGCCGGCTGTGCGCAGGCCGGGCCGATGGTACCATAAAAATCCAAGGTTCATTCCCTCGATTCAATTTTTTTTCTAATGTATATTGTAACATGAACTGTCCGGGTTGAAAAAGAGCCGGACGCGGGCAGAATAAGGGGATTGAAAAAATGTGGTAGCAGCCTGCGCAGGGAAATTGCGAAAAATCAAAGACCCGGAACCTTTTTAGAGCCGTTTTGGCCCTGAAAAAGTTCCGGGTTTTGTACAATGTTTTTGGAGAGCTGTCTTGCAACAGCTTTTTCGCATGTTCGGATGGAGCGCGCCCGGCAGCTGAACCTTGTGCCGGGGGGCATATCTTGTTCCGCAAGGTGTTCTGCTTTACCCGCAAGGACGGCGATTGCTGGGTGCACTGTGTGGCGCGGGTACCGGTACACCTGCCCGAATAACAAAAGAGGCTGTTGCACATCGTTTTAGCCGAAAGTGCAGCAGCCTCTTTTTGTTGTGGGCAATCAGCCCTCCGATGCAAAAAATTGCTTTGGTCAGCCTGACCACCGTGCCGGAAAGCAGCAGCAACGCGAGCAGGTTCGGAATGCTCATCAGGCCGTTGAAGGTATCGGCGATGCTCCACAGCAGGCCCAGATCCATCGTTGCGCCCAGAATGGACACAAAGGAGTAGACCAGAAAGAAGGGCTTTGCCACCTTATCGCTGCGGCACAGGAACACCAGAAACCGGGAACCATACAGGCCCCAGCCGATGATGGTGGAAAAAGCAAAGCAGCACAGGGCCACGGCGGTAAAGATGGAAGCCCAGCCGCCGTAGGTGGTGGTAAAGCCGCTGATGGTCAGCTCTGCACCGGCAGCGGTGCCGTAGTTCACGGTGGTGCCGCTGCACAGAATGACCATGGCAGTCAGGGTGCAGATGACGATGGTATCGGCAAACACTTCAAAGATGCCGAACATGCCCTGCTTGACCGGCATTTTTGGTGTCGGCGCAGGCGTGGGCAATGGAGCCGGTGCCAAGGCCGGCCTCGTTGGAGAAAATGCCGCGGGACACACCCTTCTGCATACTGACGAACAGGCTGCCGATGGTGCCGCCGGTGAACGCTGCCGGGTTGAACGCGCCCGCAATGATGGACTCGAACACATAGGGCAGGCGCTCAAAGTTCAGCACCATAACGCCCACGGACAGCACGATGTAGAACAGAGCCATAAAGGGCACCAGCTTTTCGCTCACGCTGCCAATGCGCTTGATGCCGCCCAGCAGCACCATGGCCACCAGCATGGCCACTGCGATGCCAACCACGAGGTTCAGGGTAGAAAGCGCACCGCCGCCCACCACGCCGTACTCCAGCAGAGCGGTATCGATAGCGGCAACGATGGTATTTACCTGTGTGGCATTGCCGGTGCCAAACACGGTCAGCACGCCAAACAGGGAATACAGCACAGCAAGAAACTGCCAATGCTTGCTCAGGCCGTTTTTAATGTAGTACATGGGGCCGCCTACCCATTCGCCCGCCTCGCTGCGCTCACGGTAGTGCACCGCCAGCGTGACCTCGGCAAACTTGGTGCACATGCCCAGCAGGGCAGAACACCACATCCAGAACACGGCACCCGGTCCGCCAATGGCGATCGCGCCTGCCACACCGGCAATGTTGCCGGTGCCCACGGTGCCGGCCAGCGCGGTGCACACTGCCTGAAAGGGAGTCATGGCGCCATCGGAAGCGTCTTTTTTGCGGAACATGCGTCCAATGGTGATCTTGATGGCGTAGGGAAATTTGCGGATCTGCAAAAAGCCCGTGCGAACGCTCAGGAGCAGGCCTACGCCGATGATGCACACCATGGCGGGCACGCCCCAGATGAATTGGTTGACCGCCTGATTGACGGCCGTGATCGTCTCGATCATATTTTTCCCACATCCTCTGTTAAATTGCGCTTTTCCAGCCGAAATGCCGGAAAACAAACACCTTATTTTACCGCAGTTTTTGCGTACTGTCAAATAAATGCACAAAAAGAGGGAGGGTTTTTGGCAAACTCTCCCTCAACTGCTTGAAACTATTTTATTTTACTCGGTCTTCGCCGTCCAGCGCTTTCAAGAAGGCTCAGCACTTTCCAACTGCCTTGCGGTACACCGGGTAAGCCACGATGGCGGACAGCACTTCGGTGATCCAGAATGCATGCCACACGCCGTTGGCACCAAGGAAATGGCACAGCACAGCGGCCAGCGGCATGATGAATACGATGTAGCGACACAGCGAGATGACCAGCGATTCTGCGCCCTTGCCAAGGCCTTCCAGTGCACCGGAAGAGGTGGTGGATACGGCAGAAACCACAAAGCCCAGACAGATGATGCGCAGGGCAGTCTGGCCGATGGCGACGGTTTCGGGGTTGGAGGTGAACAGCTGCATCAGCGGGCGGGAAGCGAACAGACAGATGACCGTGCCCGCAGCCATGATGGCAGCACTCATGATGAGGGTGAGTTCGTAGAGCTTTTTTCACGCGGGCGTGCTGTTTGGCACCGTAATTGTAGCCAATGAGCGGGCGCATACCCTGTACGATGCCGTTGGCGGGCAGATACAGGAAGGTCTGCAGCTTGTAGTAAATGCCCAGCACCACCACGTAGCTCTGGGAAAAGCCCGCCAGCAGGCCGTTCAGGAAGGTGACCAGCAGAGAGGGCATGGGCCAGATTGAGGATGGCCGGCACGCCGATGGCATACAGTTTGCCGTCCAGTGCGGCATCCGGGTGCAGGCAGCTGCGGCGCAGTCGGATAGGCAGCTCAGTACGGACGTAAACGAAAAGGTAAACGCACAGGCTCAGCAGCTGGCCGATGCCGGTGGCAAGGGCCGCACCCGCAATGCCCATGGCAGGCACCGGGCCAAGGCCGAAGATCAGGATGGGGTCCAGAAGGATGTTGCACACACAGCCAAAGATCAGCGCCGCCATAGTCACCTTCATGCGGCCCACGGCCTGAAACATCTTTTCAAAGGCCAGTGCCGCCATGTTGATGGTGGCAAACAGGAATACGATGGTGGAGTAGGTGATGCCGGATGCGATCAGGCCTGCGTCGCTGGTGAACCGGCGCAAAAAGCCCGGCATGATGACAATGCTGACAATGGTGATGAGAATGCCGTGCATCAGGCTCAGCGCCATACCGTGGGTGGCGGCAGTCTCGGCCTTTTTGTGGTCGCCCGCGCCAAGGTACAGTGCGATCATGGCATTGATGCCGATACCGAAGCCGATGGCGATGGCGTTGGCAAAATTCTGGATCGGGAACACCAGCGACAACGCAGTCATGGCGTCTTCGCTGATGCGGGCCACAAACAGGCTGTCTACAATGTTGTACAGACTGTTCACCAGCATGGAAAATAAACATTTGGGCAGCGCCATGGATACCAACAGCGGCAGCACCGGTTTTTCTTTCATAAAGGTCTCGTTCATAGTGTTTGCATTGCTCCTGTAGAGAAAAGAAATGAATTACTGCAGCCGCGGAAATCGTCAAGGCGAGACTGCTCGAAGATAAAAGCAGACGCAAAAAAAATGCCACACAATGGCTTTTTTGAAGTCATTGTGTGGCGAAAATGTAGCATACTGCTGTAAAAATCCACACGAATTTTATTAACTGTAGGATAACACGGCTTCCGGCAGATGTCAAGAGGTCAAATGGATAAAGTATGACTTTTATAGACTTGACCATTTTTCACCGGGAGGCTAAAATAAAAATAGATACTTTATAAAATAAGGAGAATCCTGCCATGAAATGGATGATCGCATCCGACCTGCACGGGTCGGCGTTTTATTGCAAAAAAATGATCAAAGCGTTTGAGCGGGAGAGAGCAGACCGGCTGCTTTTGCTGGGGGATCTTTTGTATCACGGCCCCCGCAACGACCTGCCGGAGGGCTATGCCCCGAAGGAGGTCATCCCGCTCCTGAACGGGCTGAAGCCGGCGCTTTTGTGCGTGCGGGGCAACTGTGACGCTGAGGTGGATCAGATGGTGCTGGATTTTCCCATTCTGGCCGACTATGCGGTGCTGCCGGTGGGCAGGCGGCTCGTTTACGCTACCCACGGTCATGTGCACAACCTGAAAAACCTGCCGCCGCTGGCTCCGGGGGATGTCCTGCTGCATGGCCACACCCACATTCCGGCGTGGACAGAGTTCGGCGAAGGCAATCTCTACCTGAACCCCGGTTCTGTGAGCATCCCGAAGGAGGGGAGTGCACATAGCTATATGACACTGGAAGGGGAGACTTTCCTTTGGAAAACGCTGGAAGGCGAAGTGTACCGGGAGCTGGAGCTGTGATGGGGGCAATGGAGCTGGAAGAGAAAACGGTTCAGATCCGGGATGATTTCGACCCGGACAAAATTCTGGAAAGCGGCCAGTGCTTTCGCCCCCGGAAGCAGGCGGAGGGCTGGTATCGGTTTGTTTCCGGGAGACAGCTGCTTTACCTCAGACCACTGCGCAGCGGAACCTACACGGTGCGGTGTGAGCCGGGCGCATGGGAAACCTTCTGGCACGGTTACTTCGACCTTGGCCGCAGCTATGCCGCCCTGCGCGGAAAGCTGGACAGCCGGGACGACTTTCTGCAGCGTGCCATGGAATATGGCCGGGGCATCCGGGTGCTGCGTCAGGATGAGTGGGAGATGCTGGTCAGCTTCATCATCTCGCAGCGAAAGAGCATCCCGGCTATCCGCAGGGCGGTAGAGCTGCTTTCGGAGCGGTTTGGCGAGCGGCTGGGCAGCGATAGCGAAGGGCCGGTGTATGCGTTCCCGACAGCAGAAGCGCTCTGCTGTGCCGGGGAGCAGGCGCTGCAGGAGTGCGGTCTTGGCTACCGCACCCGCTACGTGCTGCATGCGGCGCAGCAGGCGGCAGAGGGCACACTGGACCTGAAGAAGCTGGCTTCCCTGCCCGATGAAGCACTTTTTGCCCGTTTGATGGAACTGGACGGTGTGGGCAAAAAGGTGGCAAACTGCGTGTGTCTGTTCGGCTATGGCCGTGTGGGCCGTGTGCCGGTGGATGTCTGGATCGAACGGCTCATCCGGGACGAGTTTGCCGGGCAGGACCCGTTCCCGCAGTTCGGGCTGGAAGCAGGCATCGTGCAGCAGTACCTGTTCTTTTATAAAAGAAGCGTGGGATAAGAACCGCGGAGCCGCAGGCAGGAGCGTAGGATCATCCGCTAAGCAAAAAAATGGCAACGGCTTCCTCTGTTTGAGGAAAACCGCTGCCTTTTTATCATTTTACCGCCTGCTTTAACCGTTCCAGATCTTCTGCATCTGGGTGAGAAAGGGCGTTGTCAAAATTCTCGATCAGCGCATCCAGATTGGGCAGATGGATCGGCTGCTTTTTCATGCCCTCATACCGCTGGCGTACCGAAAGCGGCATCTTGCCCTGACACATATAACGGCCGAAGACCGTGTTGCTCCTGTCCAGTGAACGCTCCACCATTTTTCAGGATCTTGTTGAAATACTCCTCACTGCCGCCAAAGCCGGCGGTGCCAAAAAGGAAGATAATTTTTGCCGTGCAGCTGCTTCAAAAAGTCCGAAGTGCTTTCGTCAGCGTTTCCCTTGTCTGTCCAGAAGCCCACATAAGGTCGTCCGCTTCCATGGCAGCAGGGTCCGGGTGCCAAAATAGCAGCAGTTTTCCTGTGGCAGACAGGCGTGCAGCGTGTCTGCCAATAATTTTGTGTTGCCTGTTTTACTGCTGAATACGATCGCGTAGCTCATAGTTTCTCCTTTGGTCGGTAACAACAAAAAACACCACACGTTTCCGTGCGGTGCTTTTCCTTCTGGTGGAGAATACCGGGATCGAACCGGTGACCTCTTGCATGCCATGCAAGCGCTCTCCCAGCTGAGCTAATCCCCCAGATGTTCGTGCCGTGCCTGACGACAGGAATAATTATACCAGCGCTTTGCCGGATTGTCAACAGCGTTTTTTGGGATTTTCTGCGAAAAAAATTTCCCGCCTGGGGAAATGCCCATTCCCGGCGGGAAAAATGACTGCGAAAAACTTACGCTCTTGCGTTCTGCGGGTCGAAGATCTGCGGTGCGACACGGATCAGGATCACCACAAGGACCGTGGTCAGAATGGCTTCGGGCAGCATGTAGGTGGCGTTGTACACGGCACTGTACAGCCAGCACAGACCGTCCACGCTCATGTTGGAGATGCCGGGAAAGCCGATTTCGGTCATCCAGCTGAAAGCGTAGTCGTAGTCCTTCCAGACGATGTAACCGGACAGAAAGCTGCACAAAAAGCGCAGCAGGCACACCACAAAGGCGCTGACACCGACACCCACGGTGCGGCTGCGGAAAGGCTTTGCGATCAGGCAGGCAAAGCCCAGAACCGTGAAGGCCAGAAGGTAGTCCAGCAGCACGCAGCCCACCTGTGCCGTGAGGGTCTGGCAGTATGCCAGATTGCCAAGGCCCTGCACAAGCTGGATCAGGCTGTTGACGAAAGCGGTCATGATGCCCCACTTTGCGCCGTGGCGGTAGCTCATTACCAGAATGGGCACCATGCTGAACAGGGTGATGGAACCGCCGTGGGGCATGAGCGGGATCTGGATCATGCTCAAAACGGTGGACAGAGCGATCATCAGCGCACCCTCCACCAGAATGCGGGTTTTGGAATAGGTTTTGGTCATAGGGATTCCTCTTCTCAGAACGATAGTACACAAAAACAAAATGCGCCCGCTTTCCAGCAGGCGCACGGGGTTTGTGAAAGAACGGCAGTTCTGCAAACTCCCACGCCGGCATTGTCCGGTCAGGTAAAAGGGTACTCCGCAAAACGCGGATCTCAGCCTTTC
>ENA-OQCV01000267-OQCV01000267.1-human-gut-metagenome-genome-assembly--contig:-NODE-267-length-15046-cov-2.591662_pt1 | contig 15046 bp, 21 predicted proteins | sample MGYA00242766_ERZ504592 | MGnify/ENA primary metagenome ERZ504592 (study PRJEB26092, sample SAMD00036315) | human gut metagenome | host: Homo sapiens | study: EMG produced TPA metagenomics assembly of...
ATGTCGACAAATCCAATAACATTTCACTTAATTTTATAAAAATCTTTCAATGAAAACTTGCACATTGGAAAAATTTATGATAGAATAAGTTAGTTGCAAACTTAGCTTTATTTATTAAAGAAAGAAGGAAAATATGAAAACAACAAGAGACGATATTCGTAATATAGCAATTATTGCCCACGTTGATCATGGTAAAACAACACTTGTAGATGAGCTTCTTAAGCAAAGCGGTGTGTTCCGTGACAATCAGGAAGTTCAGGATCGAGTAATGGATTCAAACGACATCGAGCGTGAAAGAGGTATCACAATCCTCTCCAAAAACACAGCTATTCAGTATAAGGACATCAAAATCAACATCATCGACACTCCGGGTCATGCTGACTTCGGCGGTGAGGTAGAGCGTGTTCTTAAGATGGTAAACGGAGTTATCCTCGTGGTTGATGCCTTCGAGGGTGTTATGCCACAGACCAAGTTCGTAGTTATGAAGGCTCTTGCACTCAAGCTGCCTATCATTGTATGCGTCAACAAGATTGACCGTCCGGAGGCACGTCCTAATGAGGTCATCGATGAGGTATTAGAGCTCTTCATGGATCTCGATGCTTCTGAGGAGCAGCTTGACTGCCCATTCGTTTTTGCATCAGCCAGAGACGGCTATGCCATGAAGGACTTAAACGACGAGAGAAAGGATATGACTCCTCTCTTCGAAACAATCGTGAACTACATCCCTGCTCCAACAGGTGATCCTGATGCCAACACACAGATTCTTATCAGTACAATCGACTACAACGAGTATGTAGGACGTATCGGAATCGGTAAAGTGGATAACGGTAAAATCAAGGTCAATCAGGAGGCTGTCGTTGTAAACCACCACGACCCTGACAAGCTTGAGAAGGTCCGTATCAGCAAACTTTACGAGTTTGACGGACTCGACAAGGTAGATGTAGCCGAGGCTAACATCGGTTCGATTGTAGCAATCTCAGGTATCGCAGATATCCACATCGGAGATACAATCTGCTCACCGGAAGCACCGGAGGCTATTCCTTTCCAGAAGATTTCAGAGCCTACAATCTCTATGAACTTCATCGTAAACAACAGCCCTCTTGCAAGGACAGGAAGGTAAAGCTTTCGTCACAAGCCGTCACATCCGTGACAGACTCCTTCGCGAGCTCAACACTGATGTTTCACTGCGTGTCGAGGATACTGACTCACCTGATTCCTTCAAGGTTTCCGGACGTGGAGAGCTTCACCTTTCAGTGCTTATCGAGAACATGCGCCGTGAGGGTTATGAATTCGCTGTAAGTAAGGCAGAGGTGCTCTACAAGTATGACGAAAACGGCAAGAAGCTTGAGCCAATGGAGCTTGCTTACATCGATGTGCCTGACGAGTTTACAGGAGCTGTCATCTCAAAGCTTCAGCAGCGCAAGGGCGAGCTTAGAAATATGGGCTCTATCGCAGGCGGATACACCAGACTCGAGTTCCATATCCCTGCACGTGGACTTATCGGATACCGTGGTGAGTTCATGACCGATACAAAGGGTAACGGAATCTTAAACACCATGTTTGACGGCTACGAGCCATACAAGGGTGAAATTGCATACCGTGCAACAGGTTCACTCATTGCCTTTGAGTCAGGTGAGGCTGTAACATACGGACTCTTCTCTGCACAGGAGAGAGGAACACTCTTTATCGGACCGGGTGCCAAGGTTTACTCAGGAATGGTTATCGGACAGTGTTCAAAGGCCGAGGACATCGAGCTCAACGTATGTAAGAAGAAGCATCTTACAAATACACGTTCTTCATCAGCAGATGAGGCACTCACACTCGTACCACCTAGAGTATTAAGCCTTGAGCAGGCTATCGACTTTATTGATACAGATGAGCTTCTTGAGGTAACACCTGAGAGCCTTCGAATCAGAAAGAAGATTCTTGACCCTACTCTTCGTAAGAGAGCCGGTTTCAAGGAAAAATTAAATCATGCATTTTCGCATAAAGTTTTTGTTGCTGAAAAGTATACAGTAAATACACTTTATGTAAATTTCAAAGACAAAAATACCGTCAGGGAACATCTCCCTGACGGTATTTTTATTTGACCTGATTTATTTTACAGTGCCTTGATTCTCTCAAGTGCCTTTACTGTGTTCTCATAGTTTCCGAAAGCAGTCAATCTGAAGTATCCCTCTCCGCTTGGTCCAAAGCCTGAGCCAGGTGTACCTACCACGTTGGCATTCTCAAGCAGGTAATCGAAGAACTCCCATGATGTCATCTGATCCGGTGTCTTGAGCCAGATGTATGGTGCATTTACTCCGCCGTATACTGTAAAGCCTGCCTCTGCAAGACCTGTCTTATTGTCTTTGCATTGTTCATGTAGTATGCTACCTGATCCTTAAGCTGTGCTTTTCCGGCATCTGAGTAAACTGCCTCGCCTGCTCTCTGCACGATGTATGGTGCACCGTTGAACTTGGTTCCGTGACGGCGTGCCCACATAGCATGAAGTGATACATCACCACACTTAAGCTCCTTAGGTACTACTGTGAAGCCAAGACGCACGCCTGTAAAGCCGGCGTTCTTTGAGAAGCTTCTAAGCTCGATGGCACATGTCTTTGCACCGTTACACTCATAGATTGAATGTGGCACATCTGCTTCGCTGATATATGCCTCATAGGCTGCATCAAAGATAATTACTGAGCCATTCTTGTTTGCATAATCAACCCATACCTGTAACTGCTCCTTTTTGAGAGTTGTTCCTGTTGGGTTGTTTGGCAGACACAGATAAATCATATCCGGTACTTCCTTTGGAAGCTCCGGAACAAAGCCGTTATCTGCTGTTGACGGCATATAGATTACATTGCTCCAGGTCTCTGTCTGAGCATCATATGTGCCTGTTCTTCCTGCCATAACATTGGAATCAACATATACAGGGTAAACAGGATCTGTAACAGCGATGCGGCTGTTTGCTGAGAAAAGCTCCTGGATGTTGGCTGAATCACTCTTTGCTCCGTCTGAAACAAAAATCTCATCAGCTGAAATATCGCATCCTCTTGCTTTGTAGTCGTTGTCTGAAATTGCTTTTCTGAGGAACTCATATCCGAGGTCAGGTGCGTATCCGTGGAATGTAGCTGCATTTCCCATCTCATCAACAGCCTTGTGCAGTGCATCGATGATAGCAGGTGCAAGCGGCTGTGTTACATCGCCGATTCCAAGCCTTATTATCTCTTTATCCGGATTTGCCTCCTGATAAGCTGCAACCTTTTTAGCTATTGTGCTGAAAAGGTAGCTTCCCGGTAATTTCTGAAAGTTATCATTAATCTGAAACATGTTTATCTCTCCTTTGTTACTTTACAATAAGTCTAATTTATCACTTTACCATGCAAGTGTAAATATATTTTTTTCATCATTATTTTTTTGAGTAACTGTTCAAGCCTTTGCAGCTACTATCATACGCTCTTCTGTCTGGCTTCATAAAAACGCACACTACACCTCAGTCATAAGGCTTAGTATCATCTGTGCTGTTTCCACAAGACCGGTGCCGTTATCCATGCTTCGCTTCTGGATATACCGGTGTGCTTCCTCCTCTGAGAATCCATTTCGTTCCATCAGTACAGCCTTTGCACTGCTTAGCATCTCCTGATCCTCCTTTGAACGTACCTTAGGCCTTTGCCTGAGCTTTTTCCTGCGGCGCGTTATCGTGTAATCCATCATCTCAACAGTCTGCAAAAGCTCATGCACTTTTAGTGGCATGGATAATGACATCAGATTATCCACATTTTTTTACCATGATACCCGCTGCCGACGCTATGAGAAGCATCTGAAACTCCTTAGGCATATACTCGTATATCTCACTGTACATCATGTCTGAAAATCTGTATCCGCATATGATGATTCCCATATTCAGTCCGTTCATGCTCGAAAGTGCTGAAGCTCCTGTATTTGCAACCGCCGTGACTGTATAACCGCTCTGCGCTAATATTTTTTTCGATTGAAATTGGCTACTTCCTTTTTAGGAAATGCTATAACAATATTATTCACGGTTTGTTACATCCTTTAAAATTTGTACAGATATTCATCTATTTCCCATTGGGTAACCGCAGCTCTGTAATCGTTCCACTCTGCCTCTTTTGCCTCTATATACTTGTCGTAGATATGTTCACCCAGTATCTCGCGGATAAAATCATCTGACTTAAGACACTCAACCGCCTCATGTAAATCAGCAGGAAGTGATTCAATTCCTAGTCTCTTTTTATCCTGTTCTGTGAGCTCAAATACATTCTCACGAAGCTCCGCATCCGGCTGTATCTTGTTCTTTATGCCGTCAATTCCTGCTGCCAGGCACAGTGCCAGAACCAGATACGGATTTGCTGAAGGATCAGGGTTTCTAAGCTCCACTCTCCTTCCCTCACCTCTTGCTGCAGGGATTCTGATAAGCGGACTTCTGTTTGTAGCTGACCAGGTGATATAAATCGGTGCCTCATAGCCCGGCACAAAGCGCTTATATGAATTGACGATTGGATTAGTGATGACCGTCATGCCCTTCATATGCTTCATGATACCGCCTATGAAGTAGTATGCCTCCTCGCTGAGTCCAAGCTTATCCTCCTCATTGTCAAATATATTGACACCATCCTTTGAAAGTGACATGTTGATATGCATTCCCGAGCCGCTCACACCATGCTTTGGCTTTGGCATGAAGCTGGCAAAAAGTCCGTGCCGCTTTGCGATTGTCTTTATAGCAAGCTTAAAGGTCATGATATTGTCGGCGGTATGAAGTGCCTCCTCATACTTGAAATCAATCTCATGCTGTGCAGGTGCCACCTCATGATGTGATGCCTCTATCTCAAAATCCATATCCTCAAGAGTTAGAACCATGTCTCTTCTTGCGTTTTCTCCCAAATCATTTGGTCCCAAGTCAAAGTACCCTGCTCTCTCATGCGAGATGGTGGTAGGCTGTCCGTTCTCGTCCAGGTGGAAAAGGAAAAACTCACACTCCGGACCTACATTAAATATATAGCCCATCTGCTTTGCCTTTTCAATCTGTTTCTTTAATATATAGCGCGGGTCTCCCTCAAACGGTGTACCATCCGCCATATAGACATCACAGATGATTCGTGCGACCTTGCCCTGCTGTGGTCTCCATGGAAAAACTCATAAAAGTGTCAAGATCCGGGTACAGATACATATCTGACTCCTCTATCCTCACAAAGCCCTCTATTGACGAGCCGTCGAACATACACTTGTTGTCGAGTGCCTTCTCAAGCTGGCTGGCTGTAATTGCCACATTTTTTCAATGTTCCAAAGATATCCGTAAACTGTAAACGGATAAACTCAATATCCTCCATCATCCACTATGCGGATAATATCATTCTTACTGTATTTTGCCATTTTAAATCTCCTTATTATTGCAAAAAGCTATAACCTTATCGTACTCCATCTCACGCCAAACAAATCAAGAGCACTGCCTATTGTCACATTCAGATGGTTCTGTCCAAGCTGCCTGATGCATTTTAAATCGTCAAAGGATGACACACCGCCTGCATATGTGACCGGTATCCTTCCCCAGCTGCCAAGCATGGCGACAAGTTCCTTTTCAATGCCGTTCACCCTGCCCTCAACATCCACTGCATGTACCAGAAACTCGCAGCAATATGAGGATAGCTTATCCAAAAGCTCTGTGGTCACTGCCTCATCCGTGAAGTTTTGCCAGCGGTCAGTCACTATATAATACTGTCCATCCTTTTTGCGACATGACAGATCAAGCACCAGCCTGTCACTGCCCACAGTATCTTCAAGCCTGTTTAGATTTGCATAGTTTATCCTGCCGTCTTTAAATACGTAGGATGTCACAATAACTGCTGCTGCACCGGCATCTATAAACTCCATCGCATTGTCTGCGGTGATGCCGCCACCTACCTGTAAGCCCTGCGGATACGCTTCAAGCGCCATAACAGCCTGCTCCTTTGTATCCTCATAATACTCGCTGTCCACAGAATTGAGTAGAATGATATGACCGCCCTTTATGCCCGATTTCCTATACATATCTGCATAAAACCGGCTGTCCTGCTCTGAGACGAAGTTCTCACTGGCAAAATCGCCCCTGTCTTTTAATGAACCACCGACAATCTGCTTCACTTTTCCATTGTGAATGTCGATGCATGGTCGAAATTCCATATTTTTCTCCCTGGTTTAGTTTATTGTGGCTCAAAAAATCGTTACTATCCACGCCTTAGCGTAACGTGCAAACATTGCCTTAAAGCCACTTAATATAAAATATAACATAATTTTTACTTTATTTGCAAAAGACTTACATTAGTTTTACTAATAAATAATATAATAATTTCATATCGGGCTTATAACTGCTTGACACCCACTCTTTAATTTGCTATCATCATACAAATTACATTAGTATATAAAGTATACCAGTATAATAACATAAGAAAGAGAGGAATTTAAAAATGGGTACTATTATCGGCGAAGGAATTACATTTGATGACGTTCTCTTAGTTCCACAATATTCTGAGGTAACACCAAATATGATTGAGCTTCAGACACATCTTACTAAGAAGATTGTCCTTAACATTCCTATGATGAGTGCTGCAATGGATACAGTCACAGAATCAAAAATGGCTATCGCAATGGCTAGACAGGGTGGTATCGGAATCATCCACAAAAATATGTCTATTGAGGCACAGGCAGACGAAGTCGATAAGGTAAAGCGTTCAGAAAACGGCGTTATTACCGATCCGTTCTATCTTTCTCCAGACCATACATTACAGGATGCAGACAACCTTATGGCCAAGTTCAAGATATCAGGTGTGCCAATCACAAAGGACGGCAAGCTTGTCGGCATCATCACAAACCGTGATCTGAAGTTTGAGACAGACTTCACAAAGAAGATTTCAGAGTCTATGACTTCTGAGAATCTCATTACAGCTCCTGAGGGCATCACTCTCGATGAAGCAAAGAAGATTCTTGCAAAGGCAAGAAAGGAAAAGCTCCCTATCGTAGACAAGGACTACAACCTCAAGGGACTTATCACTATAAAGGATATCGAGAAGCAGATTAAGTATCCTCTTTCAGCAAAGGATGATCAGGGCCGTCTCCTCTGCGGTGCCGGAGTAGGTATCACAGGCAATATGATGGAGCGTGTTGATGCTCTTGTTAAGTCTCATGTTGATGTCATCGTTGTTGACTCAGCTCACGGACATTCAAAGAACATACTTGAGGCTGTTAAGAAGATTAAGGCTGCTTATCCGGATCTTCAGATAATCGCCGGAAATATCGCAACAGGTGCTGCTGCCAAGGCTCTTATCGAGGCCGGTGCAGATGCAGTAAAGGTTGGTATCGGACCTGGTTCTATCTGTACAACACGTGTCGTTGCCGGTATTGGTGTACCACAGATTACAGCTATCATGGACTGTTACAAGGTTGCTAAGGAGTATGGAGTTCCTGTTATCGCAGATGGTGGTATCAAGTACTCAGGTGATATGACAAAGGCTCTCGCAGCCGGTGCCAACGTATGTATGATGGGCTCAATGTTCGCAGGCTGTGATGAGGCTCCGGGAACCTTCGAGCTTTATCAGGGAAGAAAATACAAGGTATATCGTGGCATGGGTTCTATCGCTGCCATGGAAAACGGAAGCAAAGACCGTTACTTCCAGGAGGGCGCTAAGAAGCTCGTTCCTGAAGGAGTTGAGGGTCGTGTAGCTTACAAGGGAACTCTTGAGGATACAGTATTCCAGCTTGTTGGTGGTATCCGCTCAGGAATGGGCTACTGCGGTTGCAAGACAATCGAAGATCTTAAAGAGAACGGACAGTTTGTCAAGATTACTGCTGCTTCTCTCAAGGAGAGCCACCCTCATGATATCCATATCACAAAAGAGGCTCCTAACTACAGCACAGACGATAAATAAACACATTCATTAATTCATATTACGAGGTAAAATATTTGGACGCTGACGACATATCGCAGATTATATTCTTATTAATACTATTAGCACTCTCCGCATTTTTTTCATCTTCGGAGACCGCTCTTACTACCGTAAACAAAATACGTATGAGAACCCTGGCTGAGGCTGGCAACACAAAAGCCAAAAAGGTGCTCAAGGTGACTGAGAACTCTCCAAAGATGCTCTCAGCCATCCTTATCGGCAACAACATCGTAAATCTTTCAGCATCATCGCTCACCACCTCGCTTGCCATCAAGCTGTTTGGCAGCGTCGGAGCAGGTGTCGCAACCGGAATACTTACATTCCTCATACTGATCTTCGGAGAGGTCTCTCCGAAGACACTTGCGACCATAAAGGCTGACAAGATTTCACTCTCAATCGCAGGCTTTATATCAGTGCTCATGGTAGTGCTGACACCTGTAATATTTATCATCAACAAGCTTTCACTCGGGGTCATTTTCCTCTTTGGAATAAGACAGAGCGATGCCAAACGCGTCATGACCGAGGAGGAGCTTCGTACAATCGTTGATGTAGGACAGGAGGACGGTGTCATCGAGGATGAAGAGCGTGATATGATTCACAATGTATTCGATTTTGGAGATGCCGAGGCCAAGGAGGTCATGGTTCCGCGTATTGATATGACGTTTGTCCATGTTGATTCTACTTATGATGATTTGATTTCCATATTCAGAGAGGATAAATTCACTAGACTCCCTGTGTATGACGAAAGCACTGACAACGTAATCGGTATTGTAAATGTGAAGGATCTGCTACTCCTTAAGGATGAGGATAAAGAGCATTTTTCCATCAGGAATATCATGCGTGAGCCTTACTTTACATATGAGCACAAGAATACAGCGAATCTGTTTCTCGAAATGCGCGAATCATCTATATCGCTTGCCATTGTCTTAGATGAATACGGTGTCACAGCCGGACTCATCACACTTGAGGATCTCTTAGAGGAGATAGTCGGTGAGATTCGTGATGAATACGACTCTGACGAGCAGGATGATATCACAAGAATAAATGACTACGAATACATAGTTCTTGGCTCTGCAAATCTCGAGGATGTAAGCGATGAGCTTGGTCTGCACCTCGAATCAGACGACTATGACACAATCGGTGGCTACTGCCTTGAAAAGCTTGACCACCTGCCTGAAAAAAATTGAAATAATCATCACTGATGAACAATATCCTTCTCCGCATAGAGGCTGTTGATAAAAACCGAATCGAAAAGGTCTATATCAAATTGCCAAAGCCTCCCGAAGAAGAGAATTAAACTCAGGATCGTTTAACCAGCGGGAGTTCTCCATGAGGCCTCCTGCTTTATTTTTGCCATAATACTTTTCGCTTATGAATCTAATCTTTCCAAAAGGGCTTTGGTTCTCTCCTTGACCTGAGTATCTGTAAATGTGATGGATATAGTCTTTTGCGTGATATTTCCATAGCTGTCCTTTGCCTCAAGCACTATCTCTATGATATCCTTGTCACGTGCACTTTCTATTTTACGGCCATCAAAATTTTTCACTTTCAGATAATTTATCTCGTTATCGCCAAACGCAATATCACCATCCTCCACATCCGTTGCAGATATAAGGCTTCCTATCAACTGCTCTGTTATACCGCCATTCCTTGCCTGCTTTATCGAAAAGAACATATCATCCGCCTCTATGGTAGGCTCATGCTCCCAAAGTGCATACATACGTATTACCGCCTTATCTGTATACTCTATCCCCAGTATCCTGCATAAAATCAGCTACCTGTATACTCTCTCCCGGCGTATATTTTATATCAGGATACTCTTCTCCTAAAATCCAGCCTATACACATATGCTGGCTTGGCAATGTCACCGTATCACTATACTTCACAGTGGCAGATACACCGGTATCATATTCTATGGTATACTCGTTTTCCTGCCATACTGCGTATATATTTTTCGACGGTCTGTTTGACTCAATCCAGCTGTTTGCCACACCACACAATAACGGATATCCGACAGTCGTATCATACGAATTATTTCCCCAGCCATTCATATGATACCCGGCCATCTGCCAGCCCACAGCCGGAAAAGCCTGATTGATGCCTCCATATGTGTAGCTCTTTGAGGTCTTTTCTGAATCAGACGCACTCGTATTCCGCCAGAATGTCACAGCTATAGTACCTGCCTTTGCGTATGCCGTATAAGTACCACCCGAATTCACATAAAACCATATGATGATAAGCTCATTGACGAATCATTGTTCCAATTCGTGAAATCATATCCGGCAGAACTGCTTGCACTGATTGTCACATATGTACCATAGCAGTATGTACCTCCCCCTGATACACTGCTTATGCCTGTAGACTTCCTGACATCAATTGTATGAAACAGTCCTCTCACCGTCTTGCCATAATACGAATACAATGCTGAGAGTGCGCTGTCCGTCCAGTTTGCCGCTTTGGATATACCTGCATATGTAGTATAAACCTTTCCCCAGGAAAGACCATTATCATTCATGCCACCCTTGTTCTTGCCATTTACTCGAAGCACCATGCAGGCATCGAGGATGATGGTGCATGAGCCGGAGCTAAGGGCATTAAGGGATTCTTGATTCATTCTGTTTTTAACATATCTCAAAGGAATTTTGTACATCATATATTCCTTCCCACCTGACTTTGCTTGACATTTAAGTGTCATGTAGCTTCCACCCATTTGATAATAAATGGTCTGAATAACATTCCCACTACTATTTTTTACACTCATTTTGTAGCCTATTGTCCTATATTTTGTTCCTGAAGTAGATGTATTTCCTGCTGAACAAAAATAAATATCACCCTCATATATGTTTGTAGCCTTAAAAAACTGCACTGTTTCCGTAACTATTATAAAACTTAACCGGCTCACTCCATTCATCTGCAATAAGATTACTTTTCTCAAAATTTAACCCTATACATATAATTAGCAATACTCCTACTATTAACTTCTTTAAAAATTCTTTCATAACTAAAAAATACCAACTCCCCACATATAGCATATCAGATATCCGTATTCATCATATTCTCCTTTAGTATACAGGCCTGTAAAATTATAAAATCCATATGACTCAGCTAGAGCCTCATTATAATTAGGTATCTCATTTTTTGACGGAAAATACATCTGTCATCACCAGAAATTCCTACTGAATTCAATGATAATCCCCACTCTTCTTTCATCTTACGTGCAATCTGTTCCGCTAAATATGAATCAGATATACTTCCATCTGTCCACTGTTTCACCAACGAATCAACATACGCCTTCTGCTCCCCTGTCATGCCATTTCCAGCCTTACTGCCATAAAATATCCATCCCGGTGCAACATACTCATTTTTAGGTGCTTCCGGCTGCGCAGACTCACTTTGAGCCGGCTCAGGTGCAACTGTCTGATTTGATGCTGCCGGTTTTGAATCGTTACCTGCAGGTTGTTGTATGTTATTGCTGTCTGTCGATGTGTTATTGCTGCCTGTCGATGTCTTTTTGATCTGCTGCTGTTTTGTCTTCTGATGATTTGTCAGAAGCTTTATCTGACGCTGTATTTGCATTATCTGAATTACCGGCTGCCGGTGCGGAATTATCATTGGTATCTGATTGCGTACCGTTATTTTGTTTATTATCTTTATCAACTACATTTGTTTCCTTCAATGCATCCTTTTTCACAAGCTCAAGCGTCTCGCTTTCAGCTACAATATCCTGCGTATTTTCTGTCACACTGACAGACCGGGAATCCTTTTTCTTCCCCTTTTCTCCTGATTTTGAGCTTACTGCCGCTGCTATACATATGATAAGAATTATTGCTATTATCACTGCCGGTATAATGAATAAAAGTCTGTGTTGTTTTCAATTTTCATTTATATATCCGCTACCTTTCTATTAATTGGAATACTTATCCTCACATGATCCCTTGTACCGTTTTTGCAGGTTATCCTGACATGCATATCATACACACCATAATCCGGAAAGCTAAGTGACGAGCCATCGGCTGATATGCTGCCTGTACAGTCATTTCTGCCCGAATCATACAGGGCATAAACTTCAAGCTTATCCAGATTATCCTCATGCGCTGTAACATCAAGCAGGTCATATACACTGTAGCTTACGGCATTCTGACGCATTTTCTCCTTTAGCTCAATACCCGGAACCGGTATATTTTTCATGCTGTCATAGCTGTCGTTTGCGCTATCGCTGCTCAATATATCCTGTGGCGCAAATGCCACACTCATTTTGTTCTTTAAAGCCCCAAATCCCGACAGCAGCGCAATTCCCACAACCACCGCCACTATCATGGCTCCATATGTCTGCATTATCTCCTTCATCTATAGTCTCCCGATTATTTAAATCGCACTGTTACCCCATATATTTATAAGCTGCGCAAGCATGCCTCCCTGAGCCAGCACAATATTTCCCATCAACACGAGAAATGCACTTGTGGCGGCCGCTGCAATCAGCACGCCTCCATACTGTCTGAATACTTCTTTCAATTTTCTCTTACCTTTACATACCTTTTTAATCAATTCAGTTACTATCACAGCAGAGTAGACACATACACGAGCACACCGATTACTCCACTGCCTAAAAGAAGCATAATAACGCTTCCTCCCAATTCTTCTATTAAAAGCTCCATCTGTTTTCCTCCTCTTATACAGCCATATCCACAAGAAAATGTACTACAACGCATATCCGCTCAGCACATGCTCCTGCTCTATTCCGAAAAACTGCTACCGCGTAAGTGAACTTAAGCTCCACTCTTGCCTTTTCTATCTCATCTGACGAAGCGATTTGTGATGCGTCTGTGACTGTCCTTATTGAATTGTCTGTCATATACAGTTTAAGCTCCAGTGTATCTCCGGCATTTGATGCATTTTCAAAGCAGGTCTGCGCAACCGAGCTGTCATAATCACTGTCCTCAAGCTCATTGATGATCTGCGCATGTAGGTTCTGTGCCTCAACGACAGTCATAAATCCCGACAGCACACCTGATGATGTAACCACCATAAACATAATCAAAAACACCCCTAAAAAGGTCTTCATTATCTGACTCACAACACACCCCCTACACTACCTTGTATGATAAAAAGCTTATAAGGAAAATAGCCATATCAACTATCATCTTAAATGATGCTGTGATAACAGGAGCCAAAAACAAAAGATACATGCCGGCGGTCTTATCCTTAAGCCTCGCGGTGTCTGCTGCATCAAGCATCTCCAGATTCTTCGTAATCAGCTCATCAATCTGACTTCCGCAATTGCCACTATTTCCAATCGAAACAGCATACAGCATGCCCATGGCTGCGTTTATCTCCGGCAGGTTCAAACAGTCAAGAAATCTGTGATACGGGTCAGAACTCTCCGGCTCCACGTCCAGTCTCTCCACAAGCGTATTTACCTCTTCCTTAAGTATCACCGGTATATGCTCTCTCGACTTCTGTATGGCTACCTGCACATTTTCACTCTGAATCAATAGGGCGAGGTCCATCAGCCACTTGGGAAATGCACTCTTTACATCCGCTATCAGATTTTTCTTCATAAGCCTGTGACCTATACGGTGCTGATTCAGACATATAAGAGCTGCTCCCATAGCTGCCACAGCCGGCCATTGTCTGTCAGTATACAGTAAAAAGTGCACTGGCTAACGCCGGTATAACTGCCATAAGAATTGACGCACGAAGCTCCTTTGCCGGATTGTATGTCTTGTATTCCTCGAGCTTTTTGGCATGCTTATCATCCTCCGGCAGCAGATCAATTCCAAGATAATCCACTTCAAGAAATTTCTGTCCCCAGAGTATGATTAAATCATCAAGCACTATAAGAGCTGCAGACAGTATCTGCACAATGATATTGCTGCTGATATCCATGCTCAAAACCCGGCAGATAAAGTATGATTCCACTAATGATAACAGAGGTCACAACTGACAGGATAATCTGATGAAACATCCTCTGTCTGTCCTCTATATTGCGCAGTATCCTGCGCTCCCATGCACTCTTATCCTTAAGCAGTATCCTGGCTGATTCTTTAATATCACCGCCATAGTACTCAGCATGTGCCATAAACTCGTGTGCATTTACTATTCGGTTGCACTTGTACTCATCTTCAATAATCCTCATAGCATCCACAAACACCTCTGTCTCATCAAACGTGAGCATCATATGATCAATAGCCCTGCTCACAGTCTCCTTCATATGACCATCTGCCAGTGTGCTCTTTACATCCTCAAATGCACGGATTATCTTCTGCTCCTTCAAAAACGAATACAGCAGGGTGTCAATATACAGCGATACATCCAGAAAGCGCTTTCGCGCTTCCTGAAATCTTTGGCCTTTGATTCGGTGAAAATGCTGCATAACAAGAAGAAAAACAAGTACCACAGCTGTACATACCCAGTTTAGCTTGAGCAGAAGATGCAGCACATATGTCAGAAATAAAATCAATATATACGTCATTCCTAAGCCTCCCTCTCCTCACTCATCATGGCCTCATTCATCCGTATCTCATTGACAAAGGACTCGCCAAACGGCTCATTCACACCCTCTCTTTTAAATCTGCGAAGTATGACCTTTGGTATATCGTGAGTCACTATCTGTCCGTCTGATACAAGCATAAACACATGATTGGTATAGTTTTCCCTGTAGCAAAAAAGCACACCTGGTCTATGTACCTGTACACCACCCCGTCTTCATTTCTTCTCTTGCGGATCAAAATTCCCACATCAAGTGCCTGATATATGTCATTCTCCATACGCTCTGCATCCACACGGCTCTCTAGCATATTGAGTATTCTGTCCGGTATATTGCGCACATCATCCGTGTGTAGTGTCGTCATGCCACGCACACCGGTGCTCCAGCTCTGCAGCAGATATTTTACCTCCTTTGAGCGTGCCTCTGAGAGCATAATCCACTTTGGATTCATTCTAAGACATGACTTGATAGCCTCCGAGTAGCCAAACACATCCTCACTCACCTTCATCTCTATACAGTCCTTGCCCGGATTTGTCTCGGCATAACGTATCTCAAGAGTATCCTCAATTGTAATCACGCGCTCATTCGCCGGTATAAACTGTGAAAAAAATCTTCACGCAACTCCGTCTTTCCGATG
>ENA-OQCV01000268-OQCV01000268.1-human-gut-metagenome-genome-assembly--contig:-NODE-268-length-15032-cov-4.396444_pt1 | contig 15032 bp, 13 predicted proteins | sample MGYA00242766_ERZ504592 | MGnify/ENA primary metagenome ERZ504592 (study PRJEB26092, sample SAMD00036315) | human gut metagenome | host: Homo sapiens | study: EMG produced TPA metagenomics assembly of...
TTCACCAATACTTAAATTCCAAAGTTGAGTCATTAAATCAATACCATCATCTATACTATTTTCATCACCTTCAGTAGAAGTTTCATCAAGATAACCGCCTAATTCTTCATAATCAGTAGTTTGATATAATTCATCTCGTTTAATAAGTTTAGCTACATTTTTATTATTAAAAAGAGCTTCATTAAATTCAGTATTAGTTAATGAACGTAGTAATGCACCATAATTAAAATCTTGAGCATCACCATATTTACGAAGAAATGCTCCAAGACCATTAATTTTAATAGCAGGACTTGGATTATTAATAAAACTATTAAGTTCATTATTTCTAGCTTCATCATTTCCGACTAATTTCTTAGCACGTTTAAGTCCAGCATTAATAACAGTTTCATTAGTACGTTTTTTAATTTCATTAAAATTTAATGGAGCGCCATTATATAAAAAATTAAAACTAAGTTTATTCATAATATCAGCCATATAAGTAATAGCTGTATCTCTAGCTTTAATTGTATTAAACAAACCACGTTCTTCTTTTTCAGCAACAGAAGCTACATCATCCATATTACGAAGTTTAATAGCTCTAGCTTCAAGAAGAGCATTATAAGCTTGTCTTCCAGAAGTTTTAACATTAATACCTCTATCAGCTATAATCTTCTTAAAGATTGGGTCTTCAACCATAGCTATAAGACTATAATAATCTGCATTATTAGAACCATGTTCTTTAATAATAACATTATTAAGATTATTATATCCTACAAGTTTAATATTTCCACAACTCATAAGTTTATATTTAAGTTTAAATTCATTAATAGCAATACCTCTATGACTAATGTAAAGTAAAATTTTATTACATCGTCATAGAGGCTGTTTTCTTTCGTTTTAAGCGACTTTTATCTTTACTCGATTAATTCTACATACAGCTAAAACTGATGCGCCCTGTGTCAAGCAAAGTGGCAAATTCGGGCTGTTGGTCTATTGGTAAACGGCTAGTTAATTCAGCCATATTCAGCACTATATCATCATCAACACTACTAAACATATCAAGTCCATCATTAAGATTATCATTATTATAATTATAATCTTGACTATTATCTTCATTAGGATTTTCAGTTTGTTCTACACTAACAGTTTCTTCTTCAAACTGAAAAGTTCCTTGAATAGCTTCTTGATTATTTTCGTTAGGCATTTTTCTAATAGCTTTATAAGCATCCCTAGCAGCCGCTAATAAACTATCTTCATTAATCTTAATACCTAACATATCAGCAATAACTTCAAGAAGTCTACTAAATAAAGTCTTACGTTTACTAGTTTTCCTATTATCATCTTTAATTTCATTAAGAGCTGACATAAGAGCATTGCTAGTAATACTTTCAACTAGAAATTCTTCAAGAGCTTCACTTGTATTAAAGTTCTCAAATAGATAAGGTTTAAGTCTTTCTTTAGTAGCATCATCTTGAGTATCAAGCCAAGACTTAAATTTATCATAAATTGGTTTAACTAAAGCAAGAGCTTGTTCAGTATTATATTTAGTATAAAGTTGTCTATGTAAACTTTCATGAAGTATAATATTAACAACTCTATAAACTCTTTGACCAGCAATAGCAGAACTATTAAGTTCAATAGTATCTGTATCACGATGATAAACAGCATTAACTTGATTACCATTATTATCAGTAATACTATCTACAACTTGAATATTTTTAGGCAATATACCAATCTTTTGAAGGGCATTAATATAATCAATAGCAGTTTGGTCATTAGAAAAATACCTTTTTAAGTCCACGAGTTAAATTCTTAGCAGTTATAGCAGATTCAAAAGCATTAAAATTAATAGCATTAAGAGTATCATCTAACATGAACTCTGATAGCTGTTCAGGTATTGCCCCATCCTCCACGGGGGGTCTACCCTCAAGTTCATAAGTAATATCGAGTTTAGAATGAATATCTATTTGCCAATTACCAGCAGTTTCATCTGTATTAGTATTAGCTAATTTAGTTCTAACTAAACCATTACTAATAATAAAATCTTGATAACTATTATAACTATAAGTTTTACCATCAATATTTATAATAGTTTTACCATTTTCACGATAAATATATTTATTAGTTTTATCATTAGTTTTTGTACTATCATTAATAAAATCTTTACTAATAGCAAATTGGGCATAGTTAAACATTTCATCAATAACAGGACGAAGAGCATTATCTAATTCATCAATAGTACTAGCATTAATACCATAACTTTTTACCTATTTTAAAAGCACTATTAACAACATAAGGAGAATTAATAATAATATTACGTTTATAATTACCAGCATCAGAATTAATAGTAAAAGCATAATCTTTACCATTAAAATGTGCACCTTTAACATAAAAGCCTATATTAGTAGGATTAATACTAATTTGAAGTCCAGTATTTTCTATCACCATTTAACAAGTTTTATTATTTCCAAATATATTTCCAAGACTTTGTTTAAGCTCACCAAAACTTATTTTACCACTAATATAATCTCTATCAAAGATTATTAACTTCATTCTTAATAGAATTAATAATACGTCGAGCATCACCTTTAAGTAGATTACTATTTAATGGAACTTGTTTACAAAAAGCATATAGAGAAGTACCGTCACTACTTGGAATACTAATAACAGGCATACCATTAGTAGTAAGATTTTCAATAATAGTAGGTTTACTTTCTCCATTAAGATATAATTGACCTTGTACAACTACACCAAGTTTATTAACATCTTCATTATAATTAACTACTGTTTCTTGTACATCATTCCATTCACCATTAGCGTCATCAATAGTGTTAAGAACTCCATATTTAACATTAACAGCTTTAATCTTACCTTTAAAACTCACCTTTAACTATTGTAATAGCTTGGTCATAACTATTAAGAAGATTATTAAACCAACGATTAATACTAGCTTCATGACTATTCTCATAAGGTTGATTAAATATATATTTAGTAAGATTAACAAGATGTCCAGCTAAATCAAAACTTGCAACAGGAGTAGTAAAGTTTTTAACAATATCAGGATATTTAACTTCAAATTCTTTAAATAAAGTATCAAGTTCTTTATTTGTAACTTCTTCTTTAACAGCAAGTTCATATAAATGACCAATAAATTCTTCATCAAATCTATCACCATCAAGAATACTAATTAAAGCATCTTTAAACGGAGAAATAACTTGACCATTTTCAGCATGAATATTATATTTCCAACCTTGATTAACCATATCATAATTACCAAACTTATCAATATTTGGAACTCCTATATAACCAATAATTGTATCATTAGCAAATATATCAATACGTTTAAGTTTAATATTATATACAGCTTCTAAATAATCACCTTGTTTAATACTAGTAAATGCTTTAACATTTTCATTTTCTACTATATATTTAAGATTAACATTATTAGTATGTTCAACTTGAAGTCTTTCAAGACGTTCTTTAGCAATACCGTCAACGTATTGAACAAATTGTCTAGCATTAAGTTTTTTAATAGTTGATTCATCAGTAGCACGATATTTACCTTGATTATTAGTGCTGGCGTAAAGATAGTTTTTTGATTTGATTAAACAAGTAATTTTTAATAATTTTATTACCTGTAATACTATCTATATATTCAACTAATTGACCAATACTAAGATAGACTTTGCCATTAACAATTTTACCTCTAGTATTACCTTCACTATCAACACTATTAGCAAAATCATTCATAACAGCTTCTATATTGCGTTCATTACCTGTAACAGTAGCATAAGTAGCATTAAGTAATAAACGTCTAGTACTATCATCTTGAACAGAACTATATAAACTACCTCCTGTAAGACCGTCAATAATATTATTAACTATGTCAGTAGCTTCCGTTTGTTCAAATCCGGATTGACTAAGTTTATCAATAAAAGATTGTCTAGCATTAAGTAAATCGCTACTAGTAGACTCATGCCCTAAAGAATCTTCTAAATCAGCTATACTTTCATAAACCAAATCAGTACCTATTTGACCACGTTCGAAATCATCATCTGGAAGAGTATTATTAACTTCAGATTTAGGAGTACTAATAGGTTCTTGAGAAATTGGTTGTTCAGTTTGAGATTGAGGTTGTTCAGTATTAGTAGGCTCACTAGGAACCGCTCCGCTTCGCTCCGCTATACTCCCCGTGGAGGACGGAGATGAGTTAGTATCATCTACATCAGTTTCATTAACTTCATTAACATCAGGATTAACAGGAGCAACTTCTTCCTCTTTAGGAATATTATTAACATCGTTTTCAATCTCTGCAATTTCAGCTAATTGTTCTAATGTAGTTTTAAGATGTTCATTACCTTTAGAACTTAAATCAAGTGCGGCATAAGCATCTCGAATAGTTTTATCTATATTTGGTTTATTACCATTATTAGCATCTTTAATAACAGAATTGACATATTCTTTACCATATTGTTTATAAGCATTACGTAAATCGTCCATAGCTTTATTAACAATCTTTTTACGACTATTATCAAAGAAATTATTAAGATAAGTTATACGAGATTTAATATTATCATCAGATAAATTAAGTTGATTTTTATTAACTTCAACATTAATTTCAGCATTAACAACTTCTGCTAAATCTTTAAATACTTCATTATATTGTTTTTGAAGTTGAATAGCTGATTGAATATCATTTTTATTTTCAATATCAATAGGAGTATAAAGTTTATTAATAGCATCTAATCGTTCATTTAATTGAGCAATACGTTCTTGTTTAACTGAATCATTAATTGCAGCATTATCTTGAATAGTTTTAATATCTCTTTGAATACTATTAATAATATGTTGATAAATACCATTCTTTGCAGAAGTAATATCAACATTTTCAATATGATTATTTGTAATATCTTGATTTAAAACATCATTAGCCCAATTAAGAAGATTATTATAATTTTCTTGACGATTACGAGCATGAACCATTTGGGTAGCTATAATACGACCAACTTCAAATCCGCCACCAAGTCTATTAACTTTATTTAAAGTAGTATTATATTCATTTTTAAGATTATTAATTTCAGTTTTAAATCTATTAATAAGTTCATTACTATCTTGTTGTTGTAATCCAAGTTTATTAGTAATACTATCATTAAATTCTTTACTATTAATAGAACTTTCAAGAAGTCCTAAATTACCAGCGTTCATAGAATTAATAATAATATTATCCATATATTCTTTTTCAGCTATATTACGAAGTTCTTCTTCAGTACCAGTAATAATATCTGGATTAACCTGTTGACCATTTTCATCAGTAATAGTTATAAATGGATTTTTACCATTAGCAATACTATTAAGTCTTTCTTGATATGCTTGAAAAGTAGCAGTACGACCAAGAATTTCGTTTTCTCTTTGTTTTTCAGCAGAAGTCCAATCTTTATCAAGACGTTTATTAATAAATTCTCCAGCTTTATTCATAACACTACTAAAAGTAACACCACCAATAGCACCCCAAAATGCTTGTTCCCACAACATTGGGTCTTGAAGATAATCTTTAATAGTTTGCTGAGGAATATCTTTATCAAATACTTTTTACCATTATATAAACCATCTTGACTAGCTATATAATTAATAGCTTCTTCAACACCTTCAGTCCATTCAGCTCTAACGCCATGAAGAATATCATTACCCACATCTTTTAATGTACTAGTAATAGCTTGTTTAGTAGTTTTATTACTTAAAGCATTAGTAATTGCAGCAGCATCATCAATATTACTATTAAATGCAGTATTTAAATTTCTAAGTCTAGAACTAGTTGTATTACCACTTAAAGCATTTTTCCATAAGTTCTTTAAACTATAAACTTGCCATACATCAAAAAGAACATTAGCCCAATCTTCTGCAAAAGTAATATCAGCACTATTTTTAGCAATATCTTTAGATACTTCTTCATCAGACATATCTCTATATTTAGGATTATTATTATAAAACTCTTCTCTTTGTTTATCATTCATATTAGCAAGTTGAGTTTTAGAATAATCTTCAATATCATTATAAGTTTGTCTAGCTTCTTGATAATTTTCAAGATAACGAGAAGGAACCCCAATAGCAGTAGCTTCTGCTATTCTACCAGTAATGGCTCTACTCTTTTGCGTCATATTAATAGCATTAGCCATTTTATTAGCTAATTTATTAAACTTTATACCTTTACCTAATAAAGAAACACCTTTAGCAAGACCAGTACTAGGAACCATAAGAGTTAAAGAACTAGCTATACTAGGAGCATTGCTAGCCCACCAAGCAAAATCTCCAATGTCAAAAGCAGCATTAGGATTTTCTCTATATATAGCTAAACGCTCATTAATAGATTCTTTTAAAGATTCAAGTTCAGAACTTATTTCAGATTGATAATCATTAGGACTATTACTAACCATATTATAGAAAGCATCAGCTAAATCAGCAAAACCTATTGCAGTACCAACAGTAATTTCATTACCAATCTGTCCAATCATTCTTAATCCTTGTTCCCAATTACTTTGATTAACAGCACGTTCTTTATCAAGTTTTTCAGGGTCATCAACAGGATTAACATAAACATCATAAGGAGCATATTTATCTATATCATATTGGTTAAGATTATATGATTGCCCAGCAATACGACTAAATAAATGACCACGACCCTGGTCACTAATAGAAGTGCCAGGGTTGTAATCAACTAAAATAGGAGGCTGTATAGCCCCCTTTTTAGTTTTAGGATTATATTCAGGATTAGGTGTTTTGTTACCACCTTGTAGAAACTTTAATACATCCATATTAATATAGATTGTTAGTTAATTCATCGTAGTAATATTGAATAACATAAGGGTCTGAACTACCACTAAGTTGAGCAAGTTTAGTAGCAACATTTTGTTGAATAGCTTTAACAGCATTTTCATCTACTGCCATTCCAGCTTTAACAGCAGTTACAGTTTGTTCCCATTGAGATAAATTATCTACAATATCAACAGCATTTTCTTTACTTACTAAACCAATAGTTTGATTATTAGTAGAATTAATTAAATTAAAACCTCCACCATTGGGTACTAATTTAAATTTATCAATTCCAGTAAATGCAGCATTATTAGTAAGAGAAATAGGTCTATTAGCATTATAATAATTTTCTACTTTACCAGCAGCTCTCCAATTAGTATCTTGGTTCCAAGATTGAATAATAGAACTATCAATAGCACCACTACCTACAAGTAGAGAAATAGGTTCTCTTTTAAGTTTGCCTTCTGTATCATAATAACCAGCAATATTGATTTGAACTCCAACATCACCAGTTTTTGGGTCACGAACAATAGTAGGAGTAATTTCATTTTCTTTAGCACTTCTAAGATAAGCTGTATAAGCTTTTCTATCTTCAGAAGTCATAGGTTCAAATACTCCATTTTCACTAGTAATATAAGCTTCTCCTTGAGTTAAATCAATTCCAGCTTTAATTGCGCTCATTGCTTGTTCTTCTAATTGTTTCTTTTGAGCAGCATATTTACTAGCAGCTTCTGGATTAGAACTCATAACAAAATTAAGTTCAGCAAGTTCAGGAGTCATTGCAGATATGCCAATAGTAGAAGCATTTATTTGTCCACCATCAAGAACAGCATCATTTTTAGATTTAAGAGAATCAACATAATTAACTAAACCAATATAAGGTTCTTTATTACCTGTTGGTAATCCAGCATGATGTTCTTCACCATTAGAATCAACTCTAACAAATTTATCACCATAACCAAAGAATCTAGTTTTAGCAGAATTAAGAAAAGCATTTAAAGGATTTCTAGTATCTTCAGCTTCTTTAACAGCTTTACCAAAACTATAAATAGATTTATGATAATCTTTAGGTAATTCAGCATATCTATAACCATTACCGTCAGAACCAAATCTTATTCCAAGACTAATTGCATTTTTTCTCTCCACCAAGAGCATTAATAAATGAGTTATAAACATCATCATTATTAAAGTATTGTCTAATAGAACTACTATCTCCAAATATCTGATTAACATATTTACTATATGTATCAGAATATTTATTATTAGGTAAATCACTTAAACTAATAATAGAATTATATGTATCAAATCCGTCAATGCTATCTTGCGATTTACCAACTTTAAGACTATTAATATATTCTTGATTATCAATAATATCATTAAGATAACTTAGAGCATATGCTCTATCAGATGGGCTAGTAATATTAGTCATGATACTAGTTCTAATATCATTAGGATTAGCAGTTGCTAAATCAATATTAATATCAGGATTATATTTGTTGAGTAATCCAGCTATTGATTGTCTATTGCTAGTAATTTCAGCTTGAGCTTGAGCAGGCATAAAATTATCAATACGAACAGGAGTACCTTTATAAGTTAAATTATCAATAGCTTGTTTTCTTTGATTTGTACTTCCTAATCCAGCTTGTTTAGATAAAGCTAATTGAGCTTTCCATGCTTCACCATAAGTAGTATTACTACTTTGATTATAAAAAGTTGCAGCATTATAGAAAGGGTCAATACGTTTAGCAAGATATTGTTCAGGAGTAAGTAGAATACCATTTTTATCTGTTATATCAGGATTACTACCATTTTGGTCATATTTCCATTTAGCAATCTTATAATCTTGTTCAAGACTAGCTTTAGCGCCAGGAGTATTTTCAATAACAGCTTTAACAGCTTCAGCAAGTTTAGCTTTACTTAATCTTTGCCAATCACCTTTAGTATGAGAATAAATCTCTCCTGTAACAGATTTAGTAATATCATCAGTAACTTTTCCATTAGCATCAAGCCATCTTGTTTGACTACCGCCGCCTTGTTCTTTAGCAGCCCATTGAAGTGCTTGATTAAGTATCTGATTCATAGGAATTTCAGAAACTTCTTTATCAATAGGAGTCCATTTACTTCCACCAATAACATTACCATTCTTATCAGTTATATCTTGATAATTATATTTATTAACTGCACGATAATAATTCTTATAATCTTCAGATAAATCAGTACGTTTATCAAGATTATCCATATAAGCTTTATAATCTTGTTGAGCACGTAAACGACCAATCATTCCAGGACTTGAAGTTATATCTCCATAAGTACCAACTATATCATCAAGACTAGAATAAGCATTACCATATTGCATATTTTCGGTAAGAGCATTACGAACTTTATTAAGTTGTTCTTGACGCCAAGCATCTTCAGCTTCATTTAAATCTAATTGAGCAAGTTGAGCATCAATTTGAGATTTAGTTTGAATAGCTTGTTGATGACCTTGTTCAAGAGTATTATAAGTTCTAGCTAAGACATTTAAGTCAATAGGATTAACTTGTTGTCTAAAAGTAGGAGTATAAAAGTTTATCGGCATGATTGTTTTCCTCCAAGTTTTCTACGTTTACGAATAATAAATTCATCATAATCAACTCCAGCATCTTTCATAATTCTATCATCTACATTAGGAGCAGATGCTCTCATCGCACCAATAGTATTATTTAAAGCTTTACGATTTTCATATCTACTAATCATATCTTGAATACCAGCATTAATACCACTAAATAAATTATTAATATTAGTTACTTTAGCTTCTCTAATACCATTATCAAATGCTGCTTTTCTATCTATATATTGATTGTATTGTTGAGCATTAAATTGACGAACACTTTGCTGATTACGTCTATCTTGATTAATAAGATTAGTTTCTATATTTTCTTTATTACCATAAAGTTCATTAGCAGCTTGACCAGCAGCATTACGAACTCGTTGTTTACGAGCTAAACTAACACGACTACTAGCAGTATTAGAATCAATATCACGATAAGCTTCAAATTTATCTTCTCTAATTCTATCAAGTTGAGGATTAATATTATATTTAGTTTTAAGTTTATTAGCACTAATAAGAGTAGGTTGACCCGGACCTCTCATTTTATTAATAGCTCTTCTACTAGCAAAATAGCTAGCTAAACTACCAGCTACATTACTACCTAAACCAATCCAATCAGCAGTAGTAAGATTTTTAAATCTACCTTGTCCTTTACCATCAGAATATTTTGTTCCTTGAGCAGGAGTATTAGTAGAAACAGGTAAAGTAGTTGGAATATTAGCTTCTACTTTAGGTAGATTGCGATTATAAACAGCAGTAGGAGGAGTTTTAGTAAAAATAGATTGAGTTGATTGACTTGATTTACTTCGTCCTCCACGGGGGGTCTTCCCGCTAGATTTAGTTGCAGATAAACTTGGAATATTAGTATTATTTGTACTAATACCTCTATTATTTCCATGACTCCAACCAGCTCTAACTAAACCGCTAGTAATTCCAGCACCATCTTCAAATAAAGGAAGTCTACGTTCTGCATAATATTGAGGACGACGATTTCCATTATCAATATTAGATTTATTAGTATTATTATTTGTAGTATTATTTTTAGACCATCTACCATTCCTAAAAGTATAATCACTACCAACAATAGTTTCTCCTCTAGCAGATTTATTAATAGGATAAATAGAAGTTCTATTAATAGTTCTATTAGTTATAGGAACATAAGCTCCAATTTGTTCATCATATTCCCAAGTTCTTCCATGACGATTGATACGATTTCCACCAACAGCAAATTTATCGCGTAGACCCCCCGTAGAGGATGGAGAATGAATCAATCCATTCTTAACATTACCACTAATATTTACAATCATATTTTACCTCCAAATTTTCTAGATTTACGACTATAACCTTTAGTATATTTACCAACATGGTTTCGAGTATTAGATATATCTTTAAGTACTTCTGAATTAACATCTTTAACATCAATTACTTCAAGACCTTGTTTTCCAACATCACCTGTAAAAATAAAATGTTGATAAGGATTACCTTTATTTCTACTAGTTTTAGTAAGTCCTTCGCTAGTTATAACATTATATTTTTTATTTTCTGGATGAATACCTTTAGATTCAATATATTCTTTTAATTCATTATTACTAATACGTTTACATTTTTTTTCAGTTCTCTATTAATCTCTTTATTATAAAGTTTATCAAATTGTTTTTCAACATATTTTCTATAATTATTAGAAATTAGTTTACCAAGTCGATTATTAATATCTTTATAATATATATCTTTAACCTCTTTTTCAGGTATTTGATATACTATATCATTACCAAAAATATCATTATTATAATTAATTACTTTAAAATGTTTATCACCAAAAGTTACTCCAATACCTGGACTGTCAACATCAATACCTTTCTTTTTTAAAATATCATAAGCATATTTACGAACTTTATGTGTAAAAGGATTATATTTAGGTAAATTACTAATTTCATTACCTATAACATAATTAATATAATCATTTTTAGGATTACCTGTTACACTATAACTAGGTTTATATTTTATATTAGGGTCATTAATAAATTCTTTTATATCATTCGCAATATATTCATTATAACCATAAAATTCAGAATATTCTTTATTAACTTTAGAAATAATATCTTTATAAGGAATATTTTTTATTTTTGACTTAAATTCTGTTCTAGCACTCTTACCATATCTAAGCAAATTATGGAAGTTCATAATCAGTATAAAGTTTACTTTGTTCAGAATTATCAAAAGCAAAATCAGCATTTTTAACCCAATTTTCTCTATTACCTTCAAATTTCAACAGGACGTCTAACAGATACTACAAACCCATCTTTTTCATTACGATGTTTAGCTTTTGCATATCCAATACCAGTATTTAAGCTATTAGAAGAATAAATAGTACCTTCTCCATTATATGAAGAATTAAATCCAGCTCTACCGGCTCCTGTATCTGGAGCATAAGTTGAAGCATAATATTTAGCTCTATTTTACAGCAGTAGGTTCAATACCATTTCTTCTAAGTATATTATTTATATTTTCTTCATTACCTGTTTCATGTACACCTCTAATAAATGTATTATGTTCTAGCAATCTATCTTTAATAAGTTTATCTGCTTGTTTAGGATTTTTTGCAGCAGATAAAGGAATTAGGGTCATAACCATAACGAGCATTCCATTTATTAAAAGTTTTAAGAAAAGCTCTTGTATCATCAATATTAGTTTGAAGAATATCAGGAATATCAATAACCTTTCCGTCACTATCTAATATATTAACAAAATCTTTATATTTACTAATATTAGAAGTTAATTGTTTTCTAGGAGCTTCAAGAAGTTTAGTAGGCTTAATTCCAAGAGCCTTTCTACCATTATTAACAGATAAATTATAACGAATATTAGGAGAAATAGAATAATAACCTAAAGCATCTCTACCTTTAGTAATAGCTTTTTGACCTACTTTAGAAATATTTTTATCTAAAGCCATAGCAACTTTAGTAGCTTTATCAACACCTCTTAAAATTCCAGCTCCGCCTAATAATATATCAAATTCAGGATTAACTTGTTCAAGAGGAGTCATATCAACTTCTCTTCTAGCAGGAACTTTTTCTAAAGTATTATTAGCTATTCGATAAGTTTCTGGATAATAAATAAAATCTCCTTGTTTAATACCGCTATTTCTAGGAGATTCCATTATTGGGGTTACTCTAGTATTATCACTTTTAACTACATGTTTTTCTTTACCATATTTAGCTTTAGTACCATCATCATTAATACCATTTCTATCTTTAAAATCTTCTTGAGCTTTAAATACTTTATTAGGATTAGCTCCATCCATAACTAATTGAGCGGGACTAGCACCATTAAGAATAGGTTGTGCAGAATAAACTTTAAGTTCATTTCCATTAGTTTCAACTACTTCACCACCTTCTACTTCAATACCAGTTTTATCACTAGGACCAATATCAATACCACCTTGACTATGTTTTCTTCCATTCATATAAAAGAAATTATTACCAAGAGGTTGAGCAATACCACCAGCAACTACATTTGGTATTTTACCACCAACAGCATATTGTTTTTGAGGAAGATTTCTTCCATTACTTCTAGGAGTTTGAATAATATTAAATGGAAATGTTGGTCCAAGTTCATCATCATTAGGAAAAGATTCTTTATTAAAATCTCTAACATAATTAATAAGTCTACCAGCAGTATTATTCATTAACTTTTCTCTATTATCTTTAGATACTAAATTATTTACACCATTATAGAGAAATTCATTACCAAGTCTTATTAAACCAGTAGATTTAGCAACTTTATCATAAGCTCCACCAAGTGGAGGAATACCATTTTGAATAAATCTTCCATTACGAGTAACATTACCTCTAAACGTACTAGGTAAATTACTTATATGAATAACTTTATCTTTTCTAGGCATTTTATATAATATAATGAGAAATTATAATTTGATTGATTTTAAGGCTCTCTGCTGAACGATAGCCTATCAGTAGATTAATAGTTCATACCTATATATAATAATTCAACAGAGAGCAAAAGATTAGCGTCTACGACCGCCACAGCGATATACATTTAGCCTATCTCGATATACTGATTGAGGCATAACAGGTTGTTGAACAGTACCATTAGTAATCCATTCAGGACGTTCAAGACCAGTTTTAGGAGCACTATAACTAGCTTGGTCAGCTTGTTTAACTTGAATTGGTTGTTGTCCTTTACTTCCAAACATACCACCAATTAAACTTCCAGCAGCACCAATAGCAGCACCAATCCATGCTTTTCTACGTCCGCCACATTTATATTTATTAATAAAACTAGAACGTTGATACATAGTCATTGGATTAGTCATTTTATCAGAAGTAATATTAAGTTGCTGTTGACCAGCTTGAAGTTGTTTACGCTGTTCAGCTTCTTGAGCAATACGTTTATTTTCATTAATTTGTTGATTAGCAGAAATACCTTGACCTATTGCAGTACCTAATTCACCAAGTCCTTGAACTCCTGTAATAGAACTAGCAAGATTACCTAAACCGGGAAGAGCTTGAGCAAACTCAGTACCAAAATTAGCTTTACGTCGAACTCTACCACCACATTTAAGAGTAAGCTTATCATTATATTGACCAACATAATCTTGATTAGCATAAGCACTAGTTAAAGCTTGAGCATTTTGTAAAGCATCTTTATGGTCTTGTGCAGCTTGAGCTTCAGCTTGAGCTTTTTCTTGAGCTTTCTTTCGTTTATTACCTTTAATTATACCACCAGCAATACTAGCAGCTGCACCAATAATAGCACCAATAAAAGCTTTTTGTCTTTGTCTATCTCTATACTGTATCATAAATTTTCTTAAATTGAGTTTGAGCACATTCAAGACTTTCAAATTCAATGCGCTTATTATCTGAATTATTAAATATAAAACGAACTACAAAATAATTACCATATACTCTACGAAGTTTATCACTTATAACAGTAGGATGGTCTTTAATATTATTACGAAAATAATTAAAGTTATATTGAGTAAGTTCATACCAAGGCTTTTTATACTTATTAAATTCATTAAGTTTATCAATATTAATATCTATATCATCAGTATCATTATCTTCATTAAATATACGAAGTATATCTCCAGCATAAGGATGTTCTCTTAAATCAACAGGATTATTAATATTATCACTATAAATAGGAATATATATTTTACGAACTTTATATTTAATAAATTCAAGAAATTTAATAAGTTCATAAGATTCATTAACCATAATATCAATATAACTATTATGGACTAATATAGGCTCATCACCAACTTCTTGTTTAGATACTAAATATAGACTTCTACTATCATCACCCATATGAGTATTAAATCTACCATAATTATATTCATGAGTAAATACATGAAGAGGGCAATTAAGTCTATCATCGTTATGTTCAGTTTGAAAATAACATTTAGTTTTAGTAGACCAAGCATTATTAAAATAATAATCATGTAAACTAATAAAACTACCTACTTTATAATTAAAACTAATAACTTCATTATGTGATTCTATAATAGATTCTTTAGTATTAGGATTAATATTATTATAAGTATAATCAAACTTAATTAGAATACGATTATTAAATTTATCATGAGCAAATCTAACGTTTATTAGGATGATATTTATCTAACCATAATTTAATATCTTCA
>ENA-OQCV01000269-OQCV01000269.1-human-gut-metagenome-genome-assembly--contig:-NODE-269-length-14992-cov-2.320619_pt1 | contig 14992 bp, 22 predicted proteins | sample MGYA00242766_ERZ504592 | MGnify/ENA primary metagenome ERZ504592 (study PRJEB26092, sample SAMD00036315) | human gut metagenome | host: Homo sapiens | study: EMG produced TPA metagenomics assembly of...
TTATAAACGAAATATTACCGGAATACAGGAGGACATAATCATGATCAAAGAAGCCATAGTAAAAATCGTAAACAAAGAAGACCTCACATATGACGAGGCATATGCAGTGATGAATGAGATCATGGGCGGTGAGACAACACCAACCCAGAATGCAGCTTTTCTTGCAGCTCTTTCCACAAAGAGCGCAAAGGCTGAGACAACAGACGAAATCGCAGGCTGTGCAGCAGCCATGAGAGAGCATGCGGTACAGGTGAAAACAGGTATGGATGTGTTTGAAATCGTAGGAACAGGCGGAGACAATGCACAGAGCTTCAACATTTCAACAACCTCTGCACTTGTTGCGGCAGCAGGCGGCATGAAGGTGGCAAAGCACGGAAACAGGGCAGCCTCTTCATTATGCGGCACAGCAGACTGTCTTGAGGCGCTCGGTGTCAACATAGACCAGAGCCCTGAGAAATGTGTAGAGCTTTTAAATAAAGTCGGCATGTGCTTCTTCTTTGCACAGAAATATCACACATCAATGAAATATGTCGGACCTATCAGAAAAGAGCTTGGTTTTAGAACAGTATTCAATATTTTAGGACCGCTCACAAATCCGGGTTCACCGGCCATGCAGCTTCTGGGAGTGTATGATGAGTATCTTGTAGAGCCGCTTGCACAGGTGCTTGTAAGCCTCGGAGTAAAGCGTGGAATGGTAGTATATGGCATGGATAAGCTCGATGAGATTTCCATGAGCGCACCGACCAAGGCATGCGAGATAAAGGACGGATGGTTCAGAACCACAGTAATCTCACCGGAGGATTTCGGCTTTGAGCGCTGTACAAAGGAGGATTTAAAAGGCGGTACACCTGAGGAAAATGCGAAAATTGTACGTGATATCTTAGGTGGACAGAAGGGCCATAAGAGAAATGCAGTACTCATGAACGCAGGCGCATCACTTTATATTGGAGGAAAGGCCGACAGCATGAAAGAGGGTATCGAGCTTGCAGCAAAAATCATTGATTCAGGAAAAGCACTTGAAACACTCGATAAGCTCATCGAGGTAAGCAACAGCTAGGCACACAAAACAGGAAAGGAAAAGCGATGAATATTTTAGACCAGCTAGCAGAATATTCAAGGCTTCGCGTGGCAGAGGACAAGGAAAAAAATAAGCCTTGAGGAAATGAAAAATATCGCGATTCAGACGAAAAACGAAAAGCTTTGTGATTTTGCATTTGAAAAAGCACTCAAAAAGGATGGCTTGAGCTTCATATGCGAGTGCAAGAAGGCTTCGCCGTCAAAGGGGCTTATAGAGCCGGATTTCAGATATCTTGAAATTGCAAGGGAATACGAGAAGGCAGGTGCGGATTGCCTCTCGGTACTGACAGAGTCAAAGTGGTTTTTAGGCTCGGATGAGTATCTTAAGGAGATTGCAAAAAACGGTTTCGATTCCGTGCATTCGAAAAGATTTTACGGTTGATGAATATCAGATATATCAGGCAAAGACACTCGGTGCCGCTGCGGTGCTTTTAATCTGCTCCATACTGTCAGAGGAACAGCTTGGTGAATATATAAAAATCTGCGACAGCCTTGGCATAAGCGCCCTTGTGGAGATACACAATGAAAAAGAGGCAGGGATGGCGGTAAGAGCCGGTGCCAGAATAATAGGTGTCAACAACCGCAATCTGAAGGATTTTACAGTTGATACAGCTAACAGCAGAAAGCTTCGTGACCTGATTCCCGATGACATCATATTTGTATCGGAAAGCGGTGTAAAGAGCACAGACGATATCAGGGCAATACGTGAAATCGGAGCTGACGCAGTGCTTATCGGAGAGACGCTGATGAGAGCGGATGACAAAAAGGCTAAGCTTGATGAATTGCGATTAAGCTAATAGAGATATATAAGTATCTTCATGGTTTTAAGAATATCTGTAACTATTCAGTACAGAAAACAAAATATTTACAAATATACATCAGAAGGGAAAACATCATGACAAATCCAAACGGAAGATTTGGTATTCACGGAGGACAGTACATTCCTGAAACTCTCATGAATGCCGTTAAAGAATTAGAAGAAGCATACAATCATTACAAAAACGATCCTGAATTTAACAGAGAGCTCACAGAGCTTCTCAACGATTATGCAGGAAGACCATCGAGACTGTACTACGCAGAAAAGATGACAAAGGATCTCGGTGGAGCCAAAAATATACCTTAAAAGAGAGGATTTAACCATACGGGAGCCCACAAGATCAACAACGTATTAGGTCAGGCACTTCTTGCAAAGAAAATGGGCAAAACCCGACTGATAGCCGAGACCGGAGCCGGTCAGCACGGCGTGGCAACAGCAACGGCCGCAGCCCTTATGGGTATGGAATGTGTTGTATTCATGGGCGAGGAGGACACAAAGCGTCAGGCGCTCAATGTATACCGCATGCGTCTGCTCGGAGCAGAGGTTATCCCGGTTACATCAGGCACAGCCACGTTAAAGGATGCCGTATCGGAGGCAATGAGAGAGTGGACCAAGAGAATTTCGGACACACATTACTGCCTGGGCTCAGTTATGGGACCACACCCGTTCCCTACCATCGTAAGAGATTTCCAGGCGGTCATCTCAAAGGAAATCAAGGAGCAGATGCTTGAAAAGGAGCACAGACTGCCTGATGCGGTTATCGCATGTGATGGGCGGCGGCTCAAATGCCATCGGAAGCTTTTACAACTTCATAGAGGATGAGGGAGTTGAGCTCATCGGCTGCGAGGCAGCAGGAAGAGGAATAGATACCTTTGAGACTGCAGCCACAGTAAATACAGGCCGTATTGGTATCTTCCACGGCATGAAGTCATATTTCTGTCAGGATAAATACGGGCAGATCGCTCCGGTTTATTCTATTTCTGCAGGACTTGACTATCCGGGAGTCGGACCGGAGCACGCATATCTGCACGATATCGGAAGAGCAAAATATGTACCGGTAACAGATGATGAAGCGGTAAATGCTTTTGAATACCTCGCAAAGACAGAGGGAATTATCCCTGCAATCGAGTCCTCACATGCAGTGGCATATGCCATGAAGCTGGCGCCTACAATGGACAAGGACAAGATAATCGTTGTTACTGTTTCAGGCAGAGGCGACAAGGACTGCGCGGCAATAGCAAGATACAGAGGGGAGAATATTTATGAGTAAGATAAGAAGTGCGTTTGAAAACGGCAAGGCATTTATACCATTTATCACCTGCGGTGATCCAAATTTAGAGACAACTGCAAAAATCGTAAGAGAAGCTGTTGCAAACGGAGCAGACCTTATAGAGCTTGGTATTCCATTCTCTGATCCTACAGCAGAGGGAACTGTAATCCAGGGCGCCAACATAAAGGCACTTGCAGCCGGAGTTACAACAGACAAGGTTTTTGACCTTGTGAGAGATTTGAGAAAAGATGTCACAATCCCTATGGGTTTTCATGACATATGCAAACGTGGTTTACTCATACGGTGCAGAAAAGTTTATCAGTACATGTAAGGAAATAGGAATTGACGGACTCATTCTGCCGGATATCCCATATGAGGGAAAAGGAAGAGATTTTACCACTCTGCGAGAAATATGATGTGGACCTTATTTCATTTATCGCACCTACATCAAAGGATCGCATTGCGATGATAGCAAAGGAGGCAACCGGCTTTATCTATGTGATTTCAAGCCTCGGAGTCACCGGTACAAGAAGCGAGATTAAGACAGATCTGGCTTCAATAGTCAAGGTAATCAGAGAAAACACAGATGTGCCATGTGCTATCGGTTTTGGCATTTCAACACCCAAGCAGGCAAAGAAGATGGCAGATATCTCGGATGGTGCCATTGTGGGCTCTGCCATCATCAAGATAATCGATGAGTATGGTGAGGCTTCACCAAAGTATGTCGGTGAGTATGTTAAAGCAATGAAGGATGCGCTGTAGAGGCATTGTATTTTTATGTATATAAAGGAGATTTTCTAAGGAAACTTAAAATAATATTATAAAATCAGAAAAATGACTTTTATACCCATATTTCAAAAATAAAATTTATGAAATATGGGTATAAAACTTGAAAAACGAATATATTAATTATATAATAAGTGCAAATAAGACAGTTCAGAGGGAGGAATATCAGGATGCTGTGTCAATTTTCTTTTAAAAATTTTAAATCATATAAAGAAACAACAACATTCGATTTTCAGGCAACATCTATTCCGGAGTTTTCAGAATCGTTGTTAAAAACGCGAGAAAGCAGATGCACTTCTTCCCGTAGGGGTTATATATGGTCCGAATGGTGGCGGGAAAACCAATCTGTTACTAGCTCTTTCATGTTTGATTTCTACAGTGGTTAAGCCGATATATGAATTGGAGAAGGCAAGAGAAAAGATTATTATTCAGCAGAAGATAAGTGCGGCACCATTCTATTTTAATGAAATATCTAGGAAAATGCCGACAGAATTTGAAGTGTATTTCCGACAGGGAAAAAAGTGAATACAGGTACAACTTATCAATATGCGGGGATGACATTGTTGAAGAATCTCTGTATTGGAAATCCATTGGTGGAAAGAGAACGGGTATGGTTTTTGATAGGGAAGGTGCTGAAATTACATTGGGTGCAAGCATCAATAAAGCGAGTATTAACCGCTCGGTAAACCCCAAGATGCCGTATTTATCTTTTTTGGCAATCAACTATGATATACCGGTAATTGTGGAAGTTCAGAAGTGGTTTGAATCATGCATTGTCAAAAACTATGCAAATCCGATTGCAGATAGACAAATAATGTTTTCTGATGATGAATCATATCGAAAGAAAATTGTTCGTGCACTAAATGATGTTGATATTGATGTATCAGGTTATCGGTATGATGAAGAAAATCATGAACTGTATACACAGCGTATGATAGAGGGAAAGATTTATGAATTAAGTTTTAATGATGAGTCAGATGGAACAAAGAAAATGATCGCGGCATTACCTGTGATTTTGTTAGCACTGCAAGAAGGTCGGCTGGTGATTATTGATGAATTGGATGCAAAATTGCATCCTAAGCTGCTTCGTTATGTAATTTCATTGTTTAAGAATAAGAATGTAAATAAAAAGGGAGCGCAGTTACTTTTTACTTCCCATGATATGACAACAATGAAAATACAGTTTTCAGACGGGATGAAATTTGGTTTGCGGCAGAAAATGAAAGGCACGAAAGTGAAATATATTCCCTATATGAAATCAGAAGAGAAAACAATGAACGAGTAAATAGTACTGCAGCTTATGATAAACAATATCTGGAAGGGCGTTATGGTGCAGATCCATATCTTACAAATATGCTGGCAGGAGGAGAATGGCTATGAGTTTAAAACCTTTCATGGATTTTGCAATAACAAATGCTGAACGCTTGGCTGCAATGAATGAAGGAAAAACTCCTGCAAGTTCAGCTCCAGGCACAAAAGTACATGAATTGATTAAACACTTGAGACCATATTTAAAAATCGGATAGGATAGGAAGAAGGAACAAGTAAAATGATGCAGCAAAAAGAAAGATTAGAAAAACAGCTTGATTTCATCAGAGAAATCGACAAGGAAAAGGAGATATTCCGCCAGACTTATTTAGCTGATGCCAGCCGCAAGGAAAATGATGCGGAGCATGCCTGGCATATGGCTATCATGACCATGCTCTTGAGTGAGTATGCCAATGAGAAGATAGACGTGCTAAAGACAGTAGGAATGCTTTTGATACACGACATAGTAGAGATTGACGCAGGAGACACATATGCCTATGATGAGGCAGGCAAGGCCACACAGCATGAGCGTGAGCAGAAGGCGGCGGAGCGTATATACGGACTCTTGCCAAAGGAACAGGGCGAGCCGCTTTTAGAGCTGTGGGAGGAATTTGAGGCGCAGCAGACACCTGAAGCCAGATTTGCCCGTACCATGGACAATATCCAGCCAATGCTCCTAAACGATGCATCGAACGGGCTTTCATGGCGTGAGCACAGTGTAAAGCTGTCGCAGATACTCGTCAGAAATAAGCGCACAGCACTTGGCTCAGAGAAAATTCTGGGATTATGCGTTTAACAATATACTGAAAAAGCATGTTGAGAGCGGAAACATCATAGATGATGAGGGTGTCTTCTCAGCGGAAGCCGGTGCGTGTGCAAAAGGCCAGCGAGCGTAATGGACGGTAATAATGATTTACTGAAAAATTCCTTTGAAAATCACGTATAATTCTATTGTAGACAGTCGTCTTGTATGATATACTTTACTGGATTAAATCGGTGAACTATAAATGAAATGTAATTATTCAAGGCTGCTTAAATAGTTACCTGACAAGTATATTGAGCTTCATCGAAATCCACAGAATAAAACACACGGAGGAATCAAAATGAATGATTGTATGCTTAGACCTTGAGGGAGTATTGGTACCTGAAATCTGGATTGCATTTGCAAAGGAGACAGGCATTCCTGAGCTTGAGAAGACAACAAGAGATGAGCCTGATTATGATAAGCTCATGAACTATAGAATAAATATTTTAAAGGAGCACGGACTCGGATTAAAAGAAATCCAGGAGACAATCGCAAAGATAGATCCAATGCCTGGCGCAAAGGAATTCTTGGATGAGCTTCGTTCAATCACACAGGTAATCATCATCAGTGATACATTTTCACAGTTTGCAGGCCCGCTCATGAAGAAGCTGGGCTGGCCAACAATCTTTTGTAACGAGCTTGAGGTTGCTGAAGATGGCGAGATTACAGGCTTTAGAATGAGATGTGAGCAGTCAAAGCTTACAACTGTAAAGGCACTGCAGTCTATCGGATACGATACCATCGCAAGCGGTGACAGCCACAACGATTTAGGCATGATACAGGCCAGCAAGGCAGGTTTCCTTTTCAGAAGCACAGATGCCATCAAGAAGGACTACCCTGAGCTTCCTGCATATGAGACATATGATGAGCTGCTTGCAGCGATTAAAGCGGCATTATAATCATAAATATAGTTGAAAAAAGCTTCCCACATGATATTTTAGAGTGGACACATCCACCTGTACATGTGGGAAGTTTCTATATATTGATGTCATGCAAAATCATATGAAAGAAGGTAGAGTGCAGATGTATACGGTAACACACATATATGAGGCTGATTTTGGCTGTGAGGAAAGAGCAGATGGCGCAAAAGCAAAATGCGTGGTTTATCTCGAGGACGAAAACGGCAGACAGCGTCATGTAGAGGTTGAGGATGAATGGCTTACGGCAAATGGGATAGAAGAGGGAAGCAGCTGGAAAGAAAATATCACAGATGAAGCCTGAATCATAAAAGTATGAGATTAATTATGAGATTAGAGTATGTGAATAAATTTTGTGTAGATGCACATTGTGTATTGACAACAGTGCAAAAGGTGCTATAATAAAATTAACATATGAACAATCATTCATATGTTCAATGGAAAAACGTACAGTTAAAATAAAATAATTCATGAAAATAAGGAGAACACCACTATGAAGAAGACTTACGAAAATCGATGTAGACTGCGCTAACTGCGCCAACAAGATGGAGGATGCCGCAAAGAATACAGCAGGTGTAAAGGATGCTACAGTCAATTTCATGACACTCAAGATGAGCGTTGAGTTTGAAGAGGGACGGGATGCAAAGGCGGTTATGCAGGAGGTTCTTAAGAACTGTAAAAAGGTAGAGGACGACTGCGAGATTTTCTTATAAATTGCCGGGCGCAGGAATGACAAACGATATTATTTCAATGCCTGCGCTATAGTAAGGGTGATTATCAAGAGATTATAATGAATGGAGCTATGGCGTATGATTAAAAAGCAGCAAAAAAGTACTTGCGCGTATCATAATCGCAGCGGTACTCATGATTATATTACATTTCATACCGGTTAAGGGAATTATCAGGTTCCTGCTTTACATGGTGCCTTATCTGGTTATAGGATACGATATCCTGAAAAAGCATTTAAGGGAATCAAAACAAGCAGGTGTTTGATGAAAACTTCCTGATGGCGGTTGCCACCGTAGGTGCGATAGCGGTTGCACTTTATGAGAATGGTGACTATACAGAGGCTATAGCCGTTATGCTCTTCTACCAGATAGGAGAGCTGTTTCAGAGCTATGCAGTCGGAAAGAGCCGTAAGAATATCAGCGAGCTCATGGACATCAGACCCGACTATGCCAATATCGAGGTGGACGGAAAGCTCATCCAGGTTGATCCTGATGAGGTTGCTATCGGCTCGGTAATCGTGGTACAGCCCGGAGAAAAGGTTCCTATCGACGGTGTGATAGTTGAGGGTTCATCTACATTAAACACCAGTGCGCTTACAGGTGAGAGCGTGCCGAGGGATGCAAAATGCGGTGATGAGATAATCAGCGGATGCATCAATATGTCCGGTGTTTTAAAGATTAAAACGACCAAAGAGTTTGGCGAATCAACGGTTTCAAAGATACTTGACCTCGTTGAAAATTCAAGCTCAAAGAAATCAAAATCAGAAAACTTCATATCAAAATTTGCCAAGTATTACACTCCGGCAGTCTGCTACAGTGCACTTGCACTTGCGATATTGCCACCGATTGTCAGAATACTTTTCATGTCAGCCGCACCACAGTGGGGCAGCTGGATATACAGGGCACTTACCTTCCTTGTAATAAGCTGTCCGTGCGCGCTGGTCATCAGTATTCCGCTCAGCTTTTTTGCAGGAATCGGGGGCGCCAGCCGCGAGGGTGTTCTTGTAAAGGGCTCAAACTATCTTGAGACCTTATCACAGACCAGGTACGTTGTATTTGACAAGACCGGTACCATGACAGAGGGCGTTTTCGAGGTGGCAGGAGTCTACGACAATACGCTCGATAGAGAAAAGGTGCTCGAGTACGCAGCACTTGCAGAGAGCAGCTCATCGCATCCAATCAGCAGGAGCTTACAGAAGGCATATGGAAAGGAAATCGACAGAACCCGCGTGACAGACGTTGAGGAAATCAGCGGCCACGGAATCACCGCAAAGGTAGATGGCGTATCTGTAGCGGCAGGAAACTACAAGCTTATGAAAAAGCTGGGCTTAAGCTACAGTGAAACTGACAAGGTCGGCACCATAGTCCATATCGCAATAGACGGCAGATATGAGGGCTATATCCTTATTTCAGATAAGATAAAACCAACCTCAGCGGCAGCAATAAAGGCATTGAAAAAAGCCGGAATAAAAGGTACAATAATGCTTACAGGCGATTCGAGGACAGTAGCCGACTCAGTAGCGGCAGAGCTGGGAATTGATGAAGTATACAGTGAGCTATTACCGGGGGATAAGGTGGCAAAGGTGGAGGAACTGCTCGCAAGAAAGGGCAGCAAAGAAAAGCTTGCCTTCGTCGGAGACGGAATCAACGATGCACCGGTGCTCTCAAGAGCAGATATCGGAATTGCAATGGGCGCCATGGGCTCAGATGCAGCAATCGAAGCCGCAGATATCGTCCTCATGGATGATGACCCGCTAAAGATAGCAAAAGCAATAAAAATATCGCGCAAATGCCTGAGAATAGTATATGAAAACACATACTTCGCAATAGGTATCAAGCTGATCTGCCTCGTGCTCGGAGCAGTCGGAATAGCCAATATGTGGCTCGCAATATTTGCAGACGTAGGAGTAATGGTGATAGCAGTGCTAAATGCAATCCGCGCATTATTCGTACACAAGCTCTAAAAAGGTAGAGCTCAAAGAGCATATATCAAAGAGCAGATATCAAAATGCCATAAAACTACTATATAAAAAATACCGGACAGAATGCACCCAAGAGGTGCACTCTGTCTTTCGCGTATAATAAAAGAAGTTACTGTTCACACGAAAGTGTGACAGTAACAAAAGACAATTAAACGGCAATAGCTAATAAACAAAAGCTAAGTAAATTCCTGCAGTGCCCCCCAACATGCATCCGGACCAGCCCCGTAACTGCGAAGGCACTGAGCAGTTACGCTACCGCCAATACGACGCGTCCATACCCTTCAATGAGCCGAAAAACCAAAAGGGTGCTTGCAGCAAATTGCATGTGACATCGCGAATATGGAGATATTTAGAGTCTGTTGGAATTATGTCACAACACAGCAATGTCCGTGCATGGACGCACGGACAAGGCGTTAGCGCCACGGACGGCGCTAAAAGCCGGTTGCGTCCTATAGCCAAAACCTAAATCATAATTCCTACAGAGTCTTAATATCGAAATACTGAGCGAGGGCACATGCAATTTATGCGGAGCACCCGCCCCATAGCCAATAAAGTAAAAAGTAACGCAATATAACGCAAAAATTAACGCAGAAAGGACACCACACCATGAGCGAAAACATAAATGAACAGATAGAATGCTGCGACTGCAACGAAATCCACGAAGATCTTCTGAAAATAGTAAATGATACAATGCCTGAGGAAACCGAGCTCTACGACCTTGCAGAGCTTTTTAAGGTATTTGGCGACTCCACCCGGATCAGAATCCTCTTTGTGTTGTTTGAAGCGGAGGTATGCGTCTGCGACCTTGCAAAGGTGCTCAACATGACACAGTCCGCCATATCACACCAGCTTAGGATATTAAAGGCAAACAAGCTCGTAAACAGCAGACGTGAGGGCAAATCAGTGTTTTATTCGCTTGCAGACGGACATGTGCGCACAATCATTGCGCAGGGACGTGAGCATATCGAGGAATAATACAGGGAGGAATATACGTGACAGAATTAGAAGAATACTATAACAAATTCAACGAGGAAAAGCGCCTGAACAGCCGTCACGGCAGGGTAGAGTTTATCACCTCCATGAAGTATATACACGATTGCCTTGGCAGCTTGATGAATGAGAAGCAGCTTGATCTTCGCTCACAGATTAAAATCCTGGATGTCGGTGCGGGAACAGGCAGATACTCAGTGCCTCTTGCCGAGGAGGGATATGATGTGACGGCACTTGAGTTAGTTAAGCATAATCTCGGCAGACTGAAGCAAAAGAGCGATAAAGTAAAGGCATACCAGGGCAATGCCACAAAGCTTAAAAAGTTTGGAAACGATGAATTTGACCTCACACTTGTATTCGGACCGATGTATCATCTGAAGTCGGCAGAGGAAAAGCTTGCCGCATTGAATGAGGCAAAAAGGGTGACAAAACCTGGTGGTTACATACTTGTAGCATACATTATGAATGAGTACAGCGTGATAACCTATGCCATAAAGGAGAAGCATATAAAAGAGGGCATAGAGGGCGGAATGCTGGATGAGAGCTTCCATTGTACAGAAAAAGCTAATGATTTGTACAGTTTTGTCCGATTAGAAGATATAGAGGCATTAAACGCACAGGCAGCCCTTACACGCGAAAAGATAATAGCAGCCGATGGCGCGGCAAATTATATCAGGCCATTTTTGAATGCTCTTGACGAGGAAGAGTTTGATATGTTTGTACAGTATCATCTTTCAACATGTGAGAGAGCAGACCTGATGGGAGCAAGTGCGCACACGGTTGATATTTTAAGGGTGTGTGGTGATTCTGAATAAAGCTTTTTCAAATACAACACAGTATAAGATTACATATGAGGAGAACTATGAAAAATCAAGGGATTAAAAATTCTATTATGTGTGCTTTTGGTTTTATGCATCATTATGGCGGGAGCACTCATAGGAAAAGAATATATTGGAGATAATATAAAGGAAGCCGCTAACCGGAATGGTGTGGATGTAGTTAAAGACACATCGGATACCGGAAAAGAAGATGAGAATGCCGTTGACAGTACGGCAGAAGGCACAGAGAGTACACAGTCTGATGCAACCAAAGCTGATGCAACAGAAGCGGATACACAGCAGCCACAGATGTCAACCATAGTGATTACGGCTACAGGAGACTGTACACTCGGCAACAATCAGGAGCAAAGCTATGACGGAAGCTTTAATTCTTATTATGACTCAAAGGGACAGGACTACATTTTTCGGCGGTGTGAGAGATAATTTTTGAGGCTGACGATATGACACTCATCAATCTGGAGTGTGTGCTATCGGATGCGACGGATCGCGTAGAAAAGCGCTGGAACCTTAAAGGAAAGCCTGGCTTCATCGGAATTATGACGGGCAGCTCCATCGAGGCCTGCAGTCTTGGAAATAATCACACATACGACTATGGACAGCAGGGACTTGACGATACGAGAAATGTGCTCGACAATGCCGGGATAGTGTATGGCTTCAATGATCATACCGGTATTTACGAGACGGCTGATGGGACAAGGATTGGAATAGTGTCGGTCAGCCTTTTGTCACAAAACGGTGACCGAGAGGCATATATCCAAAACGGTATAGCGCAGCTTCGTGAACAGGGAGCGGCGATAGTTATCGCATGCTGCCACTGGGGCATAGAGGGGGACCATTACCCTAATGACTATCAGCAGGCGGCAGCACATCGTATCATCGACTGGGGAGCAGACCTGGTAGTCGGAAACCACCCTCATGTACTGCAGGGGATGGAGGTCTATAACGGCAAATGATATGCTACAGTCTTGGAAATTTCTGCTTCGGAGGCAATAAAAATCCGGCAGACAAGAACACGGCGATTTATCAGCAGGCATTTACTCTGATAAATGGTGAATTGCAGCAGGGCATAGATGCTCAGATTATTCCATGCACCTTAAGCAGCGTAAGCTCATACAATGATTTCAGGCCGACAGTGGCTTCGGGCGAAAAAGCTCAGGAGATATGCAATTTAATGAACACATATTCACAAAATTATAGTAAAATAGAAATTGATGGGCTTGGAAAGCTGCATGTAAATTAACAGTAGGTAACTATTCAGAACCACTGAGGAAAAAGAAGGGCTGAATAGTTACAATATCAGTTTTTTTACGAATAAGATAAAAAGCAGTCATGCAACAAAAGGCATGTACCATCATACAAATATAGTAAGGGAGCAAAGAGCAATATGTATATGTGGAGAGAGCGCAGTAAAGAAGAAAAGCATGAGGATGTAGTAAATACAGGCCTGCTGCCGCTTGATGTGGTAGAGGGATTTAAGATACGTCCGGGCATTTTCAGAATGTACGGAGCGTGCGTGGCATCGAACGGAGTGAGCTTTACCATCAATTCCCATGGGGCAACGAGGTGTACTCATTTTATTGTTCAAGCCACAGGCACCAAAACCGTATGCGAGGATTCGTTTCCTGATTCATATAGGATAGGAGATACCTACTCCATGCTTGTTTTTGATATAAAGCCGGATGAATTTGAGTAGCATTTTCGTTTTGACGGACCATATGAGCCGGCAAAGGGACTTTTGTTTAACGAGGAAAATGTCCTTTTAGACCCATATTCCAGAGCGGTCACTGGACAGCGAAAATGGGGAGAAAAGCCGGAGGGTGGCAAGGATTTTGAGTACAGAGCCAGAGTTGTAAAAAGCAGCTTTTGACTGGGGCAACATAAAGCAGCTTGAGCAACCCTTTTGAGGACCTTGTGATTTATGAGACACATGTGAGGGGCTATACAAAGGATAAGTCATCTGGAGTCAGCGCACCGGGTACATTTGCCGGTTTGAAGGATAAGATTCCGTATCTTAAGGACCTTGGAATAAATGCAGTGGAGCTCATGCCGATTTTTGAGTTCGATGAGATGGAGAGCGCGAGAGTGGTCGATGGTGTGCAGCTTTACAATTACTGGGGCTACAACACAGTATCACTTTTTTGCACCGAATACCAGCTATGCCTTCAACGAGGAGCACAACCACGAGGGAGACGAGCTGAAATCGCTGATAAAGGCTTTAAAGGAAAATGGCATAGAGGTCATTCTTGATGTGGTGTTCAACCATACCGCTGAGGGAAATGAGATGGGACCGTGCTTCTCCTTCAAGGGAATAGACAATAACGTGTACTATATGCTTACACCGGATGCACACTACTACAATTTCAGTGGCTGTGGAAACGTTATGAACTGTAATCATCCTGTTGTGCGCAGCTTTATCATAGACTGTCTGAGACACTGGCCATTGGCATGGTACAGAGTGGATGGCTTCAGATTTGACCTGGCTTCCATTCTCGGAAGAGACCAAAATCGGTGCACCTATGGCCAATCCGCCGATTCTTGAGTCGCTGGCATTCGACCCGGTACTTGGCAAGATGAAGCTCATCGCAGAGGCCTGGGATGCAGGCGGACTGTATCAGGTGGGAAGCTTCCCGTCATGGAACAGATGGGCTGAGTGGAACGGCAGATACAGGGATGACATGAGAAGCTTTTTCAAAGGGCGATGACGGTATGGCGGGAAATGCCATCACACGTATCACCGGCTCACGCGACCTTTACAGCCCGGAGAGCAGAGGACACAAGGCATCAGTCAATTTCATGACATGTCATGATGGCTTTACATTGTATGACCTTTACTCATACAATGAAAAGCACAATGAGAAAAACGGCTGGAATAACACAGACGGAGACAACAACGGACATAGCTGGAACTGTGGCGCAGAGGGCGAGACAGATGATCCAAATGTAAACGGACTTAGAAGGCGCCTTATAAAGAATGCATTTGCAGCGCTTTTGTGCAGTCGCGGCCCGGCGATGTTTTTTGCGGGCGATGAGTTCTGTAACACCCAGTTTGGAAACAACAATGCGTATTGTCAGGACAATATCATTTCATGGCTCGACTGGAGCAGGCTTGAGAAATTCAAGGAAATCCATGATTTCGTGCGTCATATGATTCAGTTCAGGAAAGAGCATCCTATACTCAGAAAGATGACAAAGCCTTCATCCTGCCAGTTCCCGGAAATCAGTGTGCACAACGGTACACCGTTCAATGCCTCGACTGATTACAAGACAAAGCTTATCGGCATCATGTATGCCGGAAGAAATGAGGAGGACACGGAGGATGATATTGTATTCTATTGCATGAATGCATATTGGGAGCCGCTTGTGATGCAGCTTCCAGTGCTTCCGAACGGAAAACACTGGCATGTGGAACACCAACACCAATGCAGAGTATTTTGACGGAGAGGACTTCACGGCAAAGACAGAGCTTTGGGTGT
>ENA-OQCV01000270-OQCV01000270.1-human-gut-metagenome-genome-assembly--contig:-NODE-270-length-14973-cov-3.733396_pt1 | contig 14973 bp, 22 predicted proteins | sample MGYA00242766_ERZ504592 | MGnify/ENA primary metagenome ERZ504592 (study PRJEB26092, sample SAMD00036315) | human gut metagenome | host: Homo sapiens | study: EMG produced TPA metagenomics assembly of...
ACTGAATGGTTTTTGGGGGCAAGAAACTTATTTATAATCTGGTTTTTGCCAGCATTACTTATTGCTGCCTTATACAGGGAAAAGACAAAGAACAACTTCAGATTTTTTTCTTTGATTGCCGCTATAATCGTATCAATTGCTATACAGGGGTCTGGTACGACAATGGTTGGTGTTGCAGTATTCCTTCTTTTGTATTTTTTCCCTGCAATCAAGAAATTCCTTACGCCTACAAATATTGCAATAGTGGTTGCATTTCTTGTTGTAACAATTGTGATAAATAACAGCTTTGAATATTTAAGGCCGATTGTTGAGGGCGTTTTGAAAAAAGATATGACAATGACTAATAGATTGTTGATTTGGCAAAATGCGGTTTCTGAGATAAAATCAAATCTTCTATTTGGTCATGGCTATCTTATGGGATCAGATGCATATAATTTGCTGGGAATATTCCCAGGCTACATACGAACAACTGCAACACATTGCCACTGTCATTATCTGCAAGTGTTTTTTTGAGGGCGGATTGATTAGCGGGCTGATTTATTTGTTTCTTTGTGTGAAAACTCTTTATGTTTGTGGCACAAAGCGACGCGATAAAATTTTCCAATTGATTCTGATAGCTTTGTTTTGCTTTTTTGTTATTTCAATTACAGAAGTTTACGAAAATGCACTTTTGTATTTTATACTTGCGCTCCCACTGAAGATTGGCGCGAATAAGATGCCATGTAAAAACAAAAAATTGGTAATTGGAAGTCTCAAATTTGATGCTAATACATTTTAAGGTGATGAATTTATGTGGCCGATAAATAAGATAAACAAGGCAATCAAAAGTAAAAAAATGGAGAAGACTAAATTCTCACAATTTTACCAACCCACAAAACGATTTTAATTTTGACCTTGTTAGTGTTGGAAAAGGAACATACGGCGGAATATATGTGCTTACTTTTGATGATAAGCACAAGCTCAAAATTGGAAATTACTGTTCTATTGCGCCGGATGTTGCATTTATGCTAAGTGCGGATCATCCTACCGACCTGTTGTCAACGTATCCTTATAAGGTTAAACTGCTCAATCAACCGCTCGAAGGTGTTTCAAAGGGTGATATTGTTGTTGGGGATGATGTGTGGTTTGGATTCCGGTCGACCATTATGTCGGGTGTGCATATCGGGCAAGGAGCAATTATTGCCGCAGGGGCGGTTGTAACAAAGGACGTGCCCCCTTATGCAATTGTGGGCGGAGTACCGGCAAAAATCATTCGATACCGCTTTGCCAATGAAGTAATAAGCGAGCTGATGAAGGTCGATTTTGAAAAGGTTGACCGCAGTTATTGTGAAAAGAATATTGAGCAAATGTATTCGCAAATCAACACAGTTGAAGATTGCAAAAAATTCAAGGAGCTATATGGAAAGTAAAGAGAATATGCGCAACATAAAATTGGTTTCGGTTGTTGTGCCAGTGTATAATCAGGAAAAGTATTTGGATACATCTGTTCCATCAATATTAAATCAAACGTACCCCGACGTTGAAGTGGTTCTTGTAGATGATGGATCAACGGATAAAAGCGGTACAATGTGCGATGAATATGCAAAGTTAAACGATAATGTGCAAGTGATCCATCAAAAAAACGGAGGGCTTGGAGCTGCCGTTGTAACGGGAGTGTTGCATGCACAGGGTCAATATGTTTGCTTTGTTGACCCTGATGACAATATTGGGCCACATTTCGTCGAGTCGTTCATGCGTGAAATGACGGAGCAGTATGATTTTATTGCAATGGGCCTTTTTTCAAAATGACAACGGGATTTATAAGGCGTGCCCTTTGGCTGGAGATGCTGTTTATGCTGGCAAAGAGATTGATGGCTTGAAAAAAAGCTTCCTCTATGATTTCCAAAATTTGAAGGTTTCAAATAGGGTTTATATTTCGCGGTGGCATAAACTATATCGTTCAGATTGTGCAAGGGCTGTTTGCACGGACTATGCTAAATGCGGCAGACTTATGCTTGGGGAAGATAGCATTTTTACTTATCTTGCGCTTAAATACAGCAAAAAAATTACGAGTGATCCGCTGCTCAAATTCCTACTATTATAATATCTCGAACCAGGGGTCTATGATGCATAGTGCCGACGTTGAAAGATATTTGGCTCGGTGTGCAGAGACTTTTAATGCGTTTGTGGCAATTTTGCAAGGGGATGGCCAGGATTTGATACAGGCTTATGCGCTGTATTATTTTTTAGTTGACGCTTTAATTCGACGAGTGCGAAATGGTGATTTATCAGGTAAGGAAGAGCTGCGCACGATATATTTTGATCCAATCTACAATAAGGCCTTTAAAGAACTGGTAGCTGCATCAAATAGCCAGAGTGATAAATTAAAGCTAAAAGGTCGTACATCAAAAAGCATATCCGCTGTATGAAACATTGGTGAATACCCGAGATGACCTGAAGCGAGCATATCGGGGCTCAAAGACTGCGGTTAAGAATACGCTTTTCTATTTAGATAAGGCTCGTGCTAAAGGTTTTAAGCAAGCAGGCAAACTGACAAATTTTCACATTTTGAGGCAGAGTGCGTTCGTTGATATGAATGAACAACTCCCAAAGATCGAAAGTGATGTGCTTCCCATTATAAAGCCATATATTGGGAAGTCTACGGATTTGGACAAATGCCCAATCAAAAAAAATTGTATTTGTCTTTTGGTGGGACGGCTTTGAAAATGCATCGAATATTGTGCAAAAATTGTCTCCAGTCTGTACGCAAGGCGTTTGATGGCTGTACCATAGTTGAAATAACGAAGCATAACTTTGAGGACTATACAGACATTCATCCGCAAATATTAAAGGCTTACCGAGCAGGAGATATATCGGTTCAAACATTTTCGGATATTTTGCGCTTTAATCTTCTCCAAAAATAATGGCGGCGCATGGATCGACTCGACAATATATTTTGATGGCCGATTTGATATATTCAAGGGTCTGGAGTCTAAATCTTATGATTCCGTAGATTACGCTGCAACATCAGATTTTCTGAGCTATAAAGGCGAGGTTTGCTCTTGGTCAGGCATTTTTTGTGGCATCGAGAAAGAACGGAATGCTTGTTACTGTGATGGATACAATTTTTAGGGAATATTTTTTAAAACACAAAAAGTATCCGATATATTTCTTTATAGATGCCGCCTACATGGTTTGTAAGCTGTATGGTATGGATGACAATGTATTAAATAAAGTGTCAAAGTATGCTGGCAATATGTATGCGTTATATCGTTTGTTGGATGAAGAATATAATGCGGACCTTGCTGCTGAAATATTGAGGCTGCCGCAAAAGCTTGCATGGAATTATGTGCCTAATAAGTCGAACGATAAAACATTTTATAGTGAAATTATTGGAAAATCAAATTATGAGAGGTGAGTAGAAATATGAGTGAAATTGTTGGCAAGATGAAGAAATCTATCAAGTTTGCTCTGCGGCAGCCTGGGCAAGCGGTTGCGTCTGTTATTAATAGGTTGACAGTTGAACCGGATGTGTTTGACAACAAATTAGGAATCGTAGTGATCATTAAGAATGAGGGTCCATATATCGAAGAATGGGTCCGGTATCATTTGCTTGTTGGGGCGGATATAATATATATCTATGACAATGAGAGCACTGACAACACCAGACAAATACTTGAGCCTTACATCAGTTCGGGTAAGGTTGTGTATAAGTATTTCCCTGGTATAGCTATGCAGCTTCCTGCGTATAATGACGCATTACGCAGATATAAAAATAGCTGCAAGTATATTGCATTTATTGATGCGGATGAATTTCTCTTTCCGTTAAACGAAGGGGAAAGCGTCGCAAACATTGTAAGCTCTATTTTAGATGTGGAACCCAAAGCAGGTGGACTTGCAGTTAACTGGCGTATGTTTGGGTCATCTTTTCACGAGGAAAAACCATACGGAGGGGGGGGCACTGGAAAATTATCTGTACCGTGCTTTTGAAAACGGAAAGGGCAATGACTGCATAAAAAGGCGTGGTGAACCCAAGGAGAGTATATAGATATTGCCATGTGCATTATCCTATGTATTATTTTGGATATTACAGCATTGACGAGACCGGGCGCAAGGTAACGGGTTGGTTTAATATAAATAATAATATAAAACTCTTGCGGATCAACCACTACTTTACAAAATCAAAGGAAGAGTGGATTGCCCGTAGGAGTATAGGAAAAGCTGATGCGAAAGACAGAACTAAGACAAGAACAATGCAGGAGTTCTATGAACACGACAATAATGATATATACGATGCGTCAGCGTTGTATTATTCTAATCTTCTAAACAAAGACAAGAGTAATGCATAACTAACTAAATAAATGCAATGAGGTGAATTTGATGAAAATGAAAGCCAGCGCAAAGTCTGAAGAAATTGATGGCATAAAAGAAAAGCAAAATATATTTTGGGGTAATGTGGTCAAGAATAAATGCTGCTTTACGTTGATTGTTGGCATTTTGCTCCTTACCATATTCGGGGGGGGGCTATATTTGCTATAGATTTATAAAACATGAGCATTGGCAAAATGAAAAGATAAATTCCCTACAAGCGCAGATTAGCGTTGTTAAAGCCCAGGTTGACAATCAGGCTGCCATTATAGATTGGGGCGATGGCTTCAATTATCTTGCCATAGGCAACAGTATCACCAGGTGCCCCGGGTTCTTAGATGAAGACCGAGGTATGGCGGCCAGCACGTCCGACAAAGACTATTTTCATATTGTAAGCACCTATTTGGAGGATGGTTTGGATGAGGATGTGGTCTCTTATGCTTTCAATGCTGCCGCTTGGGAACAGCAAGCCAACAACCGTGGTGAAGTGTTGGCTATGGGGCTATGGGATGGTTATTTAAGTGAGAAACTGGATTTGGTTACGATCCAACTTTCGGAAAATTGCAGCGATACTACCACCTTAGAGTATGACTTCCGTGAGATGGTTGAGTATGTGCAGGAAAAATGTCCCAATGCGCAGATCATTATTGTGGATGATTTTTGGAGTGACGAAAAGTCCCAAATAAAGCATAGTGCCATTGATGGTTTGGATATTGAGTGGGTCAATCTTAGCGAGATAAGGGGAAATGTTGAGTATCAGGTCGGAATGGGCTCCATTGTATATTGGAATAGTGGAGAGGAATATGTGATTGAACATGAGGGTGTTGCTTCTCACCCTGGAGATAATGGAATGATGTATTATGCTCAAAAAATTTATTGAGCAAATAAATTTGGATAAGTAGGATGCGAAGGCATAGATTGCTAACGCAAGATAAAGGTATGCATAAACATGAATGAGAAAGAATTAAATTCAAAAATTTTCTCCGGCACTATCTGGAAATTCTGCGAGAGAATTATTGCGCAAGGAGTTTCATTTGTCGTCTCTTTGATTTTGGCGCGTCTATTGATGCCAGAAGATTATGGGGCAATTTCAGTTATAAACATTTTTATAGCCATAGCTGACGTCCTTTTTGAGCAGTGGGTTAAATACCGCTTTGATTCAGAAAAAAGATGCGTCGGAGTTGGAATTTAATACAATTTTTTATTGTAATTTGATACTTGGTGGCATTGTTTACGTTGTGTTTTTTATTGCTGCGCCTTTTATAGCTGAGGCATACGACACGCCTATTTTGACCACTGCTATGAGGGTGTTTGCGTTACGGCTTCCTATTTCGTCGTTTCAATCTATCCAGAGTGCGTATGTATCGCGGACAATGAACTTCAAGAAGTTCCTTTTTTGCAACAACTATTGGCACGATTGCGTCAGCCGTTGTCGGTATAGCAATGGCCTATCAGGGCTTTGGAGTGTGGGCGTTAATTGCTCAGTATCTTACTAACACAATTGTAAATACGTTTACTCTGTTTACAATTGTTGAATGGCGGCCCAAATTGCAATTTTCTTTTTCGGCGGCTAAACCTCTCATCAGCTATGGATGGAAAGTGATGTTTACGGATTTGGCCGGAACGATATGTAATAATCTGGGAAACCTTTTGATCGGATACCAATATACTACAACGGATCTGGCATATTATTCCCGTGGAAAACAGTTGCCTTTGCTTATACGGAACAATTTGTACACAACACTTATAAGCGTACTGTTCCCTGGCATGTCGAATGTCAATGATGACTTTGACCATGTGAAAAATATCTCTCGCAAAAGCATACAGGTTCTATCCTATGTCGTTTTCCCTATGATGGTTGGCATGTGCGTGGTTGCGGAGCCTCTAACTATTGTGATGTATACTGAAAAATGGATCGCAATAGTACCGTATGTTCAAATTGTTTGCGTGGAATGTATCCTTTCGGTAATTGGAACGATCACCTTACAAGCAATTAAGGCAATTGGACGTAGCGATATTATGCTGAAGATGGAATTTATTAAAAAACCAATTCTGATCCTTTCTATTATTATTGCAATGCGATTTGGAGTTACAGCAATTGCTTTAACATTGCCATTTAATACGTTTATCGATTTTATTATAAACGGAATTGCATGTCAGAGGCTTATCAATTATAGACTCACGGAACAGGTTCAAGATTGCAGCTATGCGTTAATATCATCTATTGTGATGGGTTTATGTGTTTATCTTGTTTCGTGCTTTATCTCAAATATTTACGCAGAACTTGTGCTGGAGATTATAGTCGGGGTGGTTGTTTATGTGGCTATATCGCTGATTTCCAAAAACGAAACATTTTGCTTGCTGACTGGTGTATTAAAAGATAAGTTGCATATTCACAAAAATTGATGCACACATAATTTAATCGAACTTTTGACTAACAAGTGATCAAAGACATCTCCTACATATCCCTCTGCCTGATTATTGGCACGGCACATTGGGGTCTGACCGCAATGTGGTCAACTTAAGCCCAGAATGCTGAAAATTTCAACGATTCTGGGCTTATATTCTGGATTTTTTTATATAAATATCTTGACATATCCTCCTAAATATGTGGTTTATAGATTAAGCAATATTACGTTACCAGCGAAATATTTATCTATTCCAATACGTAGGAGGTATGCCATATGAATCGAACTAATATTTGTAAAAATATCGTCCAATCCATTAAAGATTATATCACAGATCAAGTTAAACTGGAACCCCATCGGGTGGAAGAACATTTTGTACGGCGAAGAAAACTTTCACTTTTGCAAGTTATTATTTATCTGTTCTTCTCTTCAAAAGCTTCCATGTTCCAGAATCTTTCACAGATCAGAGAAGAACTGGGCACGCTTTCTTTTCCGGATGTTTCAAAACAGGCACTTTCCAAAGCCAGACAGTTCATTAATCCTTCACTGTTCAAGGAACTTTATTATCTTTCTGTTGATCTGTTTTACAGCCAGATCCCTTCAAGAAAGCTGTGGCAGGGTTATCATCTTTTTGCAGTAGATGGTTCCAGGATCGAACTTCCGAATTCAAAATCAACTTTTGATTTCTTTGGCGAAATGTCCAGCTATCCTGATCCAAACCGACGTTATACCATGGGACTGGCTTCCATAATTTATGATGTTCTGGATGATTATATCCTTCATGCATCTATCCATAAATTTCTTTCCTCTGAACGAGCAGCTGCATTAGAACATCTTAAAGTTCTTGAAGATATGGGACTATATAACAACAGTCTTATTATTTTTGACAGAGGTTATTATCAGAAGATATGTTCCGCTACTGTGTAGAGCATGGGCATCTCTGTGTTATGAGACTGAAAGAGGGAATCAATTTATCTAAAAAACGCAATGGTGATATGATTTCCATTCTTCAGGGAACTTCAAAAGAAGGTACTTCCGATGTACCTATACGTGTCCTTGAGATTCCGCTTGATGATGGCACAAAAGAATATCTTGCAACAAACCTGTTTGATCCTGCTGTTACAAAAGATATGTTCCAGGAACTTTACTTCTACAGATGGCCTGTAGAACTTAAGTACAAAGAATTAAAAAGCCGCTTTGCCATGGAAGAGTTTTCCGGTGCTACTGCAGTATCTATACAGCAGGAATTTTACATAAATATGCTTCTATCGAATCTGGCTTCCCTTATAAAAAATTGAAGCAGATGAGGAAATACAGATTTCTGCCAAAAGCACAAATAAGTTCCGTTATCAGGCCAATCGTGCATTTATCATTGGACGGATTAAAAGTATTATTCCCAAAATACTCTGCGGACTGTTTGAGCTTTCAATTATTGAACAGTTATATACAGATGCTGTACGTTGCAGATCACAGCTCCTGCCCGGAAGGTCATTTCCAAGGAAGAAATTGAAATCCAAGGGCCGTTCACATTTTCGAAATAAAAAAGTTTCATTTTTAAAATAGAACCAGCATTCATCAATAGGCTTATTTAAGTGCGGCCATTTTTATAAATCTTCTAGTTTCCAACAAAACAGCAACTGTTTTCTATCATAAACCGATTTATTTTGTAGTTTGCATTGGAGGCTATTTGCTAATATGTCCCTAAGTTGACGCTAGGTTGACCACATTGGTGTCAGACCCCAATGCTACAAATGTGTTGCCTCACCTTCTTTCAAGCAAATTCTAGTTCTTTACGCTTTATTCAAAAGATCATCTAAGCGAAGTAACATTTTTAACAAATTACCATTTTCTATTTCTGCTGCAACATTACCATCACCGAAACGTTCACTACTTTGAATCAAGGTGAGTCTTATATTAATCTGCTCTACAGACATCTCACTTGGTACTATGTTTCTCGGCTGTTGTTCCATATGTTTTCCATAATCTCTATCCGGCTTCATAAGGTTAAACACCTGCCAAATCCCCTCTGGATAGATTGGAAAGGGAAAATAATTCAATCCATTTTTGATGGCGGTGTTTTCCATTCAATTTTTCCGTATTTTACACAACAGCTCTATACACTGCCACAGCTTTTCTTTATCAATAGATACCAACAATGAATCACCTGTATAATCGAACATAGCATGATATATTTCCTGTCCCATAGCAAGCATCGTATCATCTAATACAGCAAAATAGACTTCCATATCCACAAAAGAATCAAGAGAATCTGCAACTGCCCTTAGTGCCACTTGCCACGCTTCTTTCTTTGGATAACCATATATACCAGAGGAAATTAGAGGAAATCCTATAGATTTACATCCATTATCCCGTGCTAAAAGCAATGCCGTTTGATAGCATTTTCGAAGCAAATGTTCTTTATTATGACTGCCACCATGCCACTGTGGTCCAACAGCGTGAATAATATATTTGGCTTTCAACTGAAACCCTGGTGTGATCACAGCATTTCCTGTATCGCAATGACCTATCTTCGTGCAAGCATCTGTCAATTCATTATATCCGGCTTCTTTGAAAATAGCTCCGCATACTCCACCGCCTGCCCACAATCCTTCATTGGCAGCATTAACCACACAATCGACATCTAACTTTGTTACACTTTTTTTAACAATATGTATGCGTTCCATAGATTTTCCTCCCCTATGTGTATGATACTTTTATACAACTACATATTTGATTCTTTTTACTAGATATTTTCCAAAGTCTATATTGGATTGCTTATCAATGAACGGCTCTTTTTTTATTTCAGTTATACTTCATAGGGTCAGACTCAGACATTCTTGCATGGCTGTTCGCTGATACTCCGAAAGGAGCATTTGCAAATGGAGTATTATATACACTGGTGGAAAGCGCCAGAGCGAATGAACTGGATGTCTATGAGTATCTGAAATATCTGCTCACTGAAACGCCAAACAATCATCATCTGGAAGATCCATCCGTTATCGACAGTCTTCTGCCCTGGTCAAAAGAACTGCCAGAGCAGTGCCTTTTAAAAAGGAACAGAAAAAAGTGCCTCAAACATTGATGTAGGTATTATAGCAGGAACTCTGGGCCTTTTTTTCTTCTCTCTTTCCACTCTATTTCCGATTTTATAATTCTTTTATAGATCTTTTAACTCTGCTTTATCCTTTTTAGTTGTACTTCACAAGGTCAGACCCAGACATTCTCTACAACCCCAACAATCCTGTGTGCCATAGCAAAAGAGATCGGTGGTTTCGACAAGATAAGCAATCTTTATTACGACGGGAACTGGAACGAACACTGGTATGCCCGTGTGACTATTGGGAACCAGACAAAAGATTACACGTTTTGTCCGGATGTGAGTACTGGAGACATTGGAGAAATTCGGAAAATAACTTTTATGGACACTTCCAAAATGACAAAAATTTATTAACCAAACAAATGAGCAGAAACAGCATTAAAACTGTTTCTGCCCTGTTGTTATAAATCTATATTATCCATTTTTGTATTACCACTCTTGCGGTAGATTTTCATATATTTTCCGCTTGTATCCAGAGTACTCCGATTCCACCTGGCGGTATATGTCTGCTTTACTTTTAATTTGACGTATCCTTTGTACAATTTTAATGTTCCAGTGCCGGAATTGCCCCATGTATCTTTCCACTTAAAAGAAACTGTGTTTCCTTTACGCTTTGCTGTAATGGGAGCAGTCGCATAGATAGGCGAACCATTGACTCCCAGTTTTTCAAGCTGAAGCCTGACTTTGGTACTGGTAACCTTATTTACAATGACGGAATAGCTCGGCTTGATGGTGACCGTCATATTGCTTGAAACAGACCATGTTTTTGTGTAGGTCCCGGTGTATTTACCGGAAGCTGCTTGGGCTGGCTGGTAAAACGTAACAGTAATCATGATAGTCAGCATTAAGAATAGTAATCTGGAAAACCTTTTTCTCTTCATGGTAATCAAATCCTCCTTTATGTTTATAAACATATTGTACTACTGGATTTATATGGAAACAAGGACGAAATACGGATTTGGAAGTTTTAAAAACCTTGACCAGGGCGAATATGAAATCACAGAAATTAAGACTAAGCCTGCAGAAGTACAGGCATTTTGCTATTATCAAACCAGTCACAGAACCCTGCCATGTACAGCACAGAGGAATCCAGTCTGGTAAAGATACTCTTTTCTTTCAGGGAATTCCATTCGTAGAAACCGCCTGCCGGAATCAACAGCCGGTGATATAAGATCCCGTTTTGAAAAGAAGGTTTATCCAAAACAGTTTCTACCCTTGCATTGATGACCAGACCCTTGCTTTTTGACAGGGGATATCCCCATCTGCATATACCCAGTTCCAGTCCGTGTTCTGACTGTCCAATGACTGGTGCGACATCGGTCGGACGGGTATCTCCTTGTGCCAGCCAGATCCTCCCATCTATGTTCTGTACCACTCTGGAAATATCTTCCGTCATACCGGGATCAATGTAATATCTGCTGCACATAGTTCTCTCCTATTTAAGAATTCATGTACTGACAGTACGTTAGACTTGGATGATTTTCCTTAGGGTACTATATTTTGATTTATCTCTGCAGTCAGATCCTACGTACTGAAAAAATGGAGTCCAAATGACTCCTTTTTCTAATGCATATCAATTATTTTAAAATATCGTATATCCGCCATCTACAGCCAAAGCTGCTCCATGGATGAAACTAGCTTCGTCTGATGCAAGGAATGCAATGGCCTGTGCTACTTCGATAGGTTCTCCAGGACGTTTTGCCGGACTCATTCCAATCTTCATTGTTACCGGATGCTGTGGAATTGCAAGCACACGTGCAATCATATCTGTTGCAATCGGTCCTGGAAGAACAGCATTTATACGCACTCCTGTACGTCCATGATCCAATGACATCTGACGGGTGAGTCCAAGAAGGCCATGTTTAGCAGAAGTGTAAGCAAGCCCTCCGCGGCCAGCTGCGGTTGCTGCCATGGAAGCTACATTGACGATGGTTCCAGCTCCTTGTTTTTCCATAATAGGGATTAGTTTCTTGCAAAGAACAAATGGTGCTGTGAGATTTGTTGCAAGAACAGTGTTCCATTCATCCATTGTGATCTGATCCATATTGGCAGTTGTTCCGCCTACTCCTGCATTATTAACGAGAATGTCTATTTTTCCGTAGGCGTCCAGAGCTGTTTTAACCAGGTTATCAAGACTTTCATCAGATGTCACGTCTGTTTTACAGAAAATTGCTTCTCCTCCGGCTGCCTTGATTTCATTCACACAGCTTTCTCCCAGTTCTTCCTTTGTTCCAACAACTATGACTTTTGCTCCTTCTTTTGCAAAGAGTTCTGCGGTTGCTCTTCCGATTCCTCTTGTTGAACCGGTAATGATTGCTACTTTGTTTTCAAACTTCATGGCAATGCCCTCCTTATCTTCTTCCTGTTTCCATGAATGCTGTTCTGTCATACCGTGCGGTAAGCAGATACGGTGCCAGAACATCTGCGTCAATCTCTTCACATAAATTCAGTTTATGAACCATCAGATCATTTGAGGAATACGCACCTCCAATGACTGTTCTGATTGGAAGTTCTCCCCATGGATCATCAATGGACGATTGTAATTTAATCGCTGCAAAACCAGGCTCCCATGAATGGTAATTGTATTCACAGAGATTCTGAAGCAGAGCACCATTCTGGAAATGTGATTTTCCTTCTTTATCCGGTTCGCGGTCAAGGTGGAAGTAGAAACCACCGCCATATGTCTTTTTACCGGCTTCTGGGAACTGATACAGCATTCCGGTCATTGCGTTATTATATTCACCAATCTTGAGATCAATATTTACAAGTTCAGTACCACGACGGCAGACTTGAGCGGTCACATGATCATTGTTTCGACGGATTACAAATTCAGATCCCAGTTTCTTTGGAATTGATCCATTGTCACGTCCACACTGAACTGCCATTTCTGCACCGGTTCCCCCAAGTACAAGTCCTATTGGATATAATCCAAGCTGTGTTCCATATGTACAGTAAACACCAAGGATTGCTTCATAATAATCATCAGCAAAGGTAGGCTCCTTAACATGGCACACAGATACCGTAACTACAGGCACGGAAAATGGATTTTAACGGTGCAGGCAGAACCTTTGCAATCGCCGCAGGATCGGTGAGGTATGCAAGATATATTCCCTCCTGAATTTTTTCATAAGAGATATCTTACCGAAATTAGGCATTTCCTCCGGAGCAGTGATAAAGCTTGGAGTTTTGACAGATGTCTTAAACAATTTCCTTGCTGCTTCAAAACCACTTCTGGATGCAGGAGCAATCGTACCGTCTTTCACAGCATTTCCGATAGCCTGAGCATGGATTCCTTTTTCTTTTAATTCTTCAACAAGATGGTTGTCCGGACGGAAACCAAGGGAAAGAACAACAGCATCTGCAGCAACTTCCACATTTATCTTATCGTTCAGTCTTTCAAGTACAACTCCATCTTTTTTGGATCTCTTTAAGAGCATATGCCATCATGAACTGGGCATTGTATTCTTTCAATCTTCCACATACATCTGCAACATTTGTATGATTTGCATTAGGAGCAACTTTGTCAAGCATATCCGCAAGTACAACGGTATTTCCTTCGTGACAGAGATATTCTGCTGTTTCAAGTCCCGTAACACCTGCTCCGATGATCATTACTTTTTTTGATTCTTCAGTCCGGCTTTTCCGGAAAGAATATCTTCGATTGTATATACATTTTCTCCGGTTATTCCGGGAATAGATCCTGGAATGACAGATTTAGAACCTGTTGCTACAAGTACCGCGTCCGGATTCATTTCTGCAATTTTATCCGCAGTCGCTTCCATATCAAGTTTTAATTCAACTCCAAGTTTCTCAAATTCAACATTATAATAATCAGCAATCCAGCCCATACGTTCTTTGAAAGGAGGCTTCTTTGCAAGGTTTATCGTACCTCCAAGCTCACTCTGGCGGTCAACCAATGTTACCTTCATGCCGCGTTCAGCAAGTGTTTTAGCAGCGATCATACCACATGGTCCGCCACCCACAACTACTACCTTATGTTCCTGAGTGTCATATTCTGCATTTCCATAAAGACGTTCGCGGCATGCACGTGGATTAACTGCACATTCCGCAGGAATACCCGCGCCCATCCATGCATTCAGGCTCTCAAAGCAACGCAGACAGTTGATACATTTACAAATTTCATTCTCTCTTCCTTCAAGTACCTTGAGTCCCCACTGTTCGTCTGCGAGCCAGCTTCTTCCCATGGAGACAAAATCAACAATACCTCCTTCCAGAAAACTCTCAGCTACCTGTGGTTCACGTATGCAGGAAACTCCTATCACTGGAATAGAAACGTGATCTTTTACGGCCTTGATCAGATCTTTTCTCCAACCCTGGGGGAAGGAGATCGGCTCTACACATACACTTCCTGTCTCGTATAAACCAACAGACACATCAATAAAATCAATCCCGCATTTCTCAAGCGCCATTGCAATCTTAACTCCATCCTGGATATGGATATAATCCTCTGTCACTCCTGTTTTATCCAGAAATTCTTCAACGCTTAAACGGACACCGATCGGAAAGTCCGGTCCACACTGTACACGGATTCCATTTATGATCTCGGTGATCATACGAAGTCTGTTTTCAAAGGAACCACCATACTCATCTTCGCGTTTATTTGTGTAAGGGGAAAGAAACTGTTGTAATAGATACCCATGAGCCGCATGAAGCTCTACTCCATCGCAACCCGCTTTTTTTACCCGTACAGCACCTGAGATAAACTGTTGGATCAAAGCTTTTACTTCTTCTGTTGAAAGAGCCCTTGTTTCTTGCTGAAGATATTTGCACGGTATTGCTGAAGCAGATACTACCGGACCGCCTGTAAGAGCAGTTACTGTTTCACGTCCAGGGTGATGCAGCTGGATGAATATCTTTGTCCCATATTTATGTACTGTTTCTGCAAGCTTTGCAAGACCTTCGATATGTCTGTCTTTTGGAAACAGACAGCTGACGCATCATCCTGCACCATGCAGATCGTTTACCCTTGCAATCTCCGGAATAATAAGCGCTGCGCCACCAATTGCATCGTGCCTCATAGAATGCAATCATGTCTTCCGATGGAGACCCATCCATCTCCGCCAGGCTTGTACCCATCGGTGACATTACAAGCCGGTTTTT
>ENA-OQCV01000271-OQCV01000271.1-human-gut-metagenome-genome-assembly--contig:-NODE-271-length-14970-cov-2.929260_pt1 | contig 14970 bp, 21 predicted proteins | sample MGYA00242766_ERZ504592 | MGnify/ENA primary metagenome ERZ504592 (study PRJEB26092, sample SAMD00036315) | human gut metagenome | host: Homo sapiens | study: EMG produced TPA metagenomics assembly of...
GCGATCCATTCAGCAAGCGTGTACTAATAGGTCGAGGGCTTGACCACAATTCGCTTGAGACTCTGAGAGTCAACGAAAAAATGTAAGCAGTGATTATTCAGTTTTGAAGGCACGTCCTTCTAAGAAACACTGGACAAAGTACAACAAACATGTTATACTGGTTCAGTCAGATCGGTCGGTGTCGATGACGGTGAGGTTCCACCTGTTCCCATTCCGAACACAGAAGTTAAGCTCACTTGTGCCGAAGATAGTTCGCTGGAAACGGCGCGTGAAAATAGGTAGTCGCCGACTTGAGTTATCAGAATGAAGAAACCGCATTCTGATAATATGCACCTCTAGCTCAGTTGGTAGAGCAACTGACTCTTAATCAGTGGGCCCAGGGTTCGAGTCCCTGGAGGTGCACCACAACAACAAAATCCGAACTTTTTTCCAATAGGAGAAGGGTTCGGACTTTTTTGTATTCTTTGGAAAACAGAACGAATCCCTTGCTTCCATCGAAAAATGTCCTAGACCTTATTACAAAAAGCACGACAGACTATAGTAAGAGTGCCGTAAGGCAGAAAGGACACGAGTATGAAGTATGATGAAAGCGTTTGCAAGTTCAACATGGACACCGGCTGCGTGGAGCTGCTGCTCCGGGATGGGAGAATGATCTCCATTGACTGCACTGGGGTCGAGGATGAATTGGACGTGACCATGGCGCAGAGGACGGAACTGGACTACCTCATCTACAACGATCCGCTGGGCTATGCGGATTTGATTCTGAATGGTGATCCGGAGGAATACTTGAAAACCGTAACCGAGAGCCATGGCTTAGAAGATTAAGAATAGCAAAACAGGGCGTATCTCTTTTTATGGGATGCGCCCTGTTCTTTATGCCTGATTTTTTCTGTGCTTCTGCAAACATCCGGGCAATCTCCGTGCCGGATTCCTGCATTCCACGATTCATCCACTCATGTACCCAGCCATATAGCATATAACCGATGGCAGAATTCAGATAAGCCAACCCGTTGGGAATCTCCGGCGAACGGTCAAAATAGCCAAGAAGTGTTTCCAGCATGATATTGGAAAGCCCTGCATGGTACAATGCAAGGTAAAATTCAGCATGGTCCTTGTAAAAATCCAGCAGACTGACGAGCCATAGATTATCCTGACCCGGTGTGCCATCAGGATGCTCATGGTCAAAATTTGTCTTCCATTCATTGGTCAGACGCACAGACTCCTGCTGTAATACGTCCTCTTTGCTTGCGAAATTGCGGTAAAAAGATGCCCGCCCAACACCGGCAGCATCCACCAACGCCTGAATGCTAATGGACACAAAGTCCTGTGTGTGCATCAATTCCAGCAGCGCAGACAGAATGTGCTGCCGCACATAGGTGTTCTTTTCCTGATTGTTCATGTTCTTCATGGGATGATACAAACGCCCTTTTTTGTCTCATTTTGGCTGAGACGATTGACTCAGCGCTGTTTTGATGATACACTCGTCCCACCAAAAAAGTCAAGGAGGTTTTATGACAATGACTTCAAAACGAATCATCTTACTTGCCGTCATTATTGCAGTGGCTTTTGTATTGGGACGTTTGGCAGTTCGAGAAGTGTTGAATCTGCTGCTGGGCGGCACGCTGTTTGGAGGGAATATTCTGTGAAAACACTGAAATGGGGATTGCTCTATACTGCTGCGTTTCTTGCAGCGTTTGTCGGCTCTGCTTTACTCAAAATGAACAGCGACCCGACCCACGGCAAATACAACACCCGTTGGGATGAAACGGTTGGCAAGGTGTACACCGACTTGCCTTATGGAGAGGGTGCTGCCAACAAGTTTGATCTTTATGTGCCGGCAGACAAAAGTCAGGATGCATACGGTCTTGTGGTCTATCTTCACGCCGGTGGGTTTACCAGCGGAGACAAAGCCGGTGATGCCGAGATGCTGAAATGGCTGTGCAGCAAAGGCTATGTGGCGGCAGGGATCAACTACACATTGTTTACGGAAGAAAACCCGGATGCCAGCGTATACAGCCAGTCGGAGGAGATCAAAGCGGCCATGCCCTCTGTGGTTGCAGCAGCCGAAAAACTGGGGTATAAGCTTGACCGGATGGCGATTGCGGGCGGCAGCGCAGGCGGATGTCTTGCGCTGATCTATGCCTACCGGGATGCCGACACCTCGCCGCTTCCGGTCAAAATGGTATTTGAAGCAGTCGGCCCCGGCAGCTTTCATGTGGAGGATTGGGGCATCTTCGGTCTCGACCAAAGCCCGGAGGCCGCCGCAGGACTGTTCAGTGTAATGTCCGGTCAGGCGCTGACCCCGGAGGATATCACATCTGGTGCCTATCTGGATGCAGTCAAACCGATCTCTGCTGATCGCTGGGTCACAAAGGATACGGTGCCCTCTGTCCTCTGCTACGGCGCACACGACAAGATGCAGCCATTTGCCGCATCCAAGCCGCTGGTCGCCGCACTGGAAAAGAACGGAGTAGATTACCGGTATTTCGTAGCGAAGCATTCCGGCCATGGGTTGCAAAACGACAATAAGGTTTATATGGAGTATCTGGATGCCGTGGTAGAATATCTGGACAAGTACATGAAGGAATAATTTAGGATGTGGAAGATGATTCTGAGGTTCTTAAAAATAATTTTGATCGTGGCGGTGATCCTTGTGATAACAATTTCTATTATTTTACTGTTGCTGTCCATGCAGCCATTCGTTCCGAACAATTACACGCAGATTGTTAAAACAGGCGGCGAACTGGAAGCAAAATATCTGGCGATGGGGGGCCTCGCAGGTGGAACATATGGAAGTGTCCACCGAAGAAGAATTGGGGGAATATCAATGTCTATTACCCCAAGGAGTTGACAGAGAGCGCCAAAAGCTATCCTGTTGTGGTGATGGTGAATGGCACGGGTGTGTATAGCTCCAAATATCCAGCACTCTTCAAGCATCTGGCTTCGTGGGGATTCATCGTCATTGGCAATGAAGACCCAAGCACTTGCTCTGGCAGTTCGGCAGATACGACGTTGGCATGGCTTCTGAATGAAAATGAGAATCCTGACAGCCGCTTCTATCAGAAAGTCGATGAGGAACACATCGGAATTTCCGGTCACTCACAGGGCGGCGTGGGCGTGTTCAACGCTATCAACGAACAGCCGCACGGTAGTTTGTACACTTGTGCGGTCAGCCTTTCTCCCACACAACTGGATCTGGCAGAAGCACTGAATATGCACTACGAACCGGACAAAACGAATATTCCAGTATTCCTTCTGGCGGCAACGGAGAGCGACGTTATTACGCCCGATGGTGCAAAACAGCTTTACGATGCCGTGAAAAATGACAAAGCAGTCGCCCATGCGGAATGGTATGGATCATGGAAAAATGCTTTATTCTGCCGATGGTTATGTGACGGCATGGTTTATGTGGTATTTGAAAGGCGATACAGAGGCCGCAAAGGTATTCACCGGAGATGCACCGGAACTACTCAGAAACCAACTGTATCAGGAACAGCAAATTGATATTAGCTGCATAAATTGAGATTCGAGGAGGAATTGTGTCAAATTGACACAATTCCTCCTCGTCCGTTCTAAGCAGGGTTTGGGGCAGGCACGCCCCAACAAGATCACTTGGAAAACTCGCAAGAGTTTGAGAAGCGAAGTCCCGGATGGATAGAAAATTTTCAAGAAGTGAAAGTTTGTGGCCACGGGACGGTTCTTGCCCTCTACCGACTGCGCTCAAAACGCATTTTCAACAAATGTTTCCGAATTGTTAAGACGCAAAAATAGTAGAGGTGATTCTGCTCATGTAATGGGGTCGCCGTTTGGCCCGAACGAAGTTCCTGCCCTTGTTTTGTAGCGGCGTTGTCTGGCTCGCTCACGGAAAGTGTGAGGTTATGGCACAGTATCACGTTCAGACGGCTCATGAAATTTTCAAGGTATGGCTTCCCAGAAAAGAAAAATACCGCCCACGCAGCGCAGCGATGATTTTGTCGGGTGAATCGGCGGCAAAATGAATCGGGTGTGTTGCGGGGCGGTTAATCTTTCAGGGATAATCCACGGTGAGGCAGTGTTCAAAATGAACACGACCACATCTTGTGGATGGCTTGTAACCAATCCACAAGAGCAGTGGGATTTACAAGAAAAAGTACCACTGTATGTGGAAATCGTCAAGAGGATTTTGAAAGATTTATGGAAATAAAGTAGAGAGAGTAGGACTTCTTACGGCCTACTTTGGATTCAAATGGATAAAAACTGTGTCAGGACTTTTTCTTCGTTCAGGTCGGTGTCGATAAAACAAATACAGCTGCCCTCCACGGAGATTGGCTCGATTTTCAATTCTCCAAGCACATATTGAACGAGCCGCAATCCATCCGCTGTTCGGACGATGCCCTGTAACCAGTGCCACCGGAACTTCTCTCGACGACATAACAATAATCCTTTCTTTGCTGTGAAAAAATAAAAACAGGACCGTTCTAATCGTAGGGGAACCTCAATTCAACGGGTGAATGCGATTCTTCGGATTTCTTTAGAGGGTCAGTTGCAGGATGTTTTTGAGATAGAAAAAATTTTACTTGCAATCTTCTACAAAATGTGGTATATCCATTATACGAAACATTGCTTTGAAAGAACGCTCCACCGTTCAATGATGTATAAATAGGAGGTGCTTGCCGTGACCGCCGTAATCTACGCCCGTTATTCCACTGACAGTCAGCGCGAAGAATCCATTGAAGGTCAGATCCGGGAATGCACCGCCTATGCGGAAAAGAACGGCTTCACGGTGGTGAAGCATTACATTGACCGTGCCATCTCCGCCAAGACCGATAACCGCCCGCAGTTCCAGCAGATGATCAAGGACAGTGAGCGTGGAATCTTTGATGTCATCATTGTCTGGAAGCTGGACCGCTTTGCTCGAAACCGCTACGACAGTGCCCGGTACAAGACTCAGCTGAAGCGAAACGGCGTGAAACTGGTGTCGGCAACGGAAGTCATTTCGACTGGCCCGGAGGGCATTATTCTGGAATCGGTGCTGGAAGGCTACGCCGAATACTACTCGGCTGACCTGTCTGAAAAGGTCGTGCGCGGCATGACCGAGAATGCTCTCAAGGGCATTTATAACGGTGGCACGATTCCGTTCGGCTACATGATCGATGAGACCCGGCATTACCAGCCCGACCCGTTGTTGGCTCCGTATGTGGAGCAGACGTTCCAGAAGTATGCGGACGGTGCGACCATGACTGACCTGCGGGATTGGTTAAAGGCACACAACATCAAAAATTCAATGGGCGGGGAGATGTCCTACAATACGATTCAGCGGATGCTGAGTAATCGCCGGTACATCGGCGAATTGCGTTTGCGGGATGTGGTACAGCCCAATACGATCCCGGCACTTGTGTCAGGTGAACTTGTCGGGGTAAGGCCCCTCCATTTTGCTACGCAAGACCGTTCTGTCGTTTAAAAGCCCCACTGGGGCTTTCACTGCTGCACTGCGCTCCGCAAACGCGAACCTGTTCAACAAGGTGCAGGAAAAGCTGGCGAAAAATAAAAAGGCCCCTGCCCGTCATAAGGCAGAGGAAAGCTATCTGCTCACCACCAAGCTGTACTGCGGTAAGTGCGGAGCGCTGATGTTCGGGGAAAGCGGTGTTAGCCACACCGGGGAAAATGTACACCTATTACAAGTGTGCTGCTGCCAAGAAGAAAAAGACCTGTGATAAAAAGGCCGTGCGGAAACAGTGGCTGGAAGATCTGGTGGTCAACGAAACCATGCGGAATATGCAGCTCTTGAAACGATACAGAAATGCAGCGATATCCTCAGCCTGCATCTGGCGGTCACACCTCAGACCGTGAACATGGTGGACGCAGGTTTTCTGGCGGGCATGAAGGACGGTGCATTTTCATCGTCAACACTGCCCGCGGCGACCTTGTGGCCAGCGCCGCCCTTGCCAAAGCCCTGTGCAGCGGCAAGATCGCCGGAGCCGGACTGGACACCATTGCGCCGGAACCGGTCACAACGGAAAATCCGCTGCTCAGCCTGCCGCATGATCGCCGCGGCGATCCGGGCGGTGCAAAGCGGACAGCGGCCGGAAAATATCGTGAACGGGTTATAATAAAAAGCAAAACAAAAACACCCTTACAGCTGAAATGGAAAAGCCGTGAGGGTGTTTTTGCTTGTACGGCAACCGCACATATGGGAGGTTGTTATTGTCTGTTTTTGGCGGGCGGGTCCGGCTTCATGGCTTCCAGTGCAGTGCCCAGCTCCTTCGGCTGAAGAGGGCCGGCGCAGTCCGCGGAAGAGCTTTGCAGCTTTTCCAGCAGGGAAACGGAAGTGAAGCAGTTCAGGCCGCTGCAGTTGATCAGCTGCACGCCCGGTGTGGTAAAAACGGAAAAGACCTCGACCTGAGATGCATTCAGCTGGGGCAGAAGAGACGCAAGAGCTGCCTGCTGCGCGGTCTGATCCGGCAGGGGAGAGTGGATCGCCTTGGTCGTCTTATCCAGCTTCTGTGTCCAGTCGGCGGCTTTTCCGTTATTGGTAAGGGCACCGCCATAACCATAACATTTCAGGCCGATGACACGATGCTGCGTGATGAGCACGAGCGAAAGATTGGTTTTGGTCTTGCCGTCCGAAAGCTGGCCGGGCATGACGATGTACCAGTGAATTTTTGCGCACCAGCTTCATCAGAGAGGAAACGAACTGCAGAATGTCCTTCTGGGATCCGTTGCGGGAAGAGGAAGACACCGCTGCACAAGCAGCTTCTTCCGAGGGCAGCTGCCCCAGAATGTTGCGTCCCTTACCCCACAGGGTCAGATCACCGCTTTTCTTTTTTTGCGGTACAAAGCCGGCAGGGAAAAAATCAACAAGGACAGCCAGAACGATCAGTGTAATTGTATTTTGTGTCATTTGGATACCTCATAGGGGGCATTGAAATAAAAATGAGAAATAAAAAGGAGCTGCTGCACAGTGTTTGTGCGGCGGCTCATTTTTTTGCCTGCGGAGGACTTGACAAGAATGATATAAAGTGATATGATTTTGATATCACAAAGAAACGCTTTCGCACCCTGTGAAGGAGGGAACTGTTATGGAAGAGAAAATTCTGCAGACCAAAAAGAACGGCATGGTCATGCTGCTGCTCACCCTGCTGGGTTATGCTGTTACCGTCCTGCTGTTTTTCTACAGCATCATTCTGCTGGACGAAAGCCTGTTTCCGGGCATCCTGCTCACGATCCTGTCCATCGCATACTGGGTGGCGGGCATCTTCCTGCTCTGCGGCCTGAAGGTGTTAAAGCCCCAGGAAGCACTGGTGCTCACCCTGTTCGGCGATTACATCGGCACCCTGAAGGGACAGGGGTTTTACTGGGTGAACCCCTTCTGCACCGCGGTGAACCCGGCAGCTGGCACCAAACTGAGCCAGAGCGGCGATGTGAACAGCGGCGAAACCGGCATGGCGGCCCTGCTTAAGGCAGGCAACAGCAGTTCCCAGACCGCAGAATCGACCAGCAAGAAGATCTCGCTCAAAATGATGACCCTCAACAACTCCCGCCAGAAGATCAACGATTGTCTGGGCAACCCGGTGGAGATCGGCATTGCGGTCATCTGGCGCGTGACCGATACCGCAAAGGCCGTATTCAATGTGGACAACTACAAGGAGTACCTCTCCCTGCAGTGCGACAGCGCTCTGCGCAATGTGGTGCGCATTTACCCCTATGATGTGGCTCCCAATGTGGATACCACCGGCGACGGCGTAGCCGATGAGGGCAGTCTGCGCGGCTCCTCGGAGGTGGTAGCCGCCCGCATCCGGGACGAGATCCAGAAGAATGTAGCCGAGGCTGGCATCGAGGTAGTGGAAGCCCGCATCACCTATCTGGCCTATGCGCCGGAGATCGCAGCCGTGATGCTGCAGCGCCAGCAGGCAAGCGCCATCATCGATGCCCGCAAGATGATCGTGGACGGTGCTGTGGGCATGGTGGAAATGGCCCTTGAACGCCTGAATGAGAACAAGGTAGTGGAGCTGGACGACGAGCGCAAGGCGGCAATGGTCTCCAACCTGCTGGTGGTGCTGTGCGGCAACCGTGATGCCCAGCCCATCGTGAACAGCGGCAGCCTGTACTGATGGCAGAACCAAAAAAGCAGGTGCCCCTGCGCCTGAACGCGAAGCTCTACGATGCCCTTGCCGCCTGGGCCGAAGATGACTTCCGCTCGGTGAACGGGCAGATCGAATATCTGCTGACGGAGTGCGTGCGGCAGCGCAAAAAGAACGGTAAGTATGTCTCGGACCAGATCGATGTGCCGCCTGAACTGGATATCAAATAAAATACCAATTGGCCCCGGCTGTGCGGATGAACTCTGCATGGCCGGGGTTTGTGTTTATCTGTGGCTCCCTAAAGGCTGAAAATGCGAAATTTCCTGCCGGAAAATAACGAAAATACATTGACAGTTGCACACCTGTGACGATATAATAGGCCAAGGAATATCTTTCTGTGGCAATGGAAAGACCTTCCCGCAGAAAACTATATTCCGAAGAAAAGAGGGAAGCTTACCCGCTTGAACAGACAAAAACAATATCGTGGTGCCGCTGCTGCGCTGGCTGTGCTGGTGCTGGCAGCTGTACTGATTTTTGGTGGGCGGAAGCTGGCTGGAAAAGCGCAGCCAAAAGCCGGAGACCCGGACGGAGCTGCCGCAGGAGACCGCCGAGACCATGGAAGTGGACGGCGTGACCTACCGCAGGCGCACAGACCTGACCACCATCCTTGTTATGGGCATCGACCATGACAGCGAGGTGGAAGCAGAAGGCTCTTATCAGGGCGGTCAGGCGGATTTTCAGCGGCTCATTGTGATAGACAGCAAAGACAAGACGGTCCGTCAGCTCAAGATCGACCGCGACACCATGGCAGAGGTGACGGTGCTGGGTATGCTGGGCAATCCGGTGGGCACCACTCAGATGCAGATCAGCCTTGCCCATGGCTTTGGCGATGGCAAGGAGGAAAGCTGCGGCTATGCCCGTGATGCGGTGTCCCGCCTGCTGCAGGGGGGAAAACATTGATTTCTATCTGGCTATGAGTCTGGACGGCATCTCGGTGCTGAACGACCTTGCAGGCGGTGTGACCGTGACGCTGGAGGATGATTTCTCCGCAGCAGACCCGGCCATGACCAAGGGAGCTACCCTGACGCTGCAGGGCGATCAGGCTGAGATTTTTGTGCGCAGGCGCATGGATATTGGCGAAGGCACCAACGAAGCCCGCATGGTGCGGCAGGAGGAGTATCTTGCACAGCTTTCCGCACAGCTGGAAAGCAGGGTGCAGCAGGATCAGCAGTTCACCGCACAGGTGTACGATGCGCTGCAGCCTTATCTGGTCACCGACCTTGCAAAGGGCCGGCTGGTGAACGAGGTGTGGGCTGCCAAAGATGATACTGTGGAGCCTGCCATTGCACTGGAAGGCGAGCACAAGGTGGCAGAGGACGGATTCACCGAGTTCTATCCGACCGAAGCTTCCATCCAGAAAGCGGTTCTGACGCTGTTCTGGGAGCCTGTTGAAGAATGATGTAAATGTTGAAAAGCATTTGCGATAGAAAGCAGCATCTTGGGGAGTGCGGCTTGAAGTGAAAGGAGATCTTCATTATGAAGAAAGTTATCAGCGCTGTTCTGACCGCTGCTATGGTCGTGGGCATGGGTGTGTCTGTTCTGGCAGCAACGCCCAGCAAGACTGTGGCAGATGAGGTCAAGGCCAGCGGTTCTGCTACCGTCACCGGTGTTCTGGGCATTGTCAGCGATGTGAAGGTCACTGCCAAGGAGGATACCGCTCAGGTCGAGGAAGTCCTGCAGGACATCACTTCTGATGCAGACCTGCAGAAGGCTGCGGGCGCTTCGAAAGAAAAGAAGACGACTATAGATGTTACTGTAACGCAGGCCTTTGAGATGCAGACCTCTAACCTGCTCGACGCTGCAAATGTTAAGCTGACCATTGAGTCCAAGGTCATTGAGGCTGCTTACGAGGACAACGAGCAAGTTACCGTTCTGGTGGCTGTGCCCAAGACGAAGGCAGACGGCACTGTGACCTATACCTACTATACTGTGCCCGGTAAGGTCGTGGATGGCAAGATCGTGGTGAACCTGAAGGGCCGTCAGGTCAAGCTCTATGGCTCCAACTTCATTCTGGTGGCCGTGAAGACCATTGAGGGCTAAGAACTAGAAATGTTCTGCGGTGCTCCCTGATGAAAAAGGGGAACGCCGCATTTTTGGCGTATAGGATTCAGAGAAATAGAAGAAAGGGCACAACGCCCGGGCCGCATGGGCGGCAGTATTATAAGGTTATAAGGAGTGAAATCGTGCAGCAAGATACTTTTGTGAAGGAGCGCACAGCTTTGGCGGTACAGCCGGAACAGGGAGAAGATACCATTGATCTGCTGGAACTGTTCATGGGCCTGCTGGCCCATTGGACGCTCATTGCAGCCACGGCTGTGGTGGGTGCCGTACTGATGGCGCTTTATACGTTTTTTCTGGTAACGCCGATGTACAAGGCAACGGCCACCATTTATGTGGTCAGCCGCAATGATTCGGTGCTGAACTTCTCCGATCTGCAGGTCGGCAGCGAGCTGACCAGCGATTACATCAAGGTCTTTGAAATGTGGGAAGTCCACGAAAAGGTCATCAGCAACCTGGATCTGGATTACACCTACACCGATATGGCCAGTATGCTGTCTGTCACCAACACCAGCGACACCCGTATGCTGGATATCACGGTCACGAACCCGGATCCGGAAGAAGCAGCAGCGATCGCAAACGAGTATGCGGATGTGGGCGCAAAGTACATCTCGGAAAAGATGAAGACGGACGAGCCCACCCTGATGTCTTCTGCGCGTGTGCCGGAGAACCCGTTCAGCCCCAAACAAGGCCAAGAACATCCTGCTGGGCTTTGTAGTGGGCTTTGTGCTGGCCTGCGCCGTGGTGGTGCTGCGGACCATGCTGGACGATACCTACAAGTCTGCCGATGATATCCGTAAGTACGCCGGCATGGTGGTGCTGGCATCGATCCCGCTGGCCGATGCTGGCGAACAGCCGAAAGAGAAAAGCGAGTTCAAGCGCCGCACCAAGCGGTTTGCCAATGATGTCCGCCGCCGTGTGGGTGGCAGCTCTGGGAGGAAAGCATGAAACAGCTGAAGATCACAAAATTTCCGGCTCTGGATTATGCGGGAAATGAAGCCTTTAATACCCTGAGCACCAACCTCTCCTTTGCAGGTGCGAGTGTCAAAAAGATCATGATCACCAGCTGCCATGCTGCAGAGGGCAAGAGCTATCTGTCCATGAACCTGATGCGCACGCTGGCACAGCGCGGCATCAAGGTGGCGCTGGTGGACGCGGACCTGCGCCGCAGCATGGTCAACAGTGACTACGGCCTGAAATATGAGGATGGCCGCAGCGACGGTAAGGGCCTCTCCCATTTTCTGGCCGGAATGGTGGGCATGGATGAGGTCATCTACCAGACCGACATCCCCAACGCGATCATGGTGCCGGTGGGCCGCGATGTGCCCAACCCGCTGGCGCTGCTGACCAACAGCCATTTTGCCGAACTGCTGGATATGCTGGCCAGAATGGCAGATTACGTCATTGTGGACGCACCCCCGGTGGGCGTGGTCATCGATGCGGCGGAGATCGCCAAGGCATGTGACGGCACCCTGATCGCAGTGAACTACAACGATGTAAGCCGTCAGGAGCTGCTGGACGTGAAGCAGCAGATCGAGCAGACCGGCTGCCCCATTCTGGGCACCGTGCTCAATCAGGTGGACTACGACAACTATATGGGCCGCAAGTACTACAAATCCTACTCAAAGTATGGAAAGTACGGCTATTACAGAAAGTATTATAAACGAAGCCACGAAGCGGAAAAGAAATGAGCGGCTTTACGGATTATCATGCGCACTTCGTCTACGGCGTGGACGATGGTGCGCAGACCAGAGAAGAAATGTATGCCATGCTGGATGCAGCGGCAGCAGACGGTGTGCGGCACCTGTTTGCTACCTCACACAGTACGCCGGGCATGGAACGCTTCCCGCAGGAAGTCTATGACCGGCATCTGGCCTTTGCCCGGGATTACTGTGCGCAGAAGGGCTACGACCTGAAACTGGAGCACGGCTCAGAGCTTTTGTATACCCCTGCGGCGGGATATGCGGCAGTCCAGCGCCAGCTGCTGACCTTGGGAGATACCGGCTGGGTGCTGCTGGAATTTGTGCCGAACATAACGGCAAAGGAGCTGGAAACGGCTCTGCAGGAGATCACGGGTGCGGGTTACCGCATTCTGGTGGCCCACATTGAGCGGTATCCCTGCCTTGCGCAGCACGGCCTGCTGGCCCGCCTGCACAAACAGTACCGGCTGCGCTGCCAGATCAACTGTTCGGCTGTGCTGGACAGCGGCTTCTGGCAGCGGATGCGGCTGGAGCACTGGGTCAAGGCGGGGCTGGTGGACGCGGTCTCTTCCGATGCACACAACTGCACCTCGCGCCCGACCCGGATGCGGAAGGCGTATGAGCGGCTCTGCACCCGTGTGGGACAAACGACAGCACAAAAATCTGACCGGACTGGATGGCACAGAGTATCTTGTATAGTTGCTTTGACTGCCGGAAATGAAAATGGGAAAGATGCCTCTTTCAGCCAGCTGCTTCATGAGGAAACTGATGGGGAAGGAACGTCTTTTTGTAAAGAAGTGTGGAGCTTCTGTCTTTTTGTGCAAAAAAACTTGCGAATCAAAGGACAAAGTGTTAAACTGAAACAGAGAACATGTATGGTAAACTTGCGGGGGTGTACGAATGAAGATACTGGTCGTCGATGATGGACAGCTTGCAATCAACTCGCTGATCCGCATCCTGTGCCGCGTTGCACCCGACTGTGACTATATCAGCGCCATGACGACCGAGGATGCACTGAGCTGGATGCGTCAGGGGCCGATGGACGCGGCTTTCCTCAACCTGGAAATGCCCGGCATGAACGGGCTTGCTTTGACGCGCATGATCCAGAAGCTGCAGCCGCGCTGCAACATCATTGTGGTAACAGAGCACCCGGAGTATGCGCTGGAAGCGCTGCAGATCTTCGTGGGCGGGCGCGCTTTGGCCTTCAAGCGCAGCAAGAGCAAGGAGCTGCTGGCCTATCTGGTGGATCGCAATGGTGCCACCTGCACCAACGGCGAAATGCTGGCCGTGCTGTGGGAGGATAAGCCCGACTCCGCATCGCTGCACAGCCATCTCCGCAATCTGATCTTTGACCTGAGCCATACGCTGGAGGATGCAGGTGTTACCGGCCTGCTCATCCGCGGCCGCAGCACACTGGCGCTGGACACCAGCAAGGTGGATTGTGATTATTACAATTTCCTGCGGGGCAGCCGCTCGGCCACCAATTCCTATCGCGGCGAGTATATGACCCAGTATTCTTGGGCAGAGGTGACCCGTTCAGCACTGCGCCAGCAGGCAAATGTGCAGAAAACAGCCTCGATCCCCAGTTACTATGTGCCGCCTACCGGCTTTTAAACCAGAAAAAAACAAGAACACCTCAGAAAATCGCTCGATTTTCTGAGGTGTTTTTTCTTGACATGAAAATACCCCAAGAGTACTCAGAGTTTTGTTTTTACTCTGTCTACTCTAGGGGTAGCATGTCAAAAGTAAAGGGGCTTTGTGTGCAATTATTTACTGCTGCGCAAAAATTTTGATCTCATCCTTATCCATAAAGGCGGCACCGGAAAAACCGGAAGCTTTCCAGCTGGCCCAACTGTTTGCCCAGCTTCTTGGCCTGCTGCAGAACGGTGACATTGTAGCTGTTGCGCAGGTCTGCAGCCTTTGGCAAGAACGGCGGTGAAGTCGGCATCCTTGCCGTACAGCAGGGCGATCTTCTGCTTTGCGCCGGGGATCTGGTAGCCCTGCTCCAGCAGGATGCCACACACCCGCTCGAAGCCGATGGAGAAGCCCACGGCGGGCACCTGAGTGCCCAGGAATTTGCCCACCATGTTGTCGTAGCGGCCGCCGCCGGCCACGGCACCGCTGAACTGAGGGCAGGTGATCTCAAACACCATGCCGGTGTAGTAGCCCTGACCGCGCACCAGACTGGGGCAGTAGGCTACCTGATAGCGGCCTGCAGCCATGGCGTTGGCGGTAGCAAGGACATACTTGAGGTCGTCGGCAATGGCGGGGTCTGCGCAGCGGGCAGCCACGGCATCCAGCGTGACTTCGCCTGCGGCAATGAAGTCGGCCAGTGCGTTGATGGCATTTTCCGGCAGTTGCTTTTCGGTCAGCTCAGCCTTCACACCATCGGCGCCGATCTTGTCCATCTTATCAAAGGTGATGCAGACGGAATCCAGCGTATCAGCGGAAAAACCCATGCTCTCCAGCATCCCGCGCAGGATGCGGCGGTCATTGATGTTGACGGTGAAGCCGGTGAAGCCGATGTTCAGCAGGGCACGGGTGGTCACGTCGATCAGTTCCACCTCGGCATTGGGGGGCAAGAATCGCCCAGAATGTCGATATCGCACTGTACGAACTCGCGCAGACGGCCCTTCTGCGGGCGCTCGGCGCGGAACACACGGTCGGTCTGGATCACCTTGAAGGGGGCCTGGGCAGCTTATCCTTGGTTGGCGGCATAGTAGCGGCTCAGCGGCAGGGTCAGGTCATAGCGCAGGCCCATATCGGACAGCTGCTTGGGATCGCCGGTGTTCAGGGCAGCGGTGAGCTTATCGCCGCGCTTGAGCACCTTGAAGATCAGGTTCAGGTTGTCGCCGCCGTCGGATTTGTCCAGATTCTCCATATCCTCCAGCATCGGGGGTGGAAATGCGCTCGAAGCCGGACGCACGGTAGGTCTCCAGAATTTTGCCCTGAATGTAATCGCGCAGGGTCTGCTCAGCGGGCAGCAGGTCGCGCATGCCCTTCAATGCCTGTGTTTTCATAAGATGGTTCCTCTCTATATAAATCAATGTAAATACTTTTACCTTATTCATTATAAAGAAATCTGCCGTTTT
>ENA-OQCV01000272-OQCV01000272.1-human-gut-metagenome-genome-assembly--contig:-NODE-272-length-14940-cov-2.403902_pt1 | contig 14940 bp, 20 predicted proteins | sample MGYA00242766_ERZ504592 | MGnify/ENA primary metagenome ERZ504592 (study PRJEB26092, sample SAMD00036315) | human gut metagenome | host: Homo sapiens | study: EMG produced TPA metagenomics assembly of...
GTATGATTAACGTATAAAACATTTATGGTTATTCTAATCTTTGATTAATTCCGGTACAGAAACAAACGTACTGAAAGACGGAAACAGGATTTATTTCGGTACGCTTCCCCGATCGGTACAAAAAATCACGCAAAAAATCGAAAATACTACTTTTAGTCTTTTAGTATATTAGTATTTTGACTATATTTGCGGACATGACAACCATTTAAAAAACTGAATTTATGAGCAAAGCAAAAGTAATCTCCGTATTGAATCACAAAGGGGGAGTAGGAAAGACTACAACCACGATCAACCTGGGCGGCGCGTTACGTCCAAAAAGGGTACAAGGTTCTTTTGATCGACCTTGACGGACAAGCCAACCTGACTGAATCGCTGGGCTTCTCTGCGGAGCTTCCCCAAACGATCTACGGTGCGATGAAAGGCGAATACGACCTGCCGATCTACGAGCATAAGGACGGCCTTAGCGTCGTTCCCTCCTGCCTGGATCTCTCGGCCGTTGAAACGGAGTTAATCAACGAGGCCGGACGGGAGCTTATCTTAGCCCACCTTATCAAGGGCCAAAAGGAGAAATTCGATTATATCCTGATCGACTGTCCCCCCCGTCGCTGTCGCTGCTCACGCTTAACGCACTGACGGCCTCGGATCGGTTGATTATCCCGGTTCAGGCTCAATTCCTGGCAATGCGTGGAATGGCCAAACTTATGCAGGTCGTCCACAAGGTGCAGCAACGTTTGAACTCGGATCTTTCGATAGCCGGGGTTCTGATAACCCAGTACGACGGAAGAAAGAACCTGAACAAGAGCGTTTCGGAACTGGTACAGGAAACATTCCAGGGCAAAGTGTTCAGCACCCATATACGCAACGCCATTACGCTGGCCGAAGCCCCGACACAAGGGCAGGATATTTTTCCACTATGCCCCCAAAGTCTGCCGGGGCAGAGGACTACGAAAAGGTATGTAACGAACTGCTAACAGAAATAAAGTAACCATATGGCAAAGAAGAACGATTTAAAAAACAGTATGTCGGCCGGGCTGACCGGGGGATTAGACAGCCTGATCCAATCCACGGCCGGGCAAAAAGAGGCTCAAAAGCCGAAGAAAGCGAAAACCGTGCATTGTAATTTTGTCATGGACGAAACCTATCACCAGAACTTAAAGCTGATCGCGATCCGCAAAGGCGATTCGCTAAAATCGGTATTGCAAGAGGCTATATCTGACTACTTGGATAAAAACAGTTCCCTGCTATAACAGCGTATCGGGAATATACAGGGCAAACACTCCACAAAAGAAATTCTCCAGGAAAAAGGTACGCAAAAAGCACCCCTACACATCAAAAAGTATATTGAAAACTGCGATTCCCTATAAAGAACCCGTTGGCGGGATTAATCTTGCGTATGTTTAACCTGCCAACGGGTACGATATTGATAAACTTTTTGTTTAAGGTTTAACGTTTACGTTGCTATTTGCATCAACCCATTCTGTTGTCTCTGCATTAAACTGGATCGGATTCAACACAGCCTCTCCCTGATCATCATAACCACCACCGAAAATCAACGTGTAGATATAGCGCTTGCCCTGTTCCCATGTATCTCCGAACGGAACATAAATTGTTTTGTATTCGCTTGCTGAACCCAACAGATAAGCTCCGGACTGCCGGATTTTGCAGGCGATCTCCAGATAACATTGCTTCGCATTATCGGCCTCCAACTTGCCTTTTGGTGGCTGTTTCGGAAACTTTCCAAGCAGTCAGCTCCTGTGGTATATTCAGCATAGGAGTATTTGTGGTAATATCGGTAGCTTCGGTATTGCTATTGACCGTGATGTTTGCGTTTTTCACTACGGTAAATGCGTGTGGAAATGCTAAATCAGACGAACTCCAACTTCCCGTTCCATCGGCTGCCGCAGGCAATGTGAAGGCGCCGGCAAATTTGAAATTATGAATCTTGATCACGTCGATGTCCACCTGCATGTTATCGTATTGGGTCTTTGCTTTGAATACGACCTGTGACAGAATATGTTTGAAATTAAATTTCACTATTCCGTTGTTCATGTCTTTTGTCTGGCCTTTGGCCATGGCATACATCACGTCGTAGTTTGCATGAGTAGTACCGCTTCCATACTCATCCATGCAGGTATAACTTATCTTTTGGACATCCTTGGTGGCTTCCCAACTATAAAACACCATCATGTCTTCACTAACCGTTCCGGGATTGAACGCGTAAAAGTCCAAAGCCTCGGTAGGCCAATAACGAAGGTCGTTCGCATCGTCATAATCCCACTTACCATCTTTGTACACGATCTTCACTCCGTCATGTTCAAAATCCGTGTCGACCTTTCCCATGAAGGCAGTACCATCCGCCGTAAAAGCGAACACGTCGAAATCGGTGTTCTTCAAGTTGGTGTTGGTAGTAGGGGTAGCCCTCGTTTCCGCCGCATTACTTAACACGTTAAAACCAATCGCATTCCGTGAGGAGGTTTCCACATTCGCAATCTCCTCGTCTGAGCAACCCATGAGTAGAGCTCCAAAGATTGCCCAAAGCATTACTGTACTTTTTTCATAAATAAAAACAATTTAAATTGATACATATAATTAACAAACTCGTATTACAACACTATATCCATATTCACATCATCCCAATCATCAACGTCCACATCAAATCCCGCACCGTCACTTCCCGGCTCGGATGGTACCTCATAATCAAAATTCAACACCAGATGCACATCACCGACATGCCCCGCTACCGGGACATCATGCACTTGGTCGCTCACGTCCTGTTCCAATACAGACATGCTGCCGGAACGGTTCTTGAGATACAGCCGGAAAACATTGGGCTCTCCTTCAAGTGCGGAATGTCCAAACGTATAGAATCCGCCTATAATCTGATTCCGTGAAACCATTCCATCAAAGAGCAGGCTCTCCGAAAGACCGGCGGGCAAACTGTCGCCGGACATGTTAAGCGAGCCGGACATGCCGGAAAGAGCAGCCCGCAAATCCGCCACCCTATCCAGTCCCCGAAGACCGTTCACCTCATACGTGTAGTGACATACCATGTTTACGGGAGTTAGCCGTACTATCTCCGCGCTTCCTCCCGGAATGTCCTTGAGGATAACTCTGTCTATATGGTCGCCACACAGCCAGGGTGGGGTGACAGCCATTGTCCGGTTATCCGGCGACCGAACATCACGCGTATCGGCAGTAAAAAGCGTGTAACTGCCGTTTTCTTTCCAAACCATCCCGTCGGTATCGTAGTTGAAGCAAATTACCCGGTAATCATTCTCGGGGAGCTCCACTTCCCCATCCTCTCCTCCGGGGAAATCAAATATCCACGTGTTGCTTTCATCGTCGGTCGGATAAAATACGACCCTCATGCCTTCAGGCTTGTCATGATTGGAAATCTTGGTCCAGTCGAATATTACCCGCACCGTGGCAAAGTGCGGATGATCGTAACATAAATCCTTATGCTCACAAGCCGTCAGTCCTATCCATAAAAATATGAACACCAGACTAAAGCGTATCCGTATCACTGCCTGCCTCCTTTCTTCCGGCTATAATTCCCCCGCCCGATCAACCACACCAAAGAGATACCCGCCTTGGTCGGGCCGAACCAGCGGCGGTTTTTAGTGGTCTGCCATACATAGTGACCGTCCAAAGGGATGTACTCCTTGTACGATCCTCCAAGGTAGCCGATTCCCAACGTGAAATCCACATTGAACCGATGTCCCACAGGTAACGAGTAGCCGTAAGCCACGCCTCCCCCGTAACTCCATTTATCCCCCAAGTAACCTTTCCCACCCAATTCGAAATCATAGGTGACGATCTGCCCGTACAATCCGACATGATGCCCGGAAAACGGTTTTTCCACCGCTCTCCGACCGAACCAGCGGCGCAACTCCACATCTCCCCCATAGATACGCCAATAATTATGCTTCCGATCACTTTTCCACCAGGCATACATCCAATTCCCGGCCACAGACCAGTTCTTCCCCAAACAGAACTCAACCCCGATGTCAGGTATCAAAACAGCGTCATAAAGCAAGTTTGTTTTCACCGCCATGCAAAACGGCCGTTTCTTTACCGGAGCTATGACGGTAACGGTATCACGGATGCACAACGTATCACGTGTATGTATATATACCGTATCTCTGACGGGATTTATCGGATCACTATCATAGCATATTTTCACCATCGACGAACGAAGTTTCGGAAAATGGAATTTATACAAATACCTTAGATTTGCATCCGAGGATTACAGATAAAATAGAAAGAATAAATTTGTGAAGTAAAGAAAGAATGCAGGAAGTGAACCAGAAACAATTAGGGAGAACATAAGCTCCGTATTCATAAGCGGACTTCCTGCTTGTTTGAACCCAGACCCAGATAGTAGGTTAACATCCATTGTTAAGGTAGTTAGGTTAAGTTCAAACCCTTTCTTTCTCAATCATTAAAAAACAAAAGTATGGAAAACTTTTTATTTTATCGGTGTGGACGTATCGAAAAAGAAGTTGGACTTCTGCGTGATGTTTGAGGGTAAGGTTTTGCATGAAGAGGAAACAGCCAACCATCAAGGCGCAATCATGTCTTTACTATATCAATTGGAAGAGGATTACGGTATAAGCAACAGCCAGATGCTTGTCTGTGCGGAGCATACCGGGCAATATACCTTTCCTTTGGCTTGCGCCTGTAAAGCTGTAGAATGCAAGTTATGGCTTGAGAACCCTGCTGAAATCAAATACTCATCAGGTGTACAGAGAGGAAAGAATGACAAGGTGGATGCCAAACGTATCGCCATCTATGCCAACCGTTTTCAGGACAAGGTACAATATTACGAATGCCCTACGGAGGATATTGAAAGATTGAAACAGCTTGAATCCGAACGCACCTTGTATGTGACGGATTTAGCCAAATATAAAGGACAGATGAAAGACCAGAAGGATTATATGCCGAAAGCCCTGTATGAACGCAAGGTGAAGCGTTTGCAGGCGTTGATGGATGATTTGGAGGAAGCCATACAAGCCATTACGGACGAAATGGATGAAGTGATAGCCTCCTGTCCTGTATTGTTTAGACAGAGGGAGTTGTTGATGTCCATAGACGGTGTTGGACGTGTGGTGGCGACCAACATGATAATCACTACGGAAGCCTTTACACGTTTTGATGATTCGAGGAAGTTTAACTGTTATGCCGGAGTAGCTCCTTTCTCTTATTCTTCCGGAAGTTCCCAACACTCGAAAGCAAAGGTGTCACATCGGGCGGACAAAGTAATGAAAAGACTTCTTCATCTGGCTGCCGTAGCTGTGACACATCGAGCCGGAGGTGAACTGAAGAAATATTACGAAAGGAAAGTTGCCGAAGGCAAAAACAAGATGTCTGTAATCAATGCGCTACGAGCCAAAATTGTAGCAAGAATGTTTGCGGTCATCAAAAGAAATGAGAAATATAAACCTATTTTATCGTAAATAATTTGTAAAAATCATAGTAGTATGAGTATGGCCTCCCCCGTTTCAGTCTTTTCAGTTCTCCCCCCGAATAAGGGTCTGTCCTGGTTTTCCAAAACGGACGATCTTCTCCAACAAACGAAGGACATCCTCCCTCTCCGGAACATTCACATCCGCTCTCACCATCGTTATAAGTCCGTTCCAGTCGCTTCCCGAAAAATGAAATCCCTCTCCAATACCGGAATCTTTATATAAGGTGATATATACCGCCACAAAACCTCTGCTCGTTTTTCAAGACAGCCTTCCATTCAACAGCCCCCCTCCTTCCGGGGGAAAGCTCCTCCTATTATTTGAATTTTCCTGATAAGACGGACGGAGTCGTTCAATGCGGAACAGATTTTAGCAAACCGCTCCATCTCGTTCCCATTGTCAAGTAAACATGTATCTATATTTACCTTTCCTTGATGAAAATAGATCCTTACCGAATCACGCTTCTCCTGAGCGGATATTTCTCCGCTTATACTCAACACGAGCACGAACAATACACATTTAATATAAAAACCTCTTTTCGTCAATTTTAATCATTTGTTAATATGACAATCCAAACCCAGGCTTTTACACCCCTTGAATTTCGACCGCAAAAATACACACTTATAAACCAGCTTCCAAAGCAAAAAAACAAACATTTTAAACTTATAAATACTTAAAAAGACAACCACACAACAGCTACAACACTTACCACAGCAGCCAATCAATGCCTTTAACACAACAACTCAAAAAACACTTTAACATCATAAAAGAAAAGTACTTTAAACATACGAAAAAACAGTTATCTTTGCAAGAAACATCATACTTAATAACACTTAAAACAATAAAATACATGATATTCAGCACAAAAGCCGCCTCTTTTCTAAGTTCAATAAAAACTCAAACTTACGACAAAAAGAAAGAGAAATGATAATAACGTATCAACAAAAACGAGTCTTTCATCTATCCCTGCTCATGCTGGTCTTATGCGCACCCATATACATATATTCAGTTCCATTTCCCAATGAACAGTTTTATTATATTAACAGCGTATTATTCCTGTTTATCATTATGTGCACTCTCGCTTATTTTAAAAACGAGAGTAAATCTGACCACGACCTTTTCCATTATACTGATAGCCATACATATCGAGATTTTTATCGAAATAATTTATTGCTCAATATGTAGCGGATATGAATATAGTTATCAAAGAGCATTGATAATGAGTAACATTACTATCTCTCTCTTATTTACCATGCTTTCCATCTGTGCCTATATGAGTAAGATCTCCATCCTATTGTCCTCCCTTACCATAGCTTCCTATACAATCTGCACACTTATCACCGACGAACCGTTCCTATACAGTTATCTGCCTTTGATCATCATCATATACACCATGATCCCCTTATTAGGAAGATCCTTACACAGTAATATCAGCAGCTTGCTAAAAAGTAGCAACTTGCTAAAAGAGGAAGAGGAAATGCTTTTGAAACGTCTCCAAATGAAAAAGGAAGAACTATTCGCGTTCGCCGAGTTGTTAAGCGAGAATAACCCGGAAGAAAAGACAAGCTCCCTGTTAAACATAATAGGGGAACAATCCAAAGAAAATCTTTTTACAGCCCTTGCCGCATACCAGAAAAAGGAAAAAAGTAAACTTGATACAATCAGGAGAATATATCCCAATTTATCCCCGTCCGAATTAAACATCTGCCGTTTAATACTGCAAGACAAGACCGTCAGCCAAATATGCGAATTATTACATCGGAGTAGCGGAAACATAACCAGCCAACGAGCGAACATACGTGCCAAAACTCGGACTGAAAAAAAGCGACAATTTAAAAGAAGCATTACAAGAACGCATGAGGCTGTATGAAGAAGAACACCACCGGCAAGAGGAGTTTTCAGCCATGCGTTAGGGATTGCAGAGTAAAGCCCACAGCCTTTAGGCGAGGACTTGAAACGTAAAGCCCGACCGTCCCACGGGAACGCCCAAAAGAAAAAGAATCCCCCGAACATTCATCCGGGGGACATCCAAGCCGTCACATCAATTATAATACAGATTCAGATCATCCGTGCCAATCTCCTTTCCGTCCCGGAAAACAAGGCGTAAATCAATCCTCTCTCTGTTTTCATTGCCACAAAGATAGACATACCGGCCAACATACGCATCATACTTATCAATCAGTTCTAACGGTATGACCGGCATGGGAAAAGGATACACCTATATTGCATATAGCGGAAAATTTGTAAGATTACCCTGTACTTTATAAGGCAACATAGAAAATCTCTCCGCATGCAATTCCGGTCTTTTTTCCCAGTAATGCTGTCAACGAATTGGCCCGGACATTCCCTTCGGCCTTCACTTCTATCGGCACCATTTGGGCATTACGTTGAATAACAAAATCCAACTCAAGACGCGAATTGTCTGTGTTATGGTAATAAATCGGTGACACGCCCTTACTTTTCATCTGCTGCAATACATACTGTTCAGTCATTCCTCCCTTGTATTCCTTAAATATGTCGGTTTTTAATCAAGACTTGGGCCGGATCTGTCTTGACCATAGCACCCATAAGCCCCAAATCAACCATATAGAGTTTGAAAGCCGACAGGTCTTCATAAATATCAAGCGGAAGCTCCGGTTTGGTACATCGAGGCACTTTATACAACAACCCGGCATTTACAAGCCATTGAATGGCCATCTCAAAATCATTGGCTCTGGCACCTTTTCGCAAAGCTCCGTAAATGAATTTCTTGTTTTCTTTAAATAATTGGGAAGGAATGCTGTTCCATACCATTCGGACACGCGGAACCTGTTCTTTGGGCGCATGTTTTGAGAAGTCAAGATCATAGCCTTGCAAAATCTCCGACTGTATTCTTCTGACTTCCAGCAAGGAATCCGTTTCTACATATTTGAGTACAACTTCCGGCATACCACCTACATAATAATATTGCCGAAGGAGATCCGTATATTTGTCATGCAGGAGGCTTATCGTTTCAAAATCCCCACTCATAAGCAATTTACAAGCTTCTTCTTCTCCCTTGGCGACAAGAAACTCTTCAAAGTTCATAGGAAATATATTGATGACATTTACCTTCCCTACGGGATAAGACACATCCTGATGAAGGGATATCCCCAAAAGTGAACCTGCCACAGCTATATGATACTCCGGAACCTCCTCTTTAAAATACTTCAAAGATTCCAGTGCTTCCGGGATATCTTGTATCTCATCAAGGATAATAAGCGTATCACCCGGAGTAATGTCAACGGAAGTCATCGCACGCAGCCCCCGTAAAATTCTGTCAACATTGAAATCCTGAGAAAAAAGCTGGCGTGCAAGGTTATTCTTACGGCATACCACATAAGCCTCTTTTTTCGTATTCAAGTTTGGCAAACTCATGGAGCAGCCATGTTTTCCCAACTTGTCGGGCACCATTTAAAAATCAGAGGTTTTCTATCCTCACGGTTTTTCCATTCTATAAGTTGTTGCAAAACAAATCTTTTCATCTACAAACAGCATTTTTATACATGTAAAAATCAGCGTATAATACATTTATCCGCACTTATTTAAAGCACAAATATACTAAAATAAGCAGATAATAGAAGCAATCTTATACATTTTTCCGCACTTTAATCAACTCCAATGGAAAGCAGTAGCCAATTTAGGATTGCCTTCTCCACGCTCGATGGCCACCAGCGTATTGATGCCCACGCCCGCCAGTTCGGAGAAGTTCCAGCTGATTGACCTTCAAACTCTTCCTGCACTCTTTAATCATCTTTCCTAGCTCTTTCATATTCATCAACACATTGTGATTTTAGTACAGTTTCATCCTAGTTCAAAGAAAAAACAGCCGATAAAGCAACTATAATCATTGTATTCATATAGATTAACATCATATATTCAAGTTAATCTATATATTTACATGAATTATTTGTATATTTGCAAAAAAGGAACAACCATGTGGAATGAAATGAGCAATCCAGCTGTGCTGATGAGAATCGGCCAGCGCATCAAAGAGACACGTATCAGGCAGCATATCACGCAGGAAGAACTGGCAACGGCTTCCGGTGTAAGCCCCTTGACCGTTGCGAACATCGAGAAGGGCAAATCGGTATCGCTGCTGTTGTTCATCAGCGTACTCCGCTCGCTCGGCCTGCTGGAGAACCTGGAGCAACTGGTACCGGAAATCCGGGTCAGCCCGATAGAGCTCAAAAAAACTGCAAGGAAAGAAACGCTACCGTGTACGCCATTTAAAACAAGATAACCATGAATGATTTGATAGTAGATGTAAAGCTATGGGGAGAAAGCGTAGGCTCTCTCTATTGGGAAAAGGAAAGCAATGCCGCCTTGTTCGACTATGAACGGAAGTTCATCCGCTCCGGTCTTGACATTTCTCCCATCATCATGCCCATCAGCCAGTACAGGAACACCCCCTACCGGTTCCTTGAAAACCGTACCGACTGTTTCAAGGGGTTGCCCGGCCTGTTTGCCGATTCACTGCCGGACACTTTCGGAAACCAGATCATCAATGAATGGTTTGCCAGCAAGGGATTGTCCGGAGAAGAGATTACCCCTTTAGACAGGCTTTGCTATGTAGGCAAACGTGGCATGGGCGCACTGGAGTTTGAGCCGTCCTCGCCAATCAACGGCATGAACGAATCATCAGTGCTCCATATCGAGGAACTGACTGAGCTTGCCAAATCCGTATTCACGGACAGAATGGCTTTTCAGGTCCAACTGCGCCAGGAAGGAAGAAACATTCTGGATATACTGAAAGTGGGAACATCTGCCGGAGGTGCCAAGCCCAAGGCCATCATCGCCTACAACGATATTACCGGAGAGGTACGCTCCGGACAGGTAAAAGCTCCTGAAGGATTCGGATATTGGCTGTTGAAATTTGATGGCGGCAAATACAGCGAACACACGCAGATAACGGACAATCCACAAGGAATAGGAAATATCGAATATGCCTATCACCGGATGGCAAAAGCCTGCGGTATCGATATGATGGAATGCCGGTTACTTCAGGAAAAAGAGTCATGCCATTTTATGACACGCCGTTTTGACCGTATGGAAAACGGAGAGAAGATTCATGTACAGACATTGGCCGGGCTTGCCCACTATGACCGTGACCAGCGCCATTCATACGAAGAGATATTCCGCATCATGAGGCAAATGAACCTGCCTTATCCCAGCCAGGAGGAGCTTTACCGAAGAATGGTGTTCAACGTCATGGGCCGGAACCATGACGACCATAGCAAGAACTTCTCTTTCCTGATGAATAGACAAGGGAAGTGGAAACTGTCACCGGCATACGACCTCTGCTACTCATACACACCGGGCGGCAAATGGACGAACCGCCACCAACTGTCACTCAACGGCAAACAAGACAATTTCACGATGGAAGATCTGCAAAAGGTGGGTGAGAACATGGGTATCCGGGAACACAAACAGATTATCGAAAAGGTACAGGAAACCGTATCGCATTGGCATGAAACAGCCAAGGATTGCGGGGTCAAACCGGAACACGCCGACTTTATCGGAAAAAGCCTGCTCTTGTTCGGCAAGCAGCTGCATACCATCCAAATGCCGGACATTGCCAACGAACAAGAACAGGCTTTCATGAAGGCTATGCGGAATGATGACTTCAACGCCATCCTGGAACTGAAGATGAGAGGATATCAGCCATCGGAGAACGTACTGAAAAGCCTCCAGCCGGATATATCCGCCACCAACTTCATCGCTGCCGCCAAAATCTTCCAAATGGAAGGGATGCTAAAAAGCCTTCGGACATAAAGCCTGTGCAAAGCCCGATTATAGGCGGCAATAAGCGTAGCATGGAATTTGGGGGATTAGCACACAAACGACGTCTCTCGACATTCAATATAATAGTAAATATATTAATTATTATCTATTATATTTTGATTTAACAGTTAATATAATTTACCTTTGCGATATGACAACGAATCACATCACCCAAGCCATGGCCAATCCGGAAATCATAGCGGAACTGGGCAGGCGATTTAAGGAATACAGACTAACCTATAGGTTCACCCAGAAAGAGGCTGCCGAGAAAGCCGGTGTCAGCCTTATCACCTTGCGCCAGTTTGAGAACGGGAAGGCCTATAACATCAATATGGGCAACTTTCTTGCCCTGCTGCGAGTAGTGGACTGTCTGGAACAGATGGACGACCTGCTGCCGGAAATACCTGTTTCAGCCTATACTATGGAACAAATAATGAATAAAAACGCCGAAAAGGATAAGACATGGAAAATAATGTTGTGAGTGTTATGTTATGGGGAGAAGAAGTCGGAAAGCTCTATTGGGACGAAAGAAACAAAAGAGCCGTCTTCAACTATCATCCGGATTTCATCAAGAAAGGAGTGGAAATCGCCCCACTGACCGCTTCTGTCAAAGGACCGGCGGCAAAGGGTATGCCCATACTCGGAAACAAAGAAAAGACTTATCAAGGTCTCCCACCGTTTTTGGCAGATTCATTGCCTGATCGGTGGGGTAACATGTCTTCGACCAATGGGCGGCACAAAACCATATCCCCAAGCGCAAACTCACACCGGTAGATAAACTGTCTTTCATCGGGAAACGGGGAATGGGAGCCTTTGAGTTCATTCCGGCCACTCCGGGATTGGAATCCTCTTCTACTCTCCAGATAGAGAGTTTATACCAACTGGCACGCCGTATCTTCGAGGAACGGGAGGAAATATCCGTGCAAGATGATGAAGCACTGCAACTGCAAAGTATCTACGAGATAGGGACATCAGCCGGAGGACAGCACCCGAAAGCCATCATCGCCATCAATGAAACGACACATGATATACGTTCCGGCCAAGTTCCTTTGCCGGAGGGCTATACCTACTACATATTGAAGTTTGCAGAAGGGGACGATTTTCCGTTCACGCAAATGGAAATGGTATATTATGAGATGGCAAAGGAAGCCGGGATTACGATGATGCCTTCCCGACTCATTCAAATTGAGGGAAAACATCACTTCCTGACGGAGCGTTACGATAGGATAAACGGAGAGAAGATACATACACAGACACTCGCTGCCATGAATCCGGACGCAACAAGCTATGAGGATTTGTTTGAAGTCTGCCGAAAACTGAGCATCCCGGCCAGCGAACAGTCCGAACTGTACCGCCGGATGGTATTCAATGTCATGGGCGGCAACGTGGATGACCATATCAAGAATTTCTCTTTCCTGATGGAAAGAAACGGCACATGGCACATCACCCCTGCATACGACATGACATTCACCACCAATTTAGACGGTGCGGCCTATGAAAACGTACACTCTATGAATATTTCGGGAAAAGACAACGGCATCACGGAAGATGACCTCTTGCAATTTGCCCGACAAAACGGAATAAAGAATGCGAAAAGGATAATCGAGGAAGTCAGCCTTGCCATCAGCCATTTCTACGATTATGCCACCAATTATCAAATCGATGAGTATTGGAAAGACCGCATCGAAGAGCATCTTTCCGGCTTGGTATCTCCGCTCATAGGGGAAACCATGAAGCACTACCTGCCCACCATCGTTGAAGCCTACGAAACAGAGGATGGCTTTCTAGTATCAGAAATCAACATCATCGAAAACACCCGGCATGATTTCCGTATCGAGGCAGTCATCAACGGAAAGCGACAGAAATACATCGCCGGGCGTAAAAGCGATTTGGCTGCCGAAATCATAGCCAAAGGAAGAAACAAAATGACCGCTGAGAACAAGAAAGAACTTCTGGAACGGTTGTTGCTCCCTTTGGCTAGAAGAAGATAAAAACAGACAAATAGCGACATTATCACATTAATAAAAAATCTGTTCTTGTTCGGCAGACAACCACATACAACTTCTTCTGAAAGCATAAATCAAAGAGGCGTTAAAAAATAGCATTCAAAGTTTTTTAGGTTCTTTTTGCGAAAAAGAACCGCTGAGCAAAAAAAATTCAACGGTTACTTTACATTTCGGAAAAAATATGTAATGACGTTATAGACCGAATGAGGGGCGCAGCTTCTTCATAGCATTCTCCACATCAAAGGAAGACACATCCATAAGATCTTCTCCCCAATGCTTCCGGAAAGTCAAGAATGGAACGTCCGTTATTGAGAACCGCATCACGGATGGCTCTCATCACATTCTGCCGGGTCGGTTCCAGCTTGAAGAAAAGACAATGCCTGACTGCCATCGTAAGGGTATCATCGTCTATAAAGAAACGGATGGTGACTGTCATGTGTACCTGTGTCCGTTTCTCCAGTTTCTTCTTTTGGTTTCCAGCTTAGCCAACCGGGAAACATAAAATGAAGGAATACGTTTCCCGGATTCAACACAAGCCTTCATCGCTTCATGTATTTCAGCGATACCGTCACGTATATCTGGACCGTCCTTGAATACACAACCAATACCTATCAGGAAGATATCCCCAAACAGTTCCTTCAAGAGGCCAAAATACGTCTGAATTCAGTTTTTTCTCAGAACAGGAATGTGTACAGAAAAAAGGGATTCAATTTATATTCAAATATGCATTCTACTCAGTAGAGAATCCCCGGAAGGTCACGAAACAACATCTAATAAAAGAATATGCAAGGTTACCTTTGGAAAAAAGAAGTGTGCAACCGGAACAAATACCTGATATGAAACAATACAATGATATAATACTATATGGCGATAACAACTCTCCCGAAACACAGAAACTGCTGGCAGAATACCTCCAACGACATGATTCATTAAAAGTCCAGTTATCTTTTTTTAGACAAGAAAAACTGACTCAACCTACAAAGATGAACAAACCATCGCATACGCAGAACTGCAAAAGGCATTATTCTTTGCAAAAGAAAGAAAATACCACTTCTATTCGTTTCCATAAAAGACATGATAAACGATATCCGTTTTTTTACAATTTGCTAGAGGTAGAGCCATATCGATTTCAGATGTATTGATTTCCCGTGGTTCTACAAGGAGAATCTGCCTCTGATAAAGGCGGTTGTGCTATATGAAAAGTTGGAAATAAGAATAAATGTATAAGATATCAAGCTTACAGATTGGCCTTCAATGTTGCAGCATTGAGGTTTATGAGAAACAATTCTAAATATATTTCTGTTTGGCGAAATCTTATTCTAAAAGGAACTCTAAATAAAAGAATCCACCTTCAGATATCTTTCTTCACTTATCCTCAAAGTATATAATCCAAACATAAATATCAGACCTATTTTACCCTATAACTGAGTAATAAAAAGATTATTCCCCAACACCGTAAACAAAGAAATAACAGAAGCACTTTAAAAGGGTGTATCTAACTCACTTTTTTAAGGATAATATCCCTGTTACAGTTATCTGTAGCAGGTGATCCTTTCAAATTGGGCATTAGATGCACCCTTTTCCTTATTCCAACAAATGCGCCAATTCCCAATACATCTTCAAAAATCACCTCCAGATACACCTTCAGACTCGGGAAATAGACGAAA
>ENA-OQCV01000273-OQCV01000273.1-human-gut-metagenome-genome-assembly--contig:-NODE-273-length-14936-cov-2.818084_pt1 | contig 14936 bp, 20 predicted proteins | sample MGYA00242766_ERZ504592 | MGnify/ENA primary metagenome ERZ504592 (study PRJEB26092, sample SAMD00036315) | human gut metagenome | host: Homo sapiens | study: EMG produced TPA metagenomics assembly of...
CATTTGATGAAAAGTTATACCATCTATGTAGAGTTTATGCTGCTACCAAGGCTTACGCTAAACAGCTTAAAAAAAACTACAAACTAAATTAGGTGAACATAGTTAGTAATAAAATCATGAATGAGTAGGGCTGGCTCCAAAGTCAGCCCAATTTATTTGTTATGTATTGAAAAGAATCGCAAATTACCTCTTGATTGTATAAGAACGGAATTACGTTCTTTTAGTTTTTCCTCTGTAATTAAGTTTTTTACGAATTGTTTAGTAGAATCGTTTCTGTATAGCGCACCATCTGTTTCTGCTGCCCACTATGTTTATTCCATTAACTTTACCGAAAAATGACGATTTGAAAATTTGCTTATTACAGTATAATTGTCAAAAACTCGATTCTTCTGAATTTTCAGAGAAATAAATAGTGAACGCTATGCTACTGGTATTAATTCACCCTTAATCAGCTTTATGGCTTTCTTTACGTCCCAACCGCTTTCGCATAATGCGATGATAAAACGTACACCTTTCGTAGTCCATACAGTATAAACATTTGTTCCTATCGAGCCATCCGAACGTGTGTACGTCTGTGTACGTGTAGAGTGTAGTCCCCAAGTAGAATAAGGAGTATGCAATAACCATTGTCCGCTTTGTCGGTAGATGACTCCGATTTCTTTCAGCTTCTTATGCAGCTTTTCGGCATCCATTCCTATCTGCTTGGCGACTTGTGTGCTCGTCTGGGTGTTTACACTCTGCAAGTGGTTATCATAATAGCTGACCTTCGGAGCGGCTTGAAGCAACTGCTCTTCTTGCAATGCGTTCTGTTGTTCAAGACGTTGCTTCTCTTCTCGCTCGTTCTTTAATTGTGTTGCAAGACTGATAACAAGGTCGGGATTGTTTATCATTTGCTCCAAAGTTGGCTGCATGGCGGTCATGCCATATTGAAGTAACTCTTTGATACGCTTATTACACCATATAGCAAATGATGGAGATAACCAACGGGCAAATTCCAATGCTACATCTTCGTGAAGCCATGTGCCTTGTTCGCTATTACCACCTTTAACTACTTGAATTAGTGCCGATATGGGAATATGCATATCGGCTGAAAGTGCTTCTGTGAACTCGGTAGTAGCTTTCAATCTAAGCCAATCCCCTACTAATTTACCAAACGGCTTTGCCATTTCTGTTGCATTTACCATTACATTATCATCTTTATAAAAAGTGATAGGGCTTCCATTATATTGAAAAATTTGATTTGTTTTCATATTATAAATTTAGATTTTACTTAACAAAGATTTCTCCCTTTTACGGGAAAGCTCACGCTTGTTTTCTTCAAGTTCTTCCCAACGATTAATAATTTTGGCTCGTAAGTTTGCATCATAACCACTTGCGAGAAGAAGGCAATCCTTTTTGGTGAGAAGGTAACAAGACACTTCTTTGCTTCCACCGTTTGGCATAGGTTGAGGTCTTGATGATAATTCAAAACTGAATTGTCGTCTATCTTCCAGTTGTTCAAGGATATTGCGAATATCTCGCATTACATTTGAATGAGTTTTGCCCGTAATTTCTGCAATCTGCAAGGAGGTCATTGTTCTTTTTTTACCTTTTCCCTCATCAATAGGTATTAACTGATTAAAATTTTCCATATCTTTGCACTATAAAGTTAATGTTTTCCCCATCAGCGGCTCGGACATCTCCGCTTTTGGGGAATTATTTTGTCCGATCTTGTAGTAGGTAGGGAATCGAACCCCAATACGCCATTACTCGTACCTACTGAACCCTCCTTAATATAATAGTCACGCTTGACATAATAGTAAAGAGAAAGGGCAAATCCCGATGAAGCCTAATGTGGTTGTCTGCCTCAAAGAGAATGCCCTATAATATTTTACTCCAGTTCATGACAACCACGTAATGAACCTAATAGCATTGTTTCCGACACAAATATAGAAACGATATTTTCACCATACAACAACCTAAAAATCAATAAAATAAATTCGGTAAACATCAGTAACAAACGGTAAGAATCGGTAACTAAAAATAGTTATATTTACTCTAAAATTTAGACACAATATAAATAATGCACGTATCTACCGTATTGTGACGAGATGTTGGTTGCAATTTATGATACCGTTCAAATAATTTGGAAATATAAAATACTGTAAATAAATATATTGCAGAAAACGTGTTAGTCCCCATTCTTTTTATATCTTACCATAACATTGCCTTCGGATTCTATTTTACAGTTTCCACCATGAACATATACATAAACTTTAGCCACATCGCTTTGCCTTACATGTAGTTTAGCCCGATCATATACACTTACAAAAATCTTTGGCACAATCCTCCACTTCAAGAGTCAATTCACTATCATGCCGCAAATGGAGAGTAACAACTGTAAATTTACCGAAAGAAAGTTTACCTGAACATTTACCGTTCAGTACATATACACCATTGTCGCCTCCGATCACTGGTTCATCAACTAAAAATATGGATTTTGATGAAGCAGACTCCGGTCAAAATTGCCTTTTATATATTCCACCGTCGGATAATCGTGTTCAATACAAAAATCAATGCCCCGTATATACATTCCGATCAATTCTTGCTGGCTTTTATTGTTTTGCCAGTCACCTTGCCATTGTGTGCAGAGGCCATACGATACGGCATGACCTCTCAATTCACTATTCAATCTGTTCATAATCATATATTAAACTTGTTTACACCGTTTATATTCCTATGTAGTATATCCCTGATTTCTTCCACAAATTCCACATTCTTTGCTGTATTTATCTGTATCATTGTCAGTTGTTGTAATTGTGCTTGTGCTATTACATTATAGGCCGGGAACAATTCTTCAACCAATCTGCGCACATACTCCCGTTTAACACTCACGTCAGCCCGGATTGCATTTATATAAGAAGCCAAAAGGTTAGCGGTAGTTTTTCAGTAACATTCTGTATGCCTTTAGATAAACCACTTCCACTGTCTTCTTCCTCTTCCTTCATACTGATACCATATTTCTTTTCCATATAGTTATTCAGTTTGTCAAGCATGGAATAGTAATCATCGGTTTTCTCACTTATCCCCCATTAGATAGTCCGCAATACTTTCCAACTACCTTTTCGTCAAGAGAGAAATCCTTGCCGAAATAACCACTCATTCCATCCTCACCAAAAAGCATCTTTTGAAGCTGTTGCATGGCCGGTTCCAAAATACTTATTTTGAGAATGGAGTTCATAACATCACCCATAATGTCGGCAACCTTATTTTTGAAAGCTTCGGCACCATCCTCGCCTTTCTGCCATGCCTCATACAAGGCATCTCCCAACTGCGAAGCCCAGTCTTTCAAATTAATGCCATAAAGAGATTCAGCCGTTTCTTCGGCAAAATCCTTTATTTGCTGTTTCATCTCCGCAATCTGATTCTCATAATCAGCCACTTTGCTATCATCCGTCTTCTTCTTGTCAATTTCGGCTTGCCGCTGTTTCTCCAATTCTGAAAGTTGTTCTTGCATCAAGGCACGTTGATACCCGTATGCACCGCCTTCATCGTATGCCGAAACACGTTTTTGAAGTTTTTTTTCCGCTTCCTGCTTATATTTCTGCAAAGACATCAAATCGAAGATGTTGATCTTCCCCTTATTGCGTATTGCCTCAATCTGATTATTTAATTGATTCAACCGGGTACGGTCAATTTTCTGCATCTTACAAGGTTTTAGTTCCGTGCCACTGCCCAAGAAACGTTCAAGAATACCGTCAATCTGTTCGTATATATACTGCAACTGTTGAGCACGAAGTTTACCTTTTTTCAATAGCCTTATCAAGCTTTTTGTCATGTGCTTGTGCTATCTTCCCAATCCAGTTTACAGCTTCACCGGCAGCGGCAGCAATACCACCAACTATTCCACCTTTGGCGAATCCCTGCCCGATATTGCTTATAGAAGACATGGCATCCTGCACATTACCCATCGTGTCGGCCATACCCTCATTGCCCAAAGCATCGAACATGGAAGACATCTGCCCTGCAAAATTTGCCGACAAGATCAGCACTTTCAGCGGCACTTTCTCCTATGGCTGCAATCTTTTCTATGGTACCCTTTTCATCTTTATCTCCACTGGAGAATAAAGAACGAATATTTTTTCATGAGAGTGGCAAACGGATTCTTCTGTAATCCGGCCTTATATAAGTCTTGTATGGCTTTCTTTAACTTCTCAATTTGAGAATATTCTCCTGAAACATCAATCCGTTTACCATTCTCATCCAAATACCAAGAAGTAAAAGCTGTTGGCTTTCCATTCTTGTTTTTAGTTACAGAAGCATTATCAATAATCTGTTGCGCATAATCGGATGCTTGCTGTATCTGTCCGTATGATTTATAGGTCTGATCTCCAAATATCTGTTCCCATACCGGAAGAAGTTCAAGCAGTTGTCCCCTTAGTTTTGCCAGTTCCTCCTTATATTCGGTAAAAAGAGCTTTCTGTCCGGGAGTCATGCCTTCAACATTCCCAACAAGTTCATTATTTTCACCAATGAAGGTGCCGGTTAAGGGAGCATATTTCTCGCTTAAGTCCCGTATTTTTTCAGCGATAGATTTGTATTTGTTGAGGGCAGTAACTTCTTTCAGCTTTACTTCCAAACTATCTTTTTCAATAGCTTCTTTAGCTTCCTTCCATGCACTGAAAAACTGTTTATACAAAACACTGTCTTTACCTCCAAGTGATTCTGTGGCCTCTTGTTCGGTGAAAGTTCCAAAGGTATATATACCCCTTATCCTTCATTTTCTAGTTACCTTTTCAGCTAATTCCTCGGAATTTCTTCTCATATTCAGACAATGCTCCGAAAGCGTATAAAGAAGCATCCTTCTTACTTGCACCGGCATTGACAAGCTGCTTGTATATATCCCATTTCTTTGAAACATCAGACACGTACCATTTCAAGTTCCTTTGCGGCCTTATCCGAAGCTTCTTTCATAGCGTTGACATCAATATCCAGAAGCACTTTCCGTATAGAGACTTTCAATTCAATTCCCTACGTTCTTTGGTTTTATCGTCAAGCTGGTTAAGAATCTTATTCAATTCATCCCGATAATTTTCAATATCCACAGGTTCTTTACCTTTGAATAAGGAGTCAAAAATACCCGATCCTTTAACCTTATTGGCAGCTTCTCCCTTTCCAACAATGTCAGTCCACTTCTTATATTCAGAATATGCCTCCTTTAGTAAGTTTACCCGTTCTTTCAATCTTTCAGCGAAGGCATCCTTTTTGCTCTTATCCTTACTTGGATCAGTGAGAGAAAAACCCGATTTCTTTAGCTCCTTTCTCACCGGCTTGCATTGTGTCGAAAGCCTTTTTATAATCTGATACAATTTGCTTCTGCCAGTCGGGAAGTTTTGACAAGTCAATAGCTCCAATACCTGACAAATCTATTCCGGCTTTAATCAATACCGGCTTCAATTGATTTGTTATCTCTTTAGCTTCCTTATACGCTTTTTAGTATTCCTTCAATAATTTTCTCTGAATCCGTAGAAACCTTTATTTGAGCTTCAAATTGCCCATCTGTGGCTTCATTGAACTTTTTCTGCAAATCTGACAAGCTCTGAATAGTTTCCGTATATTCAGCATTAATCTTAATATTGAATTGTTTTTCAAGAATCTCACCATTAAGAAAATTCCGTATATCTACCGGCATCTCTTTAAATTGATCCAAGAAAGAACTTATATCCAAACCGATAGCTATTTTTTGAGCGTCACTCAAATTGTCTAAATTCCATCCGGCAGCTTGTAATCGTGACTTATATTCAGATATGAAACTCTGCATATCCGGTGATACTTCTTCCTCAAAAACACGTTTAGAGTTTTTCCATGCCTTCCGCAGCTGAAAAAATATCATCCCTATATCCTCCCGTGAAAGGTAACTCATTATTCAAACTGGCTAATGCCTTGGGATATTCTTTGATTATATCCAACTGCTCTTTCAATGATTTGCCCGAAGCGACTTTAGCAAAATCATCATACTTGGCTATAACTTTCTGCATGGCAGTATAATACTCTATATAGCTACCAGCCATACGGTCTATAATCTTGTCTATCTGCTTCTCTGTCTTGATGTAGTCTTCAATATTTTCACTAAAGCTTTCGTCAAAATAACCATCAGTAGCATCATTCGCATATTCAGATGTACCTCTTATGGCATTCAACAATCTATAAGCCTCTTTTGTATCATCCAAAGCATTCCGAAGCAATATATATTGTTCCGCAAGGCTTTTAACTGTATTTCCTTCATCATCAGTCTTAAACGTTTCATTAAAAGTATCTGCCCAAACCGGGGAATAATCCTTTAATGCTGTTTTCATTTCTTCAATGGAAGCAATCAGTGAGGCATCATTCGCCTTAAAAGGATCAACATCAGCAAATTTTTGAGCTTCTTTCGTTAGGTTCTTGAAACCGTCTTGTGCTCTTGTTGTCAACTCGGAAATACGCTCGTTCATTTCGTCAGCCTTTTGCCCGGACTTATACCATAATTCAGCAATGGCAGTAAGCCCAGTAAACAAAAGCATGTATGGATTAAAAAGCAAACCTTTTAATGCAACTCCTACTTGTTTTATACCATAACCCAATGAGATCATGGCTACACGCCATTTACTTGTTGAAAGTGCAGCCGACATTTCAGCACGAGATATACCAAGTACCTGCACAATATGACCGGCTTGTCCTGATTTCAATTTTCCAAGTGCCATTAACCGCAAGGCATACTCCTTAGTTAAAGCTCCACTACTTGCCAACGCTTTCCAATCTGCGGTTGTCATAGTATTACTTGAAGCTATAAGTCCTTTTTCCGCATTAGTAAGTGTACGATAACTGGATGCGACAACAAGATTGGCTGCTGCCTTTTGCTTGGCAGCAAGCGTACTTTTTATAAGAGCCGCACTTTCATTCCCAATCAAGCGGTTTGCGCCAAATGTAGCTACCTTATATACTCCAAAGGCTCCAACGGCAGCTTCGATAGCCGGTACAACTTCTTTCCAATTTTGTGCAAGGGTGGTAAGGCTTTCGGCAGTCCATTTCAATGTACTACCCGTTGACTCCGCAATATCACCAAGCATAATGTCAATCGCATCAGCCAAGTTCTTCCATTTGGACTTAACTGATTCTGAAAGAACTTCCTGCATATTATTAAACATGCCACCATCATCCGTAAGTTCCCAAAGAACATCTTTTACATCCTCAAACGTAACCTTCTTTTTCGAGATCATATCAAGCACTTCACCGGCACTGACAATGCGGCCTTCCAACTTGCTGAATCGCTCGGCCAGTTTATCCACCATAGGAATGTTCGCTTCCGTCAATTGTCGTAATTCCGTTCCTTTCAAGAATTTAGCAGCCTTTATCTGACCGTAGGCCAATATGATACGTCCCATATCAACACCTACACCGGCTGATATATCAGCCAGCCTTTTCATGGTATCATACAATTCATTGTATGGTATAGAATACGCGGAAAGTTGTTTGGCATACTGATTCAAGTCCATAACCCCGAACGGAGAAGCAACAGCCAGTTTCTTAATCTGATTGAATATGGTTGTAGCTTTGCCTTCATCTTGCAAGATAGAGGCCATTGCAATTTTCTGATTCTCCAACTCACCACCAATATCAACCACTGCACGTAAGAAATTTTGTGCCGCATAAATGGAGTATAGGCCCCCAAAAATTCATTTCTTAATTGTCCGACAATACTCAACTGGCTGTTCATTGCTCCATTCATATTGAGAGTGGCTGTCATGTGCCGCCTTGCTGCATTGGCTGATCTCTCACGGGCATTAGCCAAATCCAGTTCCGCTTTGGCGGCACGGGCGGCTCTTTGTCGCGCAAGCTCACGTGCAGCTGCGGCAGAAGCCTCCGCTTTGGTTTGAATGGCTGCGGCTTTGGCGGCGCGTAAATCACTTGCTGTAAAGTTTGTATTCAACCCGGCGGCTTGCAAGGCGGCACGGACAGCTTGTGTGGTACTGGCCTTATCCACTACCACATTGATCTTAAACTTCTCACTTTGAAGCAAAGTCTTCATATCGCCAACCAACTTCTTCTTGTCAAAACCCACATCAAGTTTTGCCTGCAAGTCTTTGGTGATTTCCGCTTTCAACTTTTTTACGTTGTTCCGCTGTCTTATCACGGAACAGTATATCAAAATATAAATTACCGAGATCAGCCATATATTATTGTGTTTGTGTTACTTATAATCATTAATGTTAATTGCTGTTTCTCCATTGCCATACTTATCTTTCCAGCGTTTGGCAGCATCCTCTATTTCGCTTACGGAAGGGGATTTGAAGTTCTTCGTATCGTGCTTCTTTTCCTTGTTGTCCTTGTCACAATCTGTAACCACAATAGACACATCCATTGCCAATAGTTCAATTTGTGCATTTGTAAGTACCCAATAAATACCAAACAAGGGCTTGCTTATTGGAATCCCAAATACTCTCAAAGGCTCTGTCAGCCACGGATAGGACTTGCCTATTTCCCACGTTTGTCCGTAGCTGGTTCGTGAAGGATATGCTCTGCTTCCTCTTTTGTCATTGTCATCATCGTGTCCTTCATCGCGGTCAGATATATGGTAGCAGTCAAGTAGTCTTCCACTGGAATTTTTTTTTTGCCGACGGCTATAACCTTCATCAGCTCATGATCTCCATATTGTTTGATATAAAAGAACCATCGCCACAAGAAAGGATAGAAGAACTTGATCTTCCAATATCCGTTCAAAATGATAGCGGCTGCACATTGGCAACTGATCTTATCATCATTTCCCGATTTCTGCATGGTACTGGTGAATTTGCGTATAGTCCCTCTTTTCAGCCATGAAATACCATATTTCTTTCCTCGGACTTCCACATAGTCCACACTGTCTTCCAACACATCATTCAATAGCCTTTCATCCTCCGGTGTAGGAAGTGTTATGTCATTCTTCTTTGTCATATTTTATCGTGTTTTATACGAAAAAATGGTGGTGGCCGGTATCAAGTAGCTCACCACCTTTTCGCTGATATGAATTTTGCAAAGTGTTATATCCTAAGTTTTTTCATTCGGACACTTTTTTCACGTAAAATGTAAATAGAGGCACCCTTAGCATCATTCAACGGAGAAATCAGATACATTAAAGTACCCCGGCTTATCCTGCTCGCTGACGAAGTTGCTATACCCCTCAACATTCGGTAAGAACAAGGCTGTTTGACGGTCTTCACTACGCATGAAGAGTCCTCCGATTACTTTCTTCGGTTCGATATTGTAACCTTCACCTTCATAAGTCTCACCATCAATGGTAGCAGTCATAGTCACCGTTTCCGCTTTCTTGTTCAGTAACAAGTCATTGATCTTTCCTGCCACGGAAGGTACTTGAAACTGAATATCGGAATCTCCAGCATTAGCAATAGAAGTCCAAGTTGCTCCGGTTGTCAACTTGATCTTGGAAACATCGGCAGCTCCGGTATCAAATGTAACTCCGTCAGAGAGTACCGGCAGCTCCATATCAAAAGCCGCTAAAGTTGCGAGGTCACTATTGACTTTGGACACATAATAAACCTCCTTCATCTGATTAAAGAGCACCTTTAACTCTTCCAGTTTGGTAGTAATAGAAATCTCTGCCATAATCGTATCTTTTTAAGTTTGTGTCATTTGTTTATTATTAGCTTTCGCTTGTATTATTAAGGAATGAAAAACCGAGTCCGTCATTTCCTCCGGGAAGCAATCGTGGACTTACAGCTGAAAACAATTCCGTCACTATTGGAAATTTTGAAACCACTTCCATTTGCATTTCATCCAAACGGACTGTATTCTCAATACCGTTTGAGCGATCATGCGCAAAAACGTTTATCTGACAGTAAGTGTCTTGGTAGGTACTTCCTTTATCTTGGATAGTTTGTGGCAACCGGATAACAACAAAGTCCTTCATCGCCTTTTGTTCAGCAGCCGGACGATCTGTTATGAAAACCTTTTCACCAATGCCGGTTACTGCATCAGCGATTTGTTTTAATATATCCATACGTCTATAAACTGTCCGTCCCATCATTTCATTGGTTTAAAGTTCTTGAATAATGTATTTTGTGCCCTTTGAAATGTTCCGGTCAGAACATCTGCATTCAACACATTCTCCAAATAGGTTGAATATTCAGTACCCGTGCACATTACTATCTCAAATCCTTTACGTGATTCCGACTTATATCTTTTCAAGAAATCAAAGGAGAATGCTTCGCCATAACCTTTATCAGTTTCTATTGTTCCAGTAAAACGTCTGTTCTGATTATCATAACTGACACCTACAAATGTTTCACCTTTAGTCAGCTTTACTCTCACCGGTTGTTTCATTGAATCTCCACTACAAACGAAATAGGAAAATCTACCGTCCATGAATAATCCGCACGCATAACTGGTTATTGTATTACCCGTAAGATTCCGAAAGCCTGACTTGTTATCAAGTGCATCTTGGATAAGTTCTTCACAGCATTTAGTCAAGACATCAAAGATATATCCTGAAACAAGCTCCTTTGCCTTCCTTATTCCTTCATCAAACAATACTTCATTGCTCCGGTTATCCATGCGTTAATTTTTTGGCAAGATTGAAATACACAGTTGTTCCCAAATTTCCGGCATAGCTATCAGTAACCATACATTGAGTGAAAGTGCCTTGTCTGTCCGTGACATCTATCAGATCACCGGCCAATATTCCTTCAACAATTCCGGGAAGGCTCAACAGATAATCGCTCTTTATCACATTATCGGTTTTGAATGTCCGCAAATTTGTACTACCTTCCTTTCGGCATATACCTTCATACAAGATCACCTTCTCACCATCACTGAAAGAATCCTCACCTATAATTCGGTAAACAGTACATTTGTGCGGATGCCGTGGATTATTTACTTTCATACTCAAAAATTGACTATTCTGATTTTAGTGCCCTTTACAACTTCTTCATCCCATTTCTCATACAGTTCTTTCGCCATTTCACGGAGTTGCCGCTTGTCGTATGCACTGGTCTGCCAACCACCTTCCTTATGCTTCCATCCCCCGTCACTGTCTTCGGTATCATTCTTACTGCTTGGAGTGCTTGCACACCACATGTAAATATCGGCAGTGGCAAGATCAAGCTGCCTTTCGGTCAGTTCACTTACCATTGTTCCAAAAGCGATTTTCCGCTTGACAAGAACCCTTTTGAGGGCGTTGTCCGCTATTTCATAAGCAGTTGCGCCACTCAAAAATGTCCTCAATGGTCATATCTTCCGTATGAGAAAGTTCCTCATTCATTCTTGCATGAATTTAAGAATTACACAGTTACAGTAGAGATGAACATATACTGTGGCATTCTCGGCACACACATTTGGGCGGCTTCACTTTCAATATAGATTGAATGTGTTTCAGGATTGGCTCTCTGTGTCAGTTTCAAGCGTCCACCGTCATAAGAAGCAACCTTGTTTGCCTCATATCCCAAAGTCAAAGGCTCCACACCTTGAATAGTACCGATCTGACCTACTGGTATAAAGGCAATATTGGTGGCCTTGAAGTTCTCCACTTGTTCAGTGATAAGATCAGGTTGTCCGTCCGCATCCTTACCGGGCTTGTCAACAAAAGCATAGCTGTCACGTGGCACGATTTCATCCACCTTAACCAGTTTCTTGAAAATGGCTTTCAGGCGGTCTTCATCTTCATTCTGTGCATTGGCAATAACCGTACTATCATCCGTCACAGTCGGATAGAGGGAATGGCCGATACGTTTAAGAACCGTGGTATGAGTCATTAAATCATCCCATAAGTCCTGCGCCAGCTCCATCCTGATCTTGCCCAAATAATGATATTTGCGGCGAATCTCTTTCACTCTGTTCTTTACATCCATAATCGGATCAGAGGCAGAGCCTTGATTTGCCGGAATATGTTCATCCTTAGTCCACCAGCGGCTTGTGCCGGCCAATACTTGATAATGGTTTTCAGGGATATTAAAGTCAATAGTGATACCCTTCAAACCACGTGGGTTGTTATCAGTATCAATAGTGAACTTACCCGTGGAAACAATTCTCATTCGCTGGTGAGTAAGCGCATTGTAGTACGATCCGATAAGACCGTCAGCACTTTCATCAAGCAAGCCCAAGAACACATTCTGCATCTCTTCCGTCAATGCGGACATGCCTACCCGTTGCAACAGCTGCAATTGTTGTCTCACAGTCACACGGTTCAAACGGTAGAACTTCTTTTGAGTCGGGATATTACCCGTCCTTCCTTCGAGTTCTCCCAATGCAGCTTCATAACCCGGACTTTCCGGATCAACGTAAGCTGGCAGCGTTTTCACGCCGAGGCTCGTAATAAGCTGGGAGAAAGTATAATCCAACTTGGTTGCTTCAAATCAAACATCAATTGAGTAGGTCATACTTCTCCTTGTAACGGTCAATAAATTCTTGCCAAGTGTCCCCACCAAGCCCATACTCGATAACCTTGTACAAATCAATAGGAAGTGTATTCATACAATTGTCGTATTTTAAATGTTGTTTTCAAATTCTTTTACTGCACCCATACAATTTGAGGAAGTGTAGTAATCTTTTGCAGGATAGCGACCACTTCTTCGTCAAACATGTACTGATAAATCTCTCCGGCATAGACTACTGTCCCACTGGCCTTTGTGTTGCCACTGGCTACAAGAATATCTTCTTGCAAATAACCATTAATGCCAAGAGTGGTAATATCTGATTCAGCCGCCTTGATCTGTGCATCCGTATAAGCGGTGAATGTCTTACCTGAAAGATCAAACTTCACAGCTGTACCGGCAGGAATCTTGCCAACCGCAACCCAATCGGAAATGTTGCTCACCATACCACCGCCCGGATAACGGTGACGGATTTCACGCCACACTTTACGGGCATGTCCGTATTTCACGGTGTTCACATCAAACGTGTTACCCATTGTTCCCATACATTTATTGTTTTAGAGTTAATAATTTCAATTCTTCTTCCAGCCTTCCTTCTTGCCTTTACGTTCAAAGTATCTGCTGGCTGCATTGTGTTGTGTTCCACCTGAACCGTCAGAAGTTCTTGGGGCGGTGCCATAACCCCTGCACGCCTTATATTCTGCATCATATTTCGGCAGAAATTCAGTAACCAGTTCATCCACAGTTTTCTTGGTATCGAAAGTTACCCCTTGTAAGGTCTTGCTCAACACATAATCATCATTCGCTTGTTTGGCCTTCATTGCAGCCGTAACCTTCTTCAACAAATCAGCTTGAACCTTTTTGCTGTCTTCCGCGTCTAAACGTGCTTCCAGTTCTTTCAGTTTCTTCTCCAGTTCATCATCGTTTTTCGGTGGTACCGGTGGAGTTGGAGGTGTCGGGGGAGTCGGTTGGGGCTTATAGTTTTTCTTAAAGTCCTCAACTCTGGTTGCGACATCATGGTTGTACTGTCCTTGCATCCCTTTCAGAAAATTCACAGCCTTGTTCCAATAAGCCTCGTCAGGCTCCGAACCTTCGGCTATGGGATTAAGTTCTACATACTTCTGTAATGTCTGCGGTGAAAAACTGGTTTCTCCAAGTTTCTCACTTTAATGTGGATAAGATTTTTTCTTGTTCCATCGTGTTTATTTTGTGTTTATGTTGAATGAAAAAAAGAGTCAGACAATGCTTTTTGCATCAATCTGACTCTTTGGTCTTATTTTCCATTTAATAGTGGGCAGTATTGGACTCGAACCAATGAAGACGAAAGCCAATAGATTTACAGTCTATCCCGTTTGCCACTTCGGTAACTACCCGTTTTGCGGAAGCAGAAGGATTTCCAAAACCTCCGAAGCCTTTCAGCTTGCCTCTTTTAGCAAAGAGGTGGTATCGTTCACTCACCCATACTTCCAATATGCGACCTACAAGATGTCTCGGTGAAACCACCGCATTTCCCTTGTATTTCGGACGTTATTCATTCTGTGTAGCGTATCAGAGAATCGAACTCTGGTTTCCACCGTGAAAAGGTGACGACCTAACCGTTAGTCGAATACGCCATTTGTTGAGATACAAGGATTTGAACCTTGAATAGCAGAACCAAAATCTGCTGTGTTGCCATTACACCATATCTCAATATGCGCGAAGAGAAGGACTCGAACCCCCGACAATCAGGTTTGGAATCTGACGTTCTTCCAACTGAACTATCTCCGCTTCATTGCGCCCGGTGATAGAATCGAACTACCGACCTTTACATTAACAGTGTATTGCTCTACCAATTGAGCTAACCGGACAATATACCTATACTCACCTAACCTGCGATACCCCATTTCAGCGTACCTGTGGGAATTGAACCACACCGTATAGGTTTTGTGGAAAGAGATGAAATCGAATCACCTTAACCGGATTTTCAGTCCGGCGCATACACCACGTCTGCCATCTTTCCATATTCTCCCTTTATCCCCATACGCCACATCGAAGGGAGAAACAATGCGGCAACTCCAACTATTGTTGCGGAGATTCGACTCGAACGAATGACCTTTGGGCTATGATCCCAACGAGCTACCAGCTGCTCCACTCCGCGATATTATCCTGAAAACTACTTTGTACCCACAATATCCACATTTATGTAGTTCTTGCATCTACGACACTTCACTCTCAATATAACAACACCATTGACATAGCTTATATCAGTTAGTTTCTGACCGCATATCGGACATAAAACTATCTTGTTGTATATTTCCCTTTGATCTGCATCTTTATCCGCACTAATTTTTATCATACTCCATGTTTTCGTTGCAAATATATGTACTGGATTTCTTTTCTCAAAAACATTTTTGATATTATTTTCTATTAAAATGTAGAAAATAATACTCTTTATGCGTATTTTTGTACTGCAATATTAGAATCAGAGCTTATAGGCCGGTCTCCACATGTGTAATGTGAGGATCGGGTTTTCTTTTTATGGAGAAATATAGTGGAATAAAAACGGTTAATGCCAGT
>ENA-OQCV01000274-OQCV01000274.1-human-gut-metagenome-genome-assembly--contig:-NODE-274-length-14925-cov-3.186647_pt1 | contig 14925 bp, 18 predicted proteins | sample MGYA00242766_ERZ504592 | MGnify/ENA primary metagenome ERZ504592 (study PRJEB26092, sample SAMD00036315) | human gut metagenome | host: Homo sapiens | study: EMG produced TPA metagenomics assembly of...
CCACACTGCAAGATGGATTGTCCAATCACTTAAGCAAACAGCCAGCGGTTTGAAGCTAACTTCCGATGTCATGGGGAACAGACCTTTTGGTGAAGTAACTCTCTGGGAGTTCAACAGGAGTGACTAGAACTTTTGCCTGATTGACACTGGGACAATTATATCATGGGTTTAATGAAGCCTATTGAACAAAGTAACTATTAAATTTTATATAAGAATAATGGTATCTAAAGATACTATACGAGGAGTGAAACTTATGGGACTTGACATTTACGCCGGGACGCTGACCCGGTACTATTCTCACAACTGGAAAACTGTTGTTCAGCAGTGGGCGGAGGAAAACGGATACACCTTTAACCGGATCACCCCGGATGGAGAACCCGCCGACAACGAGGAGGAGCTGTCCCCGGCTGAGATCCAGGCGGCAGTGGAGGACTGGCGGGATCAGATCTTAGCCGCCATTTCCCAGCCGAACCAGCCGCACTACACTCCATGGCCGGAGGACAACGAGCGGCCCTATTACACCGATAAGCCGGATTGGGATGCCTTTGGCGCTATGCTGCTGGTGGCCGCCTGTCATACATACGAGGAACCGGTGCCTCTCACCGTGGAGAAGGACTGGGACTTCGGGGAGCATCCCCTGATTGCCCGCCTTGCATCGGACGAGGAGCGGGTGTGGTCCCTGCTTCGGGGCGCGACTTGGTGGCTTCCCCTCACCGACAGCTTTCTATTCCAAGGCCCTCTGCCCACCGATGATCAGACGATGATCGCCACCTTGGGCGGACTGCGGAAGGAGCTGGAAAAGCTGAACCAGCTGGCATGGCAGGCCGATGAGGACACTATCCTTGGTTGGGCAGACACGGAGGGATACCCGGTAGACGGAACCGTAGACTCAGATGGACAGTACAGCAAGGCAGACATCCCGGAACACACCCAGTATGACACCCAATCCTTGGCCAAGTTTGCCTTCTCCGTGTTCTGGCGGGCCATGCGGTTTGCCGAGGAGCAGCAGGTGCCTATCCTGCTTGACTATTAAAGAGAATTCGTCAGGGGTGGAGACCGTGGAACAAAAACGGCCGGCAGATATAATTCAGGAACTTCTGGACTACCTGTGGAACGGCCTGGGCCTGGAGGAAAAGGGCTGGAAGCGTCTGAAAAAGGGGCGACTTCAAAAAAGAAAATGAAAAACGGGCTGACCTATCAGATCTGGTTTGACCGGAGCCGCTACAACTACATAGACTACGAAATCGGCCATGGGAATGTGGAGGTGGGCTTCACAGGCATTGACGATGATATCCACGTCGGAGCGGTTCATCAGGTCTTTCAGGATGCCAAACTGCTTTTTGGTACCAGCAGACACCAGATTTTCATTATCTATCTTTTTGTATTAAGGTCTACAGCAATCTAATCCCACGTTAAAACGAGAAAATGCTTAATTGTTCTCCTCAAAAGTTCTCTACCTGTTCCATGACCTTTTTGAGAACTTCGGGGCTGTACTGCGGGGGATATCACGCTTTTCAAAGAACGAGCCGGAGTTGCGCGCAGCGCGCAGATAATCCCGGCAGTTAAACAAAATCTAATCAAGGTTGAGAGCTTTTTCTTCAGCCTTCGTCTTTGCCATGGCGTTTTTCTCCAATCTGAAATTACAAATTGCGGACAAAAAGGACGCATTGTTGTGGCAAGCAGTGCAAGCTGGTACCAACTTGCAATTTTTGAATCCGATTTCTAAAATCAAATTCAAAATGCTTGTTGGGCTGTGCCCAAACCCCTTGTGTTCTGCATCCAGTGGATGCAGGCTGCACAATTTTTGAAAAATGCTTTTTTAATCTGAGTGCCGATGCCTGTGGTATCGGCACTTTTTGCACAGATGGATTCCCGGAAGCAGAAAATAGTGCTATGCAGCACATCCGGGATTGTGCTATACTTGATTTACATAAACTTAGTTTGTCCTAAAAAGTTGGAGGTGTTCATGGCAACACGAACCATTTGTTTTCCCATATCCGGCTATCCCTATTGCAGAGAACAGCCGGTGACATTCACATGGATAAAAGGCAGCAAGCGGCAGAATATCCGTGCCGTCCATGATGCCGTCCATACAACAGACCCTGATGTTTCGATTCTGGAAGTCAGCTCTGCATCCGTTCAGCCGGAGGGTGAAGCTGTTTCTTCTCTGCGGCTTTTGCTGCATCTGGATTCTGTTGCGCAGGATGTACCCATCAGCACGGATTTTTTGAAGCCACCAAAGTGTTTGAACATGGTGGGCCATTCGCTGACCTTCTGACCTGTGAGCCACCCAAAGTCCATAAGGACACTCGGCTGCGAACCAGTGGAGAGCTGCTACGTTACTCTCTGGAAGGAAACGAGTATCCGACAGAGCCGTACATGGATTCGTTCTTTGAGTGGCTCTACTGCCGTGCGTTGAAGCAGTTCCCGGAAAAGGCGGAGCCGCTGAGCAGATATAATGCTTTTTCTGATATTGCTGCCGCAGCGGATTCTAAAAAGTATTATGGCGATTCCTCACGGGCGGCTGCGATTTATGTGGGACTTGCAGCGGCAGGAAAACTTTCGTGCATCGATTCCTATGAATTATTTATTGCTGAGGTCTATACGGAGCCGAAACCTTTGCCCAAGTCTGGAAAATCTGAGGCTGCTTCAAAAATGACACCCGAAGTTTCTGCACCAGCAAAGGAGACTCCGGCAGACGAATTGCCGCAGCCCGATAACGCAAATGCGGAAGTGATTCCGGACACTGCGCAGATGGAGCATATCCTTGAGCTGCCCAAAGCGACCTGTCTGCTTCTCTCTTTGGCAAAAAAGTGCTGGCCTTTCTGCAAATAGTTCCAGTGAGCTGACATATAAGGGAAAGGAATTCCTTCTTGACGCTTATCAGATAGCGCTGAAAAATAAAACGCTCCAAATCAATATCCAAAAGAACAAAATCACATTTCCGATGGAGGAACCGGACAGCGGATTTCATGCAGTTGGTGTGTTGACCCGTTCGCCTGCTTGGGAATACGGATGGAAGTTTAACTATCTGACTGAGAATACATCCGGTGCAGAAAAGTCCGAAGTTAAAGAAAAAAAAATCCCTCCGAAGCCTTTGACCGCATTGGAGCATCTGGAACGCTGTGGGTATAGAATCGTTCAGCAGGTCGTACCGAAAAAACTTCCGCCGATTGCCGTTCAGCGGATGGCATGGAAAACAGGCGAAGCTCTTTGCGACCCGGTAGTGGTGGATTTCTTGCAGTTTATTCGGACACATATGCAGAGTGACGGCTCTTTTTCGTTTCGTATCCCAAAGGGTACTTCCAAGAATTCGTTTGCCACACTTTCGGAAATCGCTCAGACGTGGGATAAAATGGGACTTTTTGCATCCATTGTGATCTATCCGCAGAATATCGTCTATGAGCTTGCGCAAAATGAGACTGTCCGGCATTTCCTGAGCGGGAAGTGGCTGGAACTTTTTGTGGAGCATCAGGTTCAGCAGATTTTGAATCGCTATCAGGAGGAGCAGGGCGCAGAAGTTTCGCTTTGCTCCAATGTGATTCTTTCAGAAGCGGCATCCGCAGGGAGCACGCATGAACTGGATGTTGCGTTTTCCATCAACGGAAAATTCTTCTGGGTGGAAGCCAAATCGTCCAGCCGAAGCATTGATTATGGAAAATATGCTGCTCTGTGCGAAAAGCTGAAAGTAACCTCCGACCGACTGCTTTTGGTCAACAGCGATTTGTCCGTTGAGGAGTGTGAAGGCGTTTCTTACTTCTGGAATTATCGTGTTGCAAATTTGTGCAACGATTACGGGGGAATTGGAAAATATGGTTGCCAACAAATTGAAACTGCCGGAAAAGCCGTTCCAAGTACAGACTGAGCAATAAGCAAAAAAGACCCTGAGAACCCTGCCGGATAAGCGGCAAAGTTCTCAGGGACTGTTTTATCGGATCTGCTCGACTTGCTTGGAGTCCTTTTCCTCCGCAAAGAACAGTTCCACATTCTTCTGCGCTTTTACGATGTCCTGCATCTCATCCCGCGCCTTTCGGTACTCTGGGTAGAATGCTTTTTTCTTGGTGAGCAAAGCCGAATACTCTGCATTCAGGTCTTTCACTTTGGGCAGCTTTTTCAGGCCAGATTCATTGAAAGCGGCTTTCGCCGTCTTATGCAGCGTGACTTCTTCCCGGTGCGCTTCCAAAAATTTGGAGCAGTACCCGGATTTACGGTAAGCATCGTATACAGGCCGGGTCTTGGCATAGTTGACGATGTGCGCCCGGAGGACGGCGATTTCTGCCATACGCTTCTCGGCGGCCTTGATGGAATCGCCCAGTTTGTGATAGCGAGAAAGTGCAGCATCAGCACGCTCTTTCAGCTCATCCGCACTGCCGATTTTCTGCTCCTGCAAAAAAATCAGCGTTTTGGACATCTCTTTCAGGTTATGCTTCTTCGCCCAACGCTCGTATCCACCGCCCTTGCCCTCGGCAAGTTTTGCTTGAATGTCAACCAGCAACTGGAACGGCTGCTCTTTGGGAGGTTGCTTCTGATGTGGGCGGTATTCGGCTTTTCCGGCAATGACTGCTTTGATTTCATCCTCGCTGTACCCGGCACCCAGTGTCTTGAACCGGATAAAGCGTTTCTGCCGTGCGCCTTTAACGGAAGTGTATTTGCCGCGTTTGATTTCATAGCCCTGCTGTTCCAGTTTTTGCAGAAAATCTTCGTAGTCGGTGGGCTTCTGCTGCAAAATCTCGTCGATTACACTGCACAGCCGGTCGCGGTTGCTTTCCTTTGGGGGGTAAGTGATGCGCTTCTGCCGTTCCCGGTAAGGCTTCTTTTCAATGACTGACAGCTGATGCTCCAGACAAATCAGGTCGCTCAACCGCTGCACTGCCAGACCGGAAAAGAAAAAATCTCGGAATTTTCTTGTGCCGTCCAGAGTGGTCGAGTTATAGATAATGTGATTGTGGATGTGTTCCCGATCGGTATGCGTTGCAACGATAAAAGCGTGTTTGCCTTTCAGAAACCGGGAGGCCAACTCATAACCGATGCGGTTTGCTTCTTCAGCCGTAATTTCACCAGGCCGGAAAGATTGCCGTATCTGATAGGCGATAATGTTACTTTTTTGGCTGCGCCCGGTGGCCTGCTCGTACAGCTTTTTGTGAGCATGAACTCCTCGTCCACAGTAAGCGGGCTGCATTGATAGCTGCTGACAAGTTCGCCTTTTTCAGTCTTGTCAGGATTCTGTGCATAGTTGGTGCGGTCTTTCAGGCAGGCGGCAATAGATTTTCCTTTGTGCTGATGCAGTGCGATCAGACGAGTAGCAGCCAGAGCAGATCACCTCCTAAATGAAAAAGCCGCCCGAAGGCGGCAAGAAGATTCAAAATCAAATCAGGTCCCGGAGCCAACCGCTGAATTTCTCAACGCCCTCCACCATTGCAGTTGCGCCGACAAAAAGGACAAAGCAGAGAAATTCGGCAACCAGCAGAATCAGAAATTGATCCCAAGTCTGGCGGTAGACGGTGTAGATGCCGCAGCCAAAGATATACAGCATCAACGGCGCGACAACATAGCTGGACAGAGTAAGCAGCCACTTTGCCACAGAGCCAGAAAAGCCACGAACAGAGAGATCGGGGCAAGCATCATCTTGAATAAAAACCTCATATCAAACACCAGCCTTTCTTTTCGCCCCTATTATAAAGGTATCGCCCCTTGCCTTGCAAGGATGTCAACCGTTATGTAAACCCGCAGCCTCCTACTGCGGGGAAAATTTTTTAGAGTTCGGTGAGTTTGGCGAGAAGTTGCTTGCCAATAGCTATCAGCTCATCCAACCGACTACGCAAGTCCTCTAAATCGGCGGCATAGAACTGCCCGCTTTCATTGGCCCGTTTCGCCACCTGATTCAGGTTGTTGCTGCAATTCTGAAGAAGGTACGCCATCCGACGCAGCTGTGGTAAATCAAGATTCAGGCAGTAACCATCCAGAGCCACTTTTTCGCAGATAAGAGCCAATGCTCAAAATACCGCAACTTTCCATCTTCTGACGAATGCGTTCCAGTTCGACTTTGCTGACCCGGAAATGGAGCTGCTGGTCGCGACGGTCGTTCACCGGGCATCACCATCCTTATCCAAGTAAGATTTGAATGGTCGGACAGGCTCCACTTTATCAGCCTTTTCTTCCAGAGCTGCCAGCACAGAGGGGCGGGCATCCGGCTTTTCTTCCGCTTCGGGTTCTGTCCGGCTGGACTGATGCTCCATGTTCAACAGCGCATCCAATTCTGCAAGGCGGGCAGACTTGGTTTGCAGTTCTTCCTCCTGCGCAAACGGCTTGGCGATTTCAACCTCTGCAGCCTGCTTCTGCTGTTCCAGAGAATCCAGTGCGGCCTCAGCATCGGCAATGCGGTCGGCAAAATTGCCGATGGCATTGTCCAGACGGACGATGTTGCCGCGAGGGTCATCGCCCAGCGGTACCGGATAACTCAGCTCGCCGCGGAGAACGATTTGATGCTCATTCTTGAAACTGTCAAAGCGAATGTTCAGCTCAAAGCCGCGATAGGTGCCCAGCAGCATCATATCCGCATTCGGCATCTCCTTGCAGGCGAGCATCAGCCGCTCACCAGCTGCTTTTTTCTCATCGAACACCATGCCCTTGATCGTCATGCCGCAGAAGTTCTCCTTATCCTGCGGGTGTGCGTCTGCGATTTGGGCATCGTTTTTCAGAGCCGCAATACGGTTCTTCGCTTTCTGAATTTCCTCCGGGTAATGCTTGAGCAGCTTATCTTCCAGACGATATTTCTGGTTCTGGTAATCCGAGCGCAGCACCTTGAGCCTTGCTACCTGCACATCCAGATCCATCTTTTCCCCGGATGCGCGGGTCGCCTGCGCATAGGGCCTTGACCTCGGCATACGAAAGAGCCTGCTCATCCACATCATCACAGGAGCGCATCGGAGATTTGCTCGTCATGATCTGCGAAATAAACTTCTGCTTGTTTTCCAGCGTTTGCCAGAGGTAGGCGTCGAATGTCCCCTCCGTGACGTAATTATAGACGTAAACTTGTTTGTTTTTGTTGCCCTGACGGATGATTCGGCCGTTGCGTTGGGTCATATCGGACGGTCGCCAGCCTACATCCAGATGATGCACGGCCACCAGCAGGGTCTGGACATTGGTGCCTGCGCCCATCTTTGCAGTGCTGCCCAGCAGGACACGCACCTTGCCGCTGCGGACTTTGGAGAACAAATCCGCTTTCTTACCTTCAGTATCAGCGTTGTGGATGAACTCGACCTCCGATTCCGGCACCCCGGCGGCAAGCAGCTTTGTGCGAATATCATCGTAGACATTGAACGAGCCGTCTCCCTTGGGCGTGGACATATCGCAGAAAATCAGCTGCGTCAGATTATCCTCTTTGGTTTCGTTCCAGATACGCAGAACATTGTCGACGCAGGCATTCAGCTTGCTGTCCGGGTCATCCGGGGTGAGCGGATTCATCAGCCGCTGGTCAAGGCCGGTTTTACGTCCGTCCGAGGTGATCTTCAGCATATTGTCCACCGAGGGGTCAACCGCACCGCTATGCACCTCAGCAGCACGTTCGCTCAGGGATTTCACCATGTCCTGCTGGATTTCCGAGGGTTTGACCACGACAGTTTCAAACTTGGCTTCCGGAACAGGCAGATGCAACTGGTCGGAAGTCTTGATGTCCGCTGCCTCCTTGAACATATTCATCAGCTCCGGCAGATTAAAGAACTTGGCAAAACGTGTGCGCGCACGGTAGCCGGTTCCTTCCGGCGCAAGCTCAATGGCCGTGGTGGTCTCGCCAAACGTAGAAGCCCATGCATCAAAGTGGGTCAGTTGTTTCTGCTGGAGAGTGCTGTACTGCAAATAGCGCATCAGTGTGTACATTTCCGTCATGGAGTTGCTGATGGGCGTTCCCGTTGCGAAAATCACGCCGCGCCCGCCAGTCACTTCATCCAGATAACGACACTTGCCGAACATATCGCTGGACTTCTGTGCTTCGGAGGTAGAAAGGCCAGCAACATTGCGCATCTTGGTGTAAAGATATAGGTTCTTGTAGTTCTGGCTCTCGTCCACAAATAACCTATCTACGCCTAATTGTTCAAATGTGACCACATCATCCTTGCGGTCGGTGGACTGTAGCTTTTTCAGTTTCACCTCCAGTGTTTTCCGTGTCTTTTCCATCTGTTTCACGGTAAAATGCTCACCGGACTGTTCTTTGGCCTCTGCAATGGCTTTTTCGATTTCCTCGATCTGATCTTCGATGATCCGTGCCTGCCGTTCCGCAGAAAGAGGGATTTTCTCAAACTGCGAGTGGCCGATAATGACGGCATCGTAGTCGCCGGTTGCGATGCGGGCGCAAAAATCGCTTTCGATTGGCGGGTTCAAAGTCTTTCTTGCTGGTAACGAGCAGCTTTGCATTGGGGTATAGCCGCAGGAACTCGCTGGCCCACTGCTCGGTCAGATGGTTGGGTACCACGAACAGGCTTTTCTGACACAGGCCCAAACGCTTAGATTCCATTGCCGAAGCTGCCATCTCAAAACTTTTGCCGGCACCCACCTCGTGGGCGAGCAGGGTGTTCCCACCATAAAGCACATGAGCAACTGCATTGCGCTGATGTTCCTGCAGATTGATCTCCGGGTTCATACCGACAAAATGGATATGGCTTCCGTCATACTCGCGGGGCCGGGTACTATTGAACAACTCGTTATACTGCTTCACCAGCAGATTCCGCCGCTGCGGGTCTTGCCAAACCCAGCCTGCAAAGGTATCCTTGATGGCCTGCTGCTTCTGCTGGGCAAGCATCGTCTCCTTCTGGTTCAGGACACGCCGCTCTTTACCGTCCTCCTCAATGGTATCATAAATGCGGCAGTCCCGCAAATTCAAGGTGTCCTCCAAAATCTTGTAGGCGTTGGCCCGGTGGGTGCCGTAGGTTTCGGTGGACATGATATCATACATTCCGGCGGCAGATTTGTTGCCGATGCGCCATTCGGACGTAAATGGAGAGTAGCGGACTTGGATCAGGTTGTTATAGCGGATGCGGTAGGGCGGCTGAAAAGTCTCCATCATAAACTGCTGCACAATGGCGGGATTCAGCCATGTGGCACCCAGTCGGATGTCGATTTCTGATGCTTCAAGGTCCTTCGGCTGCGCTTTGGTCAAAGCCTCCACATTGATCTTGAACTCCGGGTGGCTTTCAGCGGCAAGCTGAGCCATGCGCAGTTTATTCCGCACATTGCCGGAAAGATACTCGTCCGCAGTCTGCCAGCCTGCTTCCGGCTCATCTGCATCCGCAGAAGGGTCTTTGAAAATCACGCCTTGCAGCTCTGTGGTAATACGCTCATAATCGCCGGGAGAGCCGAGAAGTTCCGCCATATAGGGCAGATCAACACGGCCATGTTCTCCAATGGACACTGCCAGTGCTTCGCTGGGGGTGTCCACGCTGGTGACGGTGCGCTCCGGGCGAATCGTTCGCTTGGTGAACATATCCGCCTTGCTTTTGAGCTGTTTATTCTCATCGAGATTTTCCAAAGAGCAGAGCAGATAGTAGGAACTGTCATCATCGAACAGGCGGGCATTTTTCTTGTCGTTGATCAGCCCGTATTTTGCGGTAAAGGCATCGTAGGCGGCGTTCAATTTTGCTTGCGATGCCTTAATATCCTCGTCCGGGAAGTCCAACTGCTGGTCAATCAGTTCGTTGACGATTTGCCGCAACTCCACCATACCAGCTACACGGCCTTTGGCATTATCGGACAACTCCACCTGCGTCATAATCGAATTTTCTCGGTAGTACACCTCACCGTCCACCACGGCATAGGAGAAATTCTTTACATCTGGGTCAGCGGGGAGCGTCTTGCGCTCGACTTCTGCATCCGCAACATCTGGTGTTTCCACCTCGACTTCAACATACTGGCCCTCAATATGCTGTACCGCTTCGGCAAGCTGGTCGGCCAGCACTGCGCCCTCGATGGGGGCAACCGTCAGTTCCTCCCGTCCGTATTGGGTGCTTTCGGTGGTCAGTTCGCCCAGAATCATCTCCGGGTGGTCCACGAAATACTGGTTGATGGCAAAGCCGTCCTCGGTCTTGCCAAGCTGCACCCATGCAGGTTCGATGTCCGCAGGGCGGTCACGCTTCTGCCAAAAAGATAATGTCACTCACAACATCCGTGCCTGCGTTTGCCTTGAACGCATTATTCGGCAGACGGATAGCTCCCAACAGGTCAGCACGCTCTGCCATGTGCTTGCGGGCGGTGCTGTCCTTGCTATCCATGGTGTAGCGGCTGGTGACGAACGCCACCACGCCGCCCGGACGCACTTGGTCAATGGCCTTGGCGAAAAAGTAGTTGTGGATGCTGAATCCCAACTTGTTGTACGCCTTGTCGTTGACCTTGTAGTTGCCGAAGGGCACGTTGCCCACCGCCAGATCGTAGAAATCACGGCGGTCTGTGGTCTCAAAGCCCGCCACGGTAATGTCGGCCTGCGGGTACAGCTTTTTTGGCGATGCGCCCGGTGATGGAATCCAGCTCTACGCCGTACAGACGGCTGTCCTGCATGGTGTCCGGCAGCATACCGAAGAAGTTGCCCACGCCCATACTAGGTTCCAGAATGTTACCGCTGCGGAAACCCATGCGCTCCACCGCATCGTAGATACCACGGATCACGGTGGGGCTGGTGTAGTGGGCGTTCAGGGTGCTGGAACGTGCGGCGGCATACTCGTCCTCGGAGAGCAGCCCTTTCAGTTCGGCGTATTCCTTTGCCCAACTATCTTTGCCGGGGTCAAAAGCGTCTGCCAGACCGCCCCAGCCCACATACTGTGAAAGCACCTGCTGTTTCTCGGCGGTGGCACCCCGGTGCTCCTCCTCCAAACGAAACAGAGTTCGGATGGCTTCGATGTTCCGGGCATATTTCTGCTTTGCACCGCCCTCGCCAAAATGGTCGTCTGTGATGCGGAAGTTCCCGGCAGGCGCAGCGTTCAAGGCTTCATCCAAGGCAGCGGCATCCGGGAAGGTCTGCACCTCTCCGTCCATTACAGCAGAGATGGGCAGTTCGTCCAGTTCTTCGTCAGACGGCTCCGGCTCGTCCTTGTCTGCTAAAAATTTTGCGTGTTCGACTTTGAGCCACTCGGCGGCTTCTCTGTCTGCAACTTCTTTTTTCAGATTTTCCAGATAAGATTCTGCCTGCTTCTCGTTAGAAAACTGTGGAACGGCGTGATTGGTTTCATAGTAGTCATCATAAAGATCATCCCAGATAGCAAAAAAGCGGCATTTTTAACCGTCAAACGACTTTTTCCAGGACAGAGAAACGTTCGTATTCAGGCACTTCGGATTCCTTGGCAGATGGCTTCTGCCTGCGCCAGCATTTTATCCACACGCTGCAGCAGTCGCACTCTGTCGCAGCCCCTGCTCAAACTGCTGCTTGTTAATAACCTCATTGTCCCAAGACTGCCCGTGCGCACTGGTGTCGATGCGCACATCGGTTTCGCCAACATAGCCGATGGTACCTTCAATCGTTCTGGTGGGCAGGTCTACCACAACTTCATCCCCGACATTGTAGTTGGATGCTTCCTGTCTGGTAGCACGCTGTTCCTTTTCCTCATCTGTCAGATAGCGGTCGGACTGAATCATAAGGTCGATATACTTTTCCACCTGCGCCCATTTCAGGGTGATTTTCTGGTGGTCGGGATAATGAACAAATTCCAGACCCTTCCAGTCGTGGTTGACGAAGCCTCGACTGCCATCCAGATAATCGTGGGAGTGCCCACCGATGCCGTACTCCTTTGCCAGTGCTTTGGCACAGAGTTTGCGGTCAGGCTGGGTCTGGTACAGCGCAATAATGCGCTGTTTGCCGCCTGTAAACCCTGAACCATGCCGCCGCAGCTCGTTCTCAATTTCAGCCTGCGACAAAACAAAAGCGGAGGGCGTTTTTTCGCTCTCCGCTTGGTCGATCTTCTCAATTTGCTGGGCTTCGGTGGGGATGTTCGCATCCAGAAAACTTAGCTGTAGATCAGCTCCGTCATCACCAGTTCCTCTGCCTGCGCTTTCAGACTGTTCATGTGCTGCACCCACATCAGTTGGTTCTGCGCTTTGTCCGGGGCCGGGTTCTGCTTCAGCAGTTCGGCCATCATCTGCTGCATCCGGCTCTCTGCCGTCTGCTCCACCTCCATCAGGTGCGGGTACAGGCTCTCGTTCATCAGCATCGTGTGGTACAGCACCGGGCGCTGCTCCTTCAGGTAGGTCCGGCGCAGCCTGCCGTACTTGCCCAGCGGCTTCCGGGGCTGGCTCAGAATCAGGTTCGGGAGCTGGTAGTCCCCGATGGTCGAGTAGGTCACGTTCCTGCTGTTCGTATTCATATTGGCTCCTTTCTGCATTGCGGCGGCGAATGGTGGTTTTCACGGTGTCGCTCGATGTTCCGCAGCACCTCCCGGCTCATGTCGCTGACGGCTGCGCCGAGGGCGTAAACACTGTCTGGGGTAGAGAAATTGTAGATTGCCTGAAAATCGTCCTTGTCGAACCACCCGGCAGGCTCAAAGCCGCAGCGTTCCAGCAGCGTGTAGGTGACGCTGATAGCGGCGGCGGACTTGAACTGCATCTCCACCCCGGCTTCATCATAATCCATCAGCAGCGAACCGTCAACGATGGCGCGAATGTCGCCGCCGTTGTTGTCCCAGTAATCTGCCACCAGTTTCCCTGCAATGTCCGCAAGCTGCTGGCTGACACGCTCTCCGCTGATGCCGTAGGTGGCGGCGAGCATTTCCGAAACCGGCTGTTTCAGGTCGTCGTTGAACTGCCACACCTCCGGGTCACGGGAATTGCGGCGCACCCCGGTGTCGCTTACGTCAAAGACGTAATGCAGCCGGGGAAATCCGCTGGATTCGTCCAGCAGGGCGATGCCCTTGGCACCCCGACGCACATAGCGGTTCATCCGGTTGTTCCAGATGTCAAAGTCGGCGCAGGCGGTGGCATCCGGGCGCTGGGCGTAGATCATGAGCTGGTCTGCAAAAGGGTACTTGTACAGCCGGGATGCAGTGGTCAGGTAGTCCGTCCAGTTTTCCCAGTACCGGGTCAGACCATTCGCCGTGCGCTGGGCAAGGGCGAGATATTCTTCGGTTTTGCTTGGCATTTTTGCCTCCTTTTTTAAGATTTTAGGGTATAAAAAGTAGCGGGCAACCGTTTTGGGATTGCCCGCTGGAAAGTGTATCGAGATAAGATTATTTGCTATTGCCCTTTATGTACTTCATAACGCAGCACCCCATCACGATGACGGGAAGCACGGTTCGTAAACCGAGGTCGCCGACCCGCACATTTACATCAATCACAAGCCCTGCAAACCATGCCGCTAAAGTGAAAACAGTTGCCCAACCGTAACTCATAGAACTGTACTCCTTCATATGTGAATATTCAAAACTCTCTTCTCAGCTTCAGCTTTCATAGCTGCCCGCAAGGAACTTACATTTATTCGACTCGAATGTTTACCGGATTCAGTGTAAGGTTGCCTCTGCCTACCACCTTATACCATTTGCCTCGTTCAAGTTTGATTCTTTCCGTTACGCCCTGTGTAATATATCCGATTTTGTATTTTTCTCCAGTCTCAACATCGGTAAAGACCACATCAGTATCACAATCGCCGCTTACTTTTACAGTTCCCCAAAGTGGCTGTATTTGTTCTGTCTTTATAGTGCCTTCATCATCTGAAAGGGTGAAAGTATGGCTTCTCTGAATATTGATATAAATCATTACCAGAAAAACCGCTGCCAGACATAAGGCAAACTTTCTTGTTTTCATCGAAACACCTCCTGTAAATTCGGTTTTATCGAATCATATCACATAAGCGGACTCTTCAAACTTACAGCTCAGTTTCCACCGCAAGCTGCTCCTGCTTCTCTTTTTCGTCAGCGATTTGGACATCAACATCTTCGCGCATCTTTTTCAGAAGTGCGAGGACACGCTTGATCTGGCCCTTGGTGTTCTCTACACGGCTCTGTGCCTGATTGATGTGATCCAGAACTGCCCAGTCTGCAAAGAGGCCGTCAAAGAAGAAATCTGCAAATTTCAGAAAGCTGTCTACCGTGACCTGAAGGTCTGCGGTGATCTCAACATCGGCAAGCTCAGTTTTGAACCGCCGCAGTTCCACTTGAAGCTGTTCGATTTGTTTCTGCGCATCGTCCAGTTCCTCATACTTGGCAAGATCGGCCATCAAACCGCCGCCCATTACGTCCCATGTACTCCAGCCCTCGGCATTGTCGAGGGTTTCGAGAACTTCATTGACCGTGTGCAAGGCAGTCTTTCCGGCGTTGATGGCTTCCAGCAGCTCCCGCTTTTGGACTTTCAGTGCGGCAATGCGGCTTTCGCTTTCCGCAATCTGCTGTGCGGCAGGGTGGGCAGAGGCTTTGATGCTTTTGATTTTTTCGGAAAGAGCAGCTTGATACTGACTTTCGCAATCGGACAGCCGTGCCAGTCTATTTTGAATCTGCTCCAAGTCGGCATCAACGGAAGAAAGATCATGGAGAGCCGCATCGTACTTGACGCGGGCTGCATAGGCTTCCTGCCGTTCTTTGTCCAGCTTTTCATCCATTTTTCCAATCACTTGATAGAAAAAATGCGGCAAGGCTGTGTCCCTCCAGACGGTCCACATCAGCCTGCTCTGCCAGCTTGGATTTTTCCAGCTTTTTTCAGGCGATCAGCAAGCGTATCTCTCTGGGCGGTCAGTTCTTTCTGTTTTGCTTCGCAGCTTTTCTTTTCAGCGACCTGCTGCCAAAGCTCTTTCAACGTAGAATCACTCATATGGAATGTCCTTTCCCGGCATTACGTTTCTTCGTTCAGAAGCTGGTTCAAAAAATGCTGCCGATTATTTACAAATGTTTTGGTGATAACGTAGCTGTCCGTATCTTCATACTGACAAGGATGAATCGTGCCATTGTCGAAGCTAAAAAATCTCAG
>ENA-OQCV01000275-OQCV01000275.1-human-gut-metagenome-genome-assembly--contig:-NODE-275-length-14915-cov-3.758656_pt1 | contig 14915 bp, 21 predicted proteins | sample MGYA00242766_ERZ504592 | MGnify/ENA primary metagenome ERZ504592 (study PRJEB26092, sample SAMD00036315) | human gut metagenome | host: Homo sapiens | study: EMG produced TPA metagenomics assembly of...
GGAGTTTTCGGAAACATGAAGTCCGATATCAAATTCAATTTTCTACCAGGCTCCATGGTCAAGCGGTTAAGACACCGCCCTTTCACGGCGGTAACAGGGGTTCAAATCCCCTTGGAGTCATTATGTAAGATTTCTTACATATAATAAAAAGTGAATATGGTGCCATAGCCAAGTGGTAAGGCAAAGGTCTGCAACACCACACACTAGGGAGCCGAATAAGATAAATATTCCTCCTTAGCTCAGTCGGTAGAGCATGCGGCTGTTAACCGCAGTGTCGTTGGTTCGAGTCCAACAGGGGGAGCTACAAACCCAATAATTGTGCAAAATAACTAAATACGGCGCAGTAGCCAAGTGGTAAGGCAATGGTCTGCAACACCAGTATTCACCGGTTCAAATCCGGTCTGCGCCTCTTAAAAATGCCCAGAAAATCAAGGTTTTCCGAGGCTTTTCTTTTTTACAAAATCCTATAATTCTGTCTAAAAAAATAAGGTGGCAAAATTATAGGAAAGAAAAAGTTCACAAATTTTTTCTACAAGTCCAATTTTTCCATAATCCAAATTCCCATTTTTCAAAAAATTAATTCTAAAATACAAATTTTCATGCTTTAATATTTATAGATATGTCCGCCAAAAACCGTTAAAAACCTTATAAAATCAAGTAAAATCGTTTCGTAAGGTGGACGATAAGGTGGCAGAATTTTGGTTGTTACAGCCTGTGCCATCATACTGTAGACAACTATTTCCTCTGTTAAGCGGAAGATTTATGCAATCATAGCATCAATTAAACTTACCTTACGTTCACTGTCTGTATGAACATAAGTACGCATGATGACCTCATAGTTATCGCCAATGATTTCAGCAGCTTCCTTTATTTCTCCCATATTGTGAGTCTGCCGGATCAGATTTGTTGCAAAAGTGTGCCGTAGTGCATGAAGATTATATTCTGGAATCTCAGCACGCTTACAAATTTTCTTTAGCGTATTGGCTAAATTTTGGATTGTAGGGCTGACACCATTTTGCGTAGATAATATCAAATCTGGAAAAACCCGATTTTTATCGTATAGCTCCATCATACATGATAGTGAAAATTCAGCTTCCTTGTTTAATGGAATAGTCCGTAAACTATTTGGGTATTTTGGAGGAGTCAAAATCATTTTAGTCTTTTTTTGGAACCGGCCTCTCTGTTTTTAACCCTGCTAAGCGTATGTGTGATTTTAATGCCACGCCGTCCTAAAAAGGGCACGATAGAAGATTGACCTAATGCAAGCAATTCACCACCACGTAAACCTGTGTTTAAAAGGAATACAATGGCAGGACCATATCTATACAAATAGCGTTCATTTTTATTTGGACTGGGTTCCATTGCAATTTCTTTTATGATCTGCTCATGTTCTGGTGGGATGATTGAGATTTCCTTTGTTTCTACAGGAAGAACGGATTCTTCCGGCATTATCACCCGATTTAAAATATCAGAAAAGATTTTTTGGCAGTTCGCCGAGAGAAATTGCTGTTTTAATCATTGCAGACCAAAATAAGTAAATTTTCTTTAATGATGAATAACTCAGGATTTCCTTTTTAGCATTAATCGTTGCTGTAATATCATCAGCAGTCAGATTAGAAAATGTTTTGCTAAAAGCATCCGTATCTTTTAAATGATTTTCGTATGTTTTTTCTAATCGATCCAGGCTGGTTTGTTTGAATTTGCCAGCTTCAACCATGAGACTTTTGCGGAATAAGTATTTGTTCGCATAGTCCTGTACTTTGATGTTTGAAGTAATTGCGTCTTGTATTGCGACTTTTATCTTCCAGTCATCTAATAATGCTTTCGCTTCTCCTTTGGTAGGAGCATTAAACTCCTTGTCCGGTAGCCCTTTTTTCTATATCGGGCAGTCCAACCTCCTCTCTTATTTGGAAATAGTGATCCATCCCCTTTGGATCTTCTTTTTTGTTGTGTACCTTTCGTTGTTCTCGCCATGAATAGTTCCCTTTCTTTAATGAGATATTCATGCCAAATCAGGTATAAGGTCTATTTTAATATAGCCAAGCCTGATTGACAATAACTTTCTAAAGGGCCTAAAGAATATTTGCTTTCCTATGTTTTTCTTGAGAAACTCCTGAATAGAAGCTGGTGAAGTAAAATATTGCCGCCCAACTTTTGTAACTGGAAGAATTCCACTGTCAAGAAGTTCCCTGGTTTTTGTTTTTCCAATGCCGAGCATGGATGCTATCTCCTGAACGGAGTATGCTTTAAAGAGATTGTCTGTTTCACTCAATATAATCACCTCTATAAATTAGATTAATGAAAGAGTAGACATATCAGGAAACCGTTTCCTATGCCATGTTTCATGCACGTATGAGGTGTTACTATGTAATCATCAAGCTGCAGGCGTGCATTTATGCGACACTATCTGCAGCACCTATATACATTTCCTGATAAGGTATAAAATTATCAAGGTACAATAGCGTAAGACTTGGTTTTGTCTTAACAATTTCATTAAGTAATTAACTGAGATTTTTTCAGATTGAACAGATTATGTAACCTTTTTATCAAAAAAATTTTTTCTATAAACTTGAAAAAAGAGAGGTGGGATACGTGATATTTCAATATTTTAATTGAAGTCATATATGTAAAGCAGAGTATTTAAGAACATACAATATATTGTGCATGAAGATTGACATATACTATATCATGTGCTACTATATTGCTATAGTTAATTTTATGCGCACCCATAGGGGGAGTTTTGGATTTGTATAAATCCGAAGACTCAAGGAGAGCAGTAAGGCTGCTTATTCCGCATAAGTTGTTTATGATTGTATAAAGTGTCACTATCTGTCCTTATGGGGCAATAGCGGCACTTTTGATTTTTTCGGTAATATTATCAGGGATATGAGAATGGATAGCGAAGGAATACTTCACTTTTCATTCATTTTTTTATGTCCTAATGAAAGGCAGGATTGCCACAATCAGCTTTGGCTGTTTATGGATAAATAAATTTAAGAAAGGTGGTACACACATGAAAGAAACAAAGATTTATGCAGATGAGTTTTGCACTACATTTGCAAGTACAACGGAGATGCTGGAATTTCTGGCTGAGAGGGCAAAGCAGTCCAAGTGGATTCGTAAGCCTACCAGGATGCTAAAACTGGTTCCATTGGAAAAGGAGGCAGAAACCATTGAAGAAGCCTGTGAAAAAGAACTGGAAGGAATAGTAGAGGATACAGAAAAGAATACCCAGTTGGTATTAAAAGTGAACAAGGATTTTTATCCGGTTCGTGACTGTGCTATCCATACAATTCTGAAAAGAGCCGGCATTAATGGAACAGGATTAAAGAAACTGGAGAAAGCTACTTATGCAAAGGTAGTAAACTACTGTCTTCAGGTAGCGAAAGGAGATGCCTTAATCAAGGTGGCAGATGGAAAAGTATCTGCAGTACATGGCGGTGATGATCATGATTACTGTGTACTGGATATGCAGACAATCTTCAATATGACAAGTGATTATCTGAAAGCACATTTTAAGGGAAGTACGTATCTGGAGGGATCTGGAAGTTTTGACCATTCCATTGTGTCTGCTATGTGGACTTTAGGAGGAAATCAGGAACTTTTGGATACTTATCACCAGGCTTTGGAGGATCATGGAATTGAGGATAAGAGCCTTGCTCCTGCACTGCGCCTGACTACTTCTGATGTAGCAGTAAGTGGTGTGAATCTGTATCCCATGATGCTCTCACAAACCAGTAATCGTGTCATTAACCTGGGTAGTCCTATCAAACTGTCACATGATAGAGGGGCAACCTTACAGGATTTCCGGAATAATCTGGACAAAAATTTTTTCCCGTTATCAGGAAGCGGTTAAAGGAATTGTTGGTTTGATGGATATAGATATCCAAAACCCTGTAAACTGTCTGCATCTGATTATGAAGGAACTCAAAATCAATCAGAAAATCCGAAACGAAGTAGTAGAGCTTTTTGTGGGACAATATGGGGAAGAACCATGCACAGCTCATGATCTTTATTTTGCCATGCACGAAGCTGCTTTCTTTGCTGCTTGTGAAGGATTTTCTGCACCACGGATTTTAAAATTGGAAGAAGATATTGCAAAAACACTGGTCTTTGACTGGAAAGGGTTTGATGTATATGGAACGATTAAATTATAAGGAGGAAATGAGATGAATACAGCATTAAATTATCAGCCGGAAGTTCTTGTTGATACAGCAGATTTGAGCCGAGAAGATTGGTTGGATTATCGGCGTCTTGGTATTGGTGGAAGCGATGCAGCGGCAATCATGGGCTTATCCCCATTTTCGACAATCAGGGATTTGTATTTCGATAAAATTGGTGTTACGCCAGTAATCGAAGAAGAGGAAGAAAACTGGGTAGCGAAAGAAGTGGGACACCGCCTGGAAGATTTGGTTGCCATGATTTTTGCCAAGAAGACTGGACTTGAAGTTTTCCCTGTACGAAAAATGTTCCGGCATCCGCTATATCCGTTTATGTTAGCGGATGTGGATTACTTTATCCGTTTTCCAGATGGCAGCATTGGGATTTTGGAATGTAAAACCTGTAATTACAATGCAAAAGACAAATGGGCAGATGATGGGATTCCTGAAAACTATGTTTTGCAGGTTCGTCATTATCTTGCAGTCATGAATATGAATAAGGCATATATTGCTTGCCTTTATGGAAACAATGAAAATGAATTTGTTTACCGGTGTCTGGAACGAGATAGAATGGAGGAAGAAGAACTCATTGACCAGGAGAAATACTTCTGGGAGGAATATGTGGAGAAGAAAATAGAACCACCGTATTCCGGAAAGCCAGATCTCATTTTGGCTAGTATCCGGAAATATAATGGTTACGCAGACAAATCAATTCCTGAAATCAGCATATCTAGCTTGGAATCACGCAGTCTTGAAAAATATCTCAAATTATCTGAAGAAAAATCCCAATTGGAAAAGAGAAAAAGAAGATTGAAGCGGAACAACGTGCATTGAGCGTACCGTTTGTCGAGCTTCTTGGACAAGGGTGTAAGGCAGTGATCGAGGATGGGAGTTTCCGTTACCGGATTACTTATAATCCTACGATACGCACCCAGATTGGAAAAGAAAATATGGAGAAACTGAAAAATCAGCATCCGGATATCTACGAAGAATACACAAGCACTACAGAAAGCAGGATTTTCCGGATTAAAAAGGAGGTTGCATAATGTTACAAGGCAAAAAAAGGCATATATTTGTTCTCCGCTGTCTGCCCCGAATCCAGAGGGAATGCAGCATAATATGGAACTGGCAAAATACTATCTCATGCAGATGAAAAGGCTGTATCATTGCCGTACTTTTGCTTCACATGCTCATCTTCCATTAATGTTAGATGACCGTATCCCGGAAGAACGGGAAACTGCAATGCAGATTGCAGTTTTGATGTTGGATTTATGTGAAGTATTGATCATTTGTGGTTCACATATCAGCGAGGGAATGAGAAGCGAGATTCAGACAGCATTTGTAAAAGGAAAGGATATTTATTGGTATGACTCCAAGATGAAACCAGGGGAATTGATGAAAGTAGAGAACTGGAGGGACATAGACGATGAGGTGCAAATATATACGTAAGATTTTTCAAAATGAGGAAAACGGATATACGGTTGCATTATTTTCCACACTGAATCAGGAAGTTCCTCTTTCTGCCAGGGATAAGTTTTGGGCAGAGAAAAAAATCATTGCGTTTACTGCCAAAGGATATGACCTTCCGCTTACGGATGAGATCGAAATTGAGATGGAAGGCGAGTGGGAAACAAGTTCCTATGGGACACAATACAAGGTGGAAACATTTTTTAGAGGTTGTACCTAGAACAAGGGAAGGTATCTTAGGATACCTTTCTTGTGGTTCTTTAAAAGGAATTGGTCCCAAAACGGCAGAAAGGATTGTCAATCGTTTTGGTCTGGATACCTTGGAGGTAATGGAAAAGTATCCACAGGAATTATTAAAGATTCAGGGGATATCTCAGAAAAAACTGGACCGTATTGTGGATTCTTTTGGAAAAAACAAAGTATTCCGGGAATTGATGACGTTTTTTATCACCGTTTCATGTTACGCCTAAAAAAGCAAATATGATTCTTCAGAAGTTTCGGGATCAATCCGTAGAAATCATTCGGAAGCAGCCTTATATACTTTGCTCAGTCAAAGGGTTTGGTTTTCTCACTGTGGATGCCATTGCAAGGCAGTGCTGTGCTGCAACAAATGATCCTATGCGTATTTCCGGATGCGTCAGCTATGTGCTGCGGGAAGCCATGAAGCAGAACGGACATTTATATCTGGAGCAGGAAATTCTGGTAAAAGATGCATTGAAGGTTCTGAATAAAGAACTGAATCTTCAGCCGGTGACGGAAACAGAGATTTTAAAAGTGTTATATCGTCTGGTCATGCAGGACAGTATCGTGGTAGAAGAGAATAGGGTTTACATTACCCAACAGCATCAGGAAGAAGAGGATACAGCCTCTATGATTGCAAGAAAATTGCATGAGCGAATTCCAGTTCTTACGATTGAAAAGGAACTGGAGGAAGCACAGGAGGATTTAAACATAACATTATCCGAACAGCAGAAAGAAGCAGTACGTATGGTTTTTGCAAACCCGATCAGCATTATTACTGGAGGACCTGGAACCGGAAAAACAACGGTTTTGAAGATCATCTTGTATATCTATCAGAAAAAATGCGGGAATGAAGTAAAACTGATGGCACCGACTGGACGTGCCGCAAGGCGAATGGCAGAGAGTACCGGAAGTGGAGATGCAACTACGATGCACATGGCATTGGGGCTTTTTGGTGATGGTGATTATGAAGCACTTATAGATGAATTGTCCGCAGATTTTATTAATGTGGATGAGGTATCTATGGTAGATATGCACCTTGCCTATGAATTTTTTTTACAAGGTAAAAGCAGGAGCCAGAGTGCTTTTGGTAGGAGATGTCCACCAGCTTCCTTCTGTAGGAGCAGGAGATGTGTTCCGGCAGCTTATCTTGTGCGGGAAAATACCGGTTACTGTTTTAAATCTGGTATATCGCCAGGGGAAGGACAGCAACATCCCCATAAATGCTCAACTTATCAATGAAGGAAAGACAAACCTGCAATGGGGGGATGATTTCCAGATGGTCGAATGTTCAGGAGCAGATGCGGCGGCACAAATTGTTAAAAATATCTATCTCAAGGAAATTCAGATGTATGGTATGGAGCAAGTACAGATACTCTCTCCATATAAAGTGAGAAGTGCAGCCGGTGTCTTGGAACTGAACCGCAGTCTGCAGGACGAGGTAAATCCCCCTGTATCCGGAAAAAGGGAGCTTCATCTTGGCGGTGAGATATTTCGGGAAGGTGACAGAATCCTTCAAAACAAGAATACAGAATTTGCCAGTAACGGAGATTTGGGTACATTGGTACAGATTGCTGAAGATGAGGACAATAACCCTCTGGTTCAAATCGTATTTACAGATGGCCGCAGGGTGAAGTATGAGGCAGAGCAGGTGGAAATGATTGAACATGCAAACGCCATAACCATACACAAAAGCCAAGGAAGCGAGTGCCAGGTGGTCATCATTCCGTGGTTAAAAGCATTTTTATCCCATGCTGAAGCGGAACATCTTTTATACGGGAATCACCAGGGCAAAACAGCGTGTTTATATTGTTGGGGAATGGAAAGCCGTTTGTCAGGCAATCCACACAGATGATACGGGAACCAGAAAGACGATGCTGGCAGTAAAAATACAACAGTATTGTGAACGGTATCAGAGACAGGAAAACAGACGGATCCCTGCAACAATTTGCAAGCCGGGCTGTGTGAAAAAAAATAGCAAAATAGTTCAATGTTGAGAATTGGCAGGTTATTACTTTATGAAGGGATGTCCTGCCGGTTCCAAAGAAAGGAGCAGGCAATGAGCGAATTATTATATAACAAGTCAAAAGCAGTAGAAGAACTGAATAAAGTGGAAGGATTTTATCCTCTGGAACTTGCCAGAGTTATTTCTAATGAAGGGCAGGAGGAACAACGGTATCTGGATGTGAAATATCGGAAGCTGTGGTTCCGTCTGGTAAATCCTACAGGCAAGATTATCAGCCGGATTGTTCACTTTACCGAAAATATGGCAGTCGTAGAAGCCAGAATTTATCTGGATAAGTGTGATCAGGAAGATAATTATATTGCAAATTCCTTTTCACAGAAGTTTCGTACAGCAGATATACAGTTTGGGGATAAATTTCTTGAAATGGCAGAAACAGCGGCAATTGGGCGAGCTTTGGCAGATGCGGGGTATGGCCTGCAATTTGCTGATGTAGGGGAAGGAAATGATCCAATGCAGGTAGATGCAGGAATTCCTGTAAATCAGGGAACACAGATGCAGACTGCGATGCCAGCACAAACCCCTGCACCAGGAATGCAGCAGACTCCCAATCAGTCAGCAGGAACCATGCCATCATTTCCGCCTCAAGCAACTCCGGGGCAGCAGATGATGGAACAGTTTTATCAAGAAGCACAAGCCAATGGAAATACGATTGGCGGGGTAACGGGTACAGGACAGATGACAAATCCGGTAATGAGTCCGGCAACTGGATCTGTACCAGTTATGCAGCAGATGCCTTCTAAGCCGCAATTTCTGAATCCCAATATGCCAGTGGAAGAACTGGTGAAAAGGATGAGTTATGAGCAGGCAATACAAGTAGCCGTAACAGGACAGGGAAAATTTAGTGGAAAGACCATGGGACAGGTTGCAATAGAAAGTCCTTCCAGCTTGCAATGGTTCGCAGAACAGTATCATGGACAGAACCATTTCATACCGGCGGCAGCCAAAGTAATTCTTGCAAAGGCATAGCAAATAGCCGGCTTAACATTCTTTCCACAGCCAATAAAGGCTGTGGAAGAAAGGAGGAACCATAGAGTGTATGATATGTCAGGCTTTAGCTACGATATCACAGATGTCGTGCATTTACTGCAGCTTAGAGTACGGCATAAAAATTCTTCGTCAATGGATGTGAATTGTCCATTTTGTGGAGAAACAAAAGGGAAAATGAATGTTAATCTTCAGAAAAATGTGTTCCGGTGTAATCGGTGTGATGCTTCCGGCGGAATGCTAGAATTATACGGAAGACTGCATGGTGTTTCCAGTGCAGAGGCAAACCGACAGATCCGGGAAGCTCTGGGAAAGGGGGAATACCGGACGGATTATCAGGTGGTTCATAAAGAAGAGCCTGTAGAAATTTTTAATGCCGAGTTAGCGGATGCAGATGTCATTGACCGAACATATCAAGAAATGTTGTCGTTATTGACCTTAAATGATAAACATCAGGAAGATCTTAAAAAAAGAGGGCTGACGAAAGAACAGATCGAGATACAGAGGTATCGTAGTGTACCGTTGTTTGGAATTAAAAATATGGTACAAAAACTGTTGGAATCCGGACAGACGGTAAAAGGTGTGCCGGGATTTTATGAAGATCAAGATGGGAAATGGACAATTAATTTTACTTCTAAAAATTCTGGGATTTTGATACCGATTCGATCCATGGAAGGAAAAATACAAGGATTTCAGATACGGTTGGATCAGGTAATGGAGGGACGGAAGTATATCTGGCTTTCCAGTGTGAAATTCCAAAATGGAGTATCATCAGGGAGTCCGGTACATGTCATAGGAAGTCTGGACGCAGAACAGATCTATTTAACAGAAGGTGCATTAAAAGGTACGATAGCCCACTATTTATCTGGAGATACGTTCATTTGCGTTGCTGGTGTCAATCAGTACAGAAATTTAAAGCCAGTTTTGGAAACGCTGAAAAGCAGGCATCTGCAGCACCTATATGAAGCTTATGATATGGATAAAAAAATGAAGGTATATTGTGATGGGGATTCTGAGAAATGTGATGCCTGTCAACGTAAACCAGCCACTTTTTATTGTCCGCATAAGATGCAGAAACGGCAGATTCTACAGAACGCTTGTAGAAAGGTGTATGAAATCTGTAGTGGATTGTCTATTTCCATGAGCCGTATGGTTTGGGACATGGATTCTTATGGTGAGTGGAATGGGCAGATCAAAGGAATTGATGATTATTACTATGTATTGAAAAATACGGGGTGAATATGGACCGGGCAAGTTGTCCGGTCTTATGGAAGAGGAGGATTCGATGAAACGAAAGAAAATTTACGGCATATTTATGCTTGTAGCCATTGCTGGTTTTTTTATTTGCAGGAGGAAGGATACTGCAAATTTATTTGAATTATCAGGAAAGTCAAAAAGTCTATGAGCAGATGGAAGAGTTTACGCAAAAGACAGAGAACCACGACTTGTCACCAGAAGCGGTTCCAGGGGAAACACCAGAGGAGGTTGCAGAGCAGGGATTCCTACAGGTGGATTTTAACAAGCTGGAAGAAATCAATCCAGATGTCATTGCATGGATTGAGATTCCTGGTTTGGAAATTAGTTATCCGGTAGTCCAGGGGAGGGATAATGACTATTATCTGCATCACCTGATTACGGGAGAAAATCATAAAAGTGGCAGTATTTTTATGGACTTTCACAACCAGGAGGATTTATCAGACAGAAATACCATTATCTATGGGCATAATATGAAGGATGGGAGCATGTTTGGAACCCTGGATCAGTATCAGTCACAGGCACTTTATCGAAACTATCCCTATTTTTATATGTATGTGCCAGGATATATTTATGAGTATCAGATTTTTTCCTGTTATGCAGCACCGACGGATCATCCAGCATATACTTATGATTTTCCTACTTCTGAGGACTATGAAGTTTTTCTGGAAACACTACAAAGAAGTGCTGAGTATAACACAGGGATGACAGTTACCGAGGAGGATCAGGTAGTGACCTTATCAACTTGTGTAAATACCCGAAAGGATTATCGCTATTTAGTACATGGAAAACTGAAACAGAAAATAAAAATGGAGGAATAATAGATGTTAGATTTTGAATATGCAAAGGCATTGGCAGAGGTTGTGCTGGATACAACTTGCAGCGAAAAAAGAAAGAGAAGTACGGCTGGAGTGTTCAACCCAAATATTTGGCAGAGCAAATGCTTATTTAAAGAAAGGCTTCTTACCCGATGTGGTAGAGGCATTTTTTTGTGCGAAAAATGAAAGGATTGCCACTGGTATCGGCAAAGCAGGATATGCAGGAATTTTTTTGAAAGTCAGTACACCCCATTATTTTGGCGGGAAATTTACAGTTAGTAATATTCCGTATTATTCTGAGGAAGAAGAACTGCTACTTTGGTCAGAAACATCACTTCGTGGTCCATTGATTTCAGCCGGATATGAACGCTATATGGAACTGTTTAAAAAGATTTTGCCTCAAAAGGCAGAACAGATAATTTTTATAAAGAGAAATAATTCGAATGAGGACTGGAAATATATGGTGGTTTAAAGATAAATGTTAAAAATTATTATATAGGAAGAAAGCATCTGTCTGTAGCAAAATGCTGCAGACAGGATATTTTTTAGAAAAAAAGTTGCTTTGTACGGAAGCTCTGCGTACAAGAGAAGTATAAAGGAAAAAAAGGAGGATGAATTTTTATGATCAAAAAAAGTTCGGATTGCGGTAGACCATGGCAATAGAAATATGAAAACCTGTTCCCGGGTATTTACGACAGGGCTTACCATTCAGGATAAAAGCCTGCCAGAAGGGAAAAGTTCCTGTTCTATGAGGGAAAGTATTATGTGCTGAGTGAAAATAGGATTCCTTATCAAAGAGATAAAACGCATGATGATCGGTTTTTTATCCTTACTCTATTTGCAATCGTAAAAGAGCTGGAGGAAAACCCTCAAATTCAGCCAGAGGATGTCATTCAGGTGGATCTTCCGATTGGGCTGCCACCCAAGCATTATGCAGAACTTTGTGAACGGTATGAAGCATATTTTAAAAGACAAGGGAAAATCCATGATATCAATTACTGTGGTAGGACATATCATATCACCATTGGAGAGGTAATGGCATTTCCACAGGACTATGCGGCTATGATGACTATGATTGAAAAGCTGCAGCAGATTCCCAAAGTAGTAGGAATTGATATAGGAGGATTTACTACTGACTATCTGCTGATGCGGAAAGGTAATCCAGATATGGAAGCCTGTGATTCCATGGAAAAAGGCGTGATTACCATGTATAACAAGATTATTTCCGGGATTAACAGTGAATATGATATTTTGTTAGAGGAAAGTGATATTGACAGTATCCTTCAGGGAAACACAGAGTTTTATGAAGAGGCTGTAGTCCGTATGACAGAAGGTATGGTGCAGGATTTTGTAAAAGATCTGCTGAACAGTATTCGAGAAAGAGGCATAGATACCAAAGCAGCATATACGGTATTTATTGGAGGCGGTGCAAAGCTATTGAGCCATTTCCTGGAACAATCAGACCGTCTGGGGAAATATATTTTTATTGAGGATATTTCTGCCAATGCCAAAGGATATGACAGACTGTTCCAGATTATGTAGGGGAGTGTGATTAATGTGGAGAAAAAGAATCCTTATAAATTCACACTTGGGTTTGATAAAACGAAACCAACTCATGCACGTGCAGTAGAGATTTTAAACGCCGTAAGGGACAAAGCCGACTTAATCGCATCAGCAGTGGTAACTCATATAGATGGCGGCAGAACAGAAGAAGGGGCTGTATTGAACCAAGAAGCTTTGCAGATTATGATGTTGGAATTGGTAAAGCAAGAGGTGGAAAAAGCAATGCAGAACTATTCTTCAAAAAAGGAGAATATTCAAGTTGAAGAAGGAACAAAGGAAGAGGTAATAGAGAAACAGAAGGTATCTGAATTTGTCTTTGCACCTGAAGTTGCCAAAAGCGTTAGAGATGCAATGAGTGCATTTAGAAATAGATAGAAAATAAAAAGAAGCATCAAATTTTGAGTGCTTCTTTTTTGTTGCACATTTATGCCAATTCACAGGAACCCCACAGATTCCGCACAGGTTTCTCACAGATTTCATCCGTATAATCAAAAATCAGATATTGTCAGAAAAAGGCTTAATTGAGTGGATCCTTTTCTTTCAATGCAGAAAGAAGCCCACGCAAGGTGCGTAGGGCAATTTGCCGCTCGTCTTCAGAGCAGTTTTGCAGTTCTTTCATAATCTGATAGGTAGTAGTGTCCGGTTCTTTTCGCTCATCCTGAACAGCTGCATCAATTGAAATATCCAGAAATTGAGCGATTGGGATTAAAGTTGCAAGTTCCGGATTGCCATTACAGGTTTCAATATCCGAAATGGTCCGGGTGGACACACCGGCTTGTTCTGCAAGTTTTGCTTGTGACAGACCACGCCTTTCTCGTTCACTTCTTACCATATAGCCTAATTTTTTTCCTTGACGGCATCCATCAGCATCCGCATCACCTCACTTATTGTTTTATTTTATCGTAGATTGATAGTAAGAGAAACGCATTATAGTGCATGAAGATACGCAATATAATGTGGATTGCGGGGCAGGAGAACCTACAAAGGAGGAGCATCCATGCTGCAAGGAAAGACAAGGTATTTGTGTAATGTTTCGTCAAAAAAATTCTTGTTTTTGCAGGGGTGCCAAAAGGGTTATTTATATGCAGTATATGCGTTAATCTATAAAGCCACTGTGCAGGATAATGCATGGAATAAGAATGATGTCGAGCCAGAAGAAATGTGGTTCGGCGTTTTCTTTTACCAAAATAAAAATATCCTTCACAGATGCAGATCTCCACCTCTGAAATTTGGAAACTTATTGATTTCAAATTTCGGAGGTAGAAAATGAAAGAAGAACAAAAATATAATGGATCTAAAACAAGAAATTATTTCACTGCTTACTTGCTGGCATCTATAAGGGGAAAAAGACTTCGGTATCTGGAAAAGCAGCAGAAAATATTATTTGCAGAGGAAAATCTGGAAGATAAAGAATATACAGATGCGGATATTTCTCCAGAGGAAAGGCTGGAATTGGAGCAGAAAGAACAACTGCTTATGGAAGAAGCACAGGGGATATATCCAGAGTGGAACGAAATGACGGATATAAGCCTTATAGAAGCCATGTTTTCTTTGCAGGAAGAAGAACGGAAGCTTATTTATCAGCATGTATTTGAGGAACATACATTTAAAGAAATGAGCATCTTGAATCAGATGTCGGAAGAAAGATGTAAAGGTGCATATTATTGGGCTATCCGGAAAATACGCAAGAGAATGGGAGGAAAGAAATCATGAATTTTAAAGAATTGTTATACCGGGCACGTTGAGGGGATGAAGATGCTATTCTGGAAATATTTGAAATGTACCGACCACTTTTAATTAAAAATGCTTTGGTAGAAGGGATTTTTGATGAAGATCTGTATCAGGAATTGACAGCAGAATTTCTGAAGTGCATACGGTATTTTAGAGATGTAGAATAGTATTATAGTAGTATAGGAAGAGGCGTGACTGGTAAGGTACGCCTCTTCCGTATATTATAGAGAGCTGAACGATAATAAAAGAATGTTGTGATTACCAAGTAGGCAATAAAAAGGGCAATCTATACAAGAAAACTAGACTAGTATCAATGAGGACATTTATTATAAAAAGATAAGGAGGATGTATTCATGGGAAGGGAACAGAATAAAAAGGGTTTAGATAAAATAAACAGAAATCATGATGAGAAACAAAATATAACGGAGAAAGAATGGGCATTATTAGGAAAAATATAGAAATCTTTGTGAGGAAAATAAATTAACAATAGATATTTTGATTCAACGATTATTGACACATCAGAAAGGCAGGGAATAGGTTGATTAAAGTAGGATTGTGTGATGACATTACAGACTATAACAAAAAAAGTGGAGAACTATATAATACGTTATGGCAATGAAAACCATCTAAAGGTTAAAATTACTGCATACGGAAGTGGCTCACAATTGTTAT
>ENA-OQCV01000276-OQCV01000276.1-human-gut-metagenome-genome-assembly--contig:-NODE-276-length-14913-cov-3.349926_pt1 | contig 14913 bp, 10 predicted proteins | sample MGYA00242766_ERZ504592 | MGnify/ENA primary metagenome ERZ504592 (study PRJEB26092, sample SAMD00036315) | human gut metagenome | host: Homo sapiens | study: EMG produced TPA metagenomics assembly of...
GCTCTTCGATACGGAGGTGAAGATCACCTTCGCCTCCAACCTGGACGAGTACGGCGTGAAGGCGGAAACGACAAACGTGAAGATCACGGAGCAGTATGCCGTCAGCGCGCAGACCCGTAAGTACAACGGCCTGCACCTTTTGAAACACGCCCTGCAAAACACTTCGCCCGACATCACCAAGACCGTCCTCAAATGGGTGGACGGCGAACGGCGGGAGGTCAAAGTGCGTGACGGGGAGGCCATACAGCTCGCCAACAGCAAGATAGACGAGATCCGGGGTGCTTTCCCCGAATGGCTGCGCGAGCAGTCGTCCGACTTCAAAGACCGCCTGACAGACCTCTATAACCGTACTTTCAACTGTTACGTGCGCCCGAAGTACGACGGGACGCACCAGGAATTCCCCGACCTCGACCTCAAGGGGCTGGGAATCGACAAACTGTATGACAGCCAGAAGGACGCGATATGGATGGACAAACTGCTCGGCGGCGGGATAATCGACCACGAGGTGGGCGGCGGAAAGACCCTTATCATGTGCTGCGGGGCCTACGAGAAGAAACGCCTCGGGCTGGCCAACAAACCCATGATTATCGGGCTGAAAGCCAACATCCATGAAATAGCCCGGACGTTCTGCACCGCTTACCCGATGGCCAAAGTCCTCTACCCGGGCAAGGAGGATTTCACGCCCCGGAAGCGTGAGCGCATCTTCCGGGAGATACGCAACAACGACTGGGACGCCGTGATCCTCTCGCACGAACAGTTCGGCATGATACCCCAGTCCCCGGAGATACAGCAGGAGATATTGCAGGCCGAGCTGGACTGTGTGGAGGAGAACCTCGAAGTGCTCAAAGCACAAGGCAGGGACGTTTCCCGCGCCATGATGAAAGGGTGTCAGAAACGCAAGGCCAACCTGGAAGCCAAGTTGCAGAAGGTGGCGCACGCGCTGGAAACACGCAAGGACGACGCCGTGGACTTCCGCCTCATGGGTATCGACCACCTCTACGTGGACGAGAGCCACAAATTCAAGAACCTGACTTTCACGACCCGGCATGACCGGGTGGCGGGCCTCGGAAATCCCGAGGGGTCGCAGCGGGCGCTCAACATGCTTTTCGCGCTGCGTACCATACAGCAGCACACGGGCCGCGACCTGGGGGCGACGTTCCTCTCGGGAACGACCATCTCCAACTCGCTCACGGAACTGTACCTGCTTTTCAAGTACCTGCGCCCGAAGGAACTGGAGCGTCAGAATATCCGCACCTTCGATGCCTGGGCGGCCATATTTGCCAAGAAAACCATCGACTACGAGTTTTGCCGTGACCAACGAGGTCGTGCAGAAAGAACGGTTCCGATATTTCATCAAGGTTCCCGAACTGGCCATGTTCTACTCCGAGATTACAGATTACCGCTCGGCGGAGGATATAGGGATCGACCGACCGCAAAAGAACGAGATATTGCACAATATCCCGCCGACACCCCAGCAGACGGAGTTCATAGAACGGCTGGTGCAGTTCGCCAAATCGGGCGATGCCACGCTCCTGGGCCGCCTGCCGCTCTCGGAGCGGGAGGAAAAGGCGAAAATGCTCATTGCCACAGACTACGCCCGCAAGATGTCGCTCGATATGCGTATGATAGACCCCGAACTATACAGCGACCACGTGGACAACAAGGCGAGCCACTGCGCCCGTATGATTGCCGGTTACTACCGCCGTTTCGAGGCGTACAAAGGTACGCAGTTCGTATTCTCCGACCTGGGAACCTACAAACCCGGAGCGGGGTGGAACGTCTATTCCGAGATACGGCGTAAACTCGCGGAGGATTACGGCATACCCCAAAGCGAGGTGCGGTTCATCCAGGAGGCGACCTCGGAAAAAGCGCGCAAGGAGATGATCGCCGGTATGAACGCCGGAAAAATCCGCGTACTCTTCGGATCGACCGAGATGCTCGGGACGGGAGTGAACGCGCAGAAACGCTGCGTGGCGATACACCACCTGGACTGCCCCTGGCGTCCCAGCGACCTGGAACAGCGCGACGGGCGGGGAATACGCACCGGGAACGAGATCGCCAAACTCCATGCCGACAACAAGGTGGACGTGATATTATACGCCGTCGAGAAGTCGCTCGACGCCTACAAGTTCGGGCTGTTGCACAACAAGCAACTGTTCATCCGCCAGCTCAAGACCAACAACATGGGAAGCCGTACCATCGACGAGGGGGCCATCGACGAGAAAAGCGGCATGAATTTTTCCGAGTATGTAGCCGTCCTCTCGGGAAATACAGACCTGCTGGACAAGGCCCGCCTGGAGAAGAAGATCGCCACGCTCGAAAGCGAACGCCAGGCATTCGTGCGCGGCAAATCATCGAGCCGCTACAAGCTGGAGCAGATCACGGAGAAGATAGAGAAGAACAACGACCTGATACGGCGTATCGGCAAGGATCTGGAACACTTCAAGGCCCGCGTCGAGTTCAACGAGGACGGCTCGTACCGCAATCCCGTGAAACTGAACGGGCTGGAAACCTCCGACCCCAAGCTCATCGGGAAACAGCTCAACCGTATCGCCGAAACGGCACGCACGCTCGACAGGCTCGAACCCATCGGGAGCCTCTACGGGTTCGAACTGCTCGTCCAGAGCGAAACGACCGGGAAAGACGGGCTCGACCTGGTGCAGAACCGTTTTTATGTCCGGGGTGAAGGGGATTATCTATACCAGTATAACTACGGGAATATCGCCTCCGACCCGCGACTGGCGGCGATGAACTTCATCCACGCGCTCGCGACCATCGAGCCGACACTGGAAAAATTCCGGAAAAAGAACGAGGAACTGGAGAAAGATATTCCCGTCCTGCGGGAAGTGGTGGAAAGTTCCTGGCGCAAGGAGCCCGAACTGACGGCCCTGAAAACTGACCTGACGGAAATAGACCGCAGGATACAGCAAAGCCTCAAACCGATAGAAGAGAGCGAGGGAAAGGAGGCGGAGGAGGATAACGACGTGTGCCGGGAACGGCATGACACGGCGGAAGAGCTCCCGAAGGAAGACAACACGGCGGCCCGTATTCCTTCCCGGCTGCGGCAGATTGCCGACGCCTCCGGGGGGCGCATCGTGATCGCGGGCGTGGGCAGCCCGCCGGAGAACGGCCCCGCAAAGAAAGGGATTAAGATGTAAGCGAAAAGCCGACGGAAGTACAGATTTCCGTCGGCTTTTTTCATATGCCCATGAGCGTTGTTGTCACACTTCCTGCAAGAGTGTTTGCAGCTCCTCCTGCGTGGGAAGATAGGTCATGTACTGGGCGGCGAAGACCTGCTTTTCATCTTCGGGCAGCGTATAACGGACGACCGCGTCGTTTTTCTCCGCGCAGAGGACGATACCCACCGGAGGGTTATCCCCGGGGATTCATCAACTCACGGGTGTAGTAATTGACATACATCTGCATCTGCCCCCAAAAGTCCTGATGGGTCAGCTCCCCGGATTTAAGGTCTATTAAAACGAAACAGCGGGCCAGGTAATTGTAAAAGACCAGGTCGATGTAGAAATGCTTGTCGTCGAAGGAGATACGCTTCTGTCGCGCGACGAAGGCGAAGCCTTTCCCGAGTTCGAGCATCAAGCGCTGCAAGCGGCTGATGAGCAGTTGCTCCAGATCGGTTTCCAGAAAATGCTCTCCCTGGGGGATACCGAGAAACTCCAGGATATACGGGTCGCGGATGATCTCTTTGGGTTCGACACGCCCGGGTTCGGTACGGGAAATCTCCTCTTTCACGGCTTTCTTGTCTCGGCTGGCCAGCAAGCGGTCATAGAAAAGCGTGTTGATTTGGCGGTCGAGCTGCCGGACACTCCAGTTTTCCTTGACGCACTCGTGCAGGTAAAAATCACGGGCGGCATCGCCCGACACCTTGAGAAGCGTGCGGCAATGCGACCAGCTCAATTTATCACACAGCGTGTGATATTTCGGGTAGCACTGGTAAAACTGCCTCATGTACCGCAGGTTGGTGGCCGTGAACCCGTTTCCGAACTCCGCCACGAGCCGCCTGGAAAGGGTGTTGATGACAGCCTTGCCATATCCGGCACGGCCGGTTCCCTGCTGCTCGTACTCCACTATATATTTCCCTACCTGCCAGTAAGCCCTCACGAGGGTCGAATTGACATGATGTATCACCTTCGCGCGCGCTTCCTGCAAGATATGGCGCACGTTATGCAGTAGCTCTTCCTCCCCTTTGTCGGCAGGATATATTTTATCTGTTTCTTTCATTGTTCATTATTATATAGGCTTCCAAGTGCAAACATACTGATTTTACGGCAAATATCGAACGGTTGTACCGCCTTGTCGTGCCTTATTCCATGTATCTCCGCGTTTTTCCATGACGCCGGACTCTCGGGACAGGGCCTAACCGGAACCGGCAGGACGATCCTTTTTCAGCTTGCGGAAATTACTGAAGTTACGCTCGATGAACCGCAGGACGTCCGATTCCCGGTAGAAGGTCTTGTGATAGATCATCTCGTAAGGCAGCTCTCCCGAGGTGCGGTAACGCTGGAGTGTGCGCTTGCTGATATTGAGCATACGGCACAGGTCGTAATTGTCCAGAAGACGCTCCCCGTCAGGCAGGATGGAAAGCGGTTGCTCCACGTCCCCCGCGCACAGCTTCTCAATACGTTCCAGCCGTTCCGAGAGCCGCTGCATCCATCCGTCGAAATATTCCTTATCCAGAAACATGGCCTACTCCTTTGGTCGGTTTTTGCGCCGCACGGAACGCTCCTTCAGCACACGGCGGATTTCCGTGAGGGAATAATACAGCTTCCGGTTGATGGCCGAATAGGTGATCACGTGATCCGAGCGGAGGCGTTGAAGGGTACGCCCGCTGATGCCCAGGTAACGGCAGACCTGCTCGCCGTCCATCCATTCGTCGTTTATATACTCCTTATTCCATGCACGCCCCTTTTCAGGGAGAGAGGCGATTGCAGCCTCTATTTTCTCTATACGCCCGACAAGCTCGTTATAGGCTCGCGAACCGATCACTATGATTTTCATACTCCTTTGCTTTTTTAGTCTGTTACAAAGGTCGGGCTTATATGGACAGCTTAAAACGAGGTCGGTACGACTTTTTTTGATAATTTGCAGTGAACTGATTCTCAACGGTTCATTGCGGTGAAGAAGGCAGTGTTTTTTACCGAAATCCGCGGCCCGTACTCGGTATTTTTATTGGCAGAAATGCGATAGCATACTGTGATTCAACGCTTAACGGTGTTCTAATCCGGACGGGGCTACAACGGAACACCCGTATCGGCTCCTTATACGGGTGCAAATACGGGCGTTCGGGAAAGTTCCTTTTCGAGAGTTACGGGGGAAAACCGACCTCGGTTCTTTTGTTATATACAACGCTGATTATCAGTGCTTCTATAAGAAATAGAGTGCTTTACCGGTTCATGTTCTACTCGGAATTGCCGTTTTTCTTGTTTCGCTTCCACGTCTGCATACGTTTAAGCAGGGCCTCTTTCGCCTTGTCAAGCCACGGTGTCGGGTTGTTTCGGATTTTCATATCGCAGAATGTCCTCGAAAGGTTCATGTCGAGGTGTACGTTGAAAGCGTTGGAAATGTAGCTGGCAAGTTGCGTGAGTGGCACATTGCCGAAACAGCCTTTACTGTCGAGCAGGTAAATAAGTTCCGTCAGATCCGTCTTCGAGTCCTGCCATGTCGGACGCACGTCAGACAATGGCAGAACCATGTTCCGGAGGTTCGTGCTCTCCAGTGATTCCAATTCGCCCATAAGATAAACCGACAACATATCGTTGGCCAGGATTTTCGCCACCTTGAAATCCGCGTTTGTCGAAAACTGCGGGTCGAGTTCATAGTAGAAGGTTTCCAGGTATTGCTCCGTGTCGGTCTGCCCGCGCAGGAAATAGAGGCTGTCCAGGTGTGTGGCGCCGCTGCGGAAATAGCGGATAAAGTCGAGGCGTTTCTGCGTGTACGCGTTGATGGCCCGAACATGGGCGTCCAGGTACTCCCGTTGTGCCTCGATACTTCCTACCGGACGGTTCATCTCGATATTGTAGAGCTTGCGGTAATAGATCAGACGGCAAAAAAGACGAGGTTTGATTTCTTTGAAGAACTTTATTTCCTCGTCATCGTTTTGAAAACGGTAGCCGATGATATATTGTTTCAAACGGTCGAACGCTTCTCCCAGGACACGTGACGCTTCAAGCGACTTTTTCAACACGTCGGTATCCCGCGATTCGATACGTTCGATACTCCGCAGGACTTCGCTGTTTAATTTTTCTATAAATGCAATCATAATCCGTCTTGTTACTTTCGCGTATAAAGTTAGCGAATCGAAAAACCGGCGGATTACGATTTTTATCTTTCTCTTCGTTTTTTTATCACGGAGCCGATTTTAATGTCAGATCCGACCTTCCTGGCGGATGGAAGTGGGATTGCTCCCCATATTCCGCTTGCAAAAGTCCGTAAAGTGGGATTGGGCGGAGAAACCGCACATGTAGGCTATTTCCTGCAACGTGTAGTGTGTCGTCCGCAACAACTCCCCGATACGTTCGATACGGCGCTGACGTAACCACGAGGAGGCCGAGCAGCCGAAAACCCGCTGGAAACGCCGGCGGAAGGTAATCGTGCTGGAATACCCGCAAACCCCGGCGAGTTCCGTGACGTTATCCGAGGCAAGATAATTCGATTTGACACGGGAGATGAACTCGTAATCGTCCCCCAGGTGCAACAGCTCCTCGAACTCCCCGACATCGGCGGGAGTGAGATGTTCATAAGAGGCGTCGAGCATTTTCAGCATGACAGCAGCGTTACATTCAACGGGCATACCCAATGTCTTACGGGCTTCACGCAGGTAATTCTTGAACCGCAGCCGCAGCGTGTCGTGATGCGGGTAGGAACACTCGGACAGAATGGTGCAAACCGTCCGCAGTTCATCGACACAACAGTAGCCGAAATACCACGTTACAAGACGCTCGACGTAATGGACGACATGAAATTCCTCCGAAAGCATCAGAAGAAGCAGGAACGGGGTGAAATCCTGGTATTCCCCCGTTATGGGACGGGGTGCTTCGTCAAGCAAGGAGGCGATGTCCCGCATCAGCAGAGAATCTCCCGAGTACGCTTTTATTTGTTCGGAACTGCGGGCATAATCCCGGTAACGCGATATGACCGCCGACAAAGCATTGAACTTCACGGCGTGAACGCCTTCTATAAAGGAAGGGCGAAGACTGTTGTAAATGGATAAGTCGGTTTGCATAAGTCATTTCTATAAAACGGAGCCGCATCCCCTTGTTGCCAAAACTCCGCAAGTCGTTACTTATGAACCGCTTGGAACACGGTACGAATCCTAATTACAAATATATCGCATCTGATAATCCGGAACAAATATCAGCAGGTAAAAATGAAAATAAACCTCGTTATTTTTGATTATTACCTGCAATAATATTATATTTGCAAACAAATAAGAGTTGTTTGACAGCATGAGAAATATAGTGTATCAAAGCACTTTACCAATTTCTTATCCGTTGCCCATTCTCATGCGAGTTTCTTTTAATCTATTTGTAGTCAATTAAATACCTTCAGACTACATCAAATATACGAAAAATTTCACTCTGTTCCTTTCATTCTACACCTGGTTTCCATTATCTTTGTCCCCCGGACAAAGGCTAAAATATCATGGAACATCCACTTTCGCAATTCAAATATTGTCCGAAATGCGGTTCAGCCCATTTCGAAGTTCATAACGAGAAGTCGAAGCAGTGCGCCGACTGCGGTTTCGTCTACTACTTCAACCCCTCTTCCGCCACCGTCGCCTTGATACTGAACGAGCGCGACGAGCTGTTGGTGTGCCGCCGCGCCCAAAGAGCCTGCCAAAGGGACGCTGGACCTCCCCGGAGGCTTCATCGACATGACCGAGACCGGTGAGGAAGGCGTTGCCCGCGAAGTAAGAGAAGAAACCGGCATGAAGGTGGCAAAGGCCGAATATCTCTTCTCCCTACCCAATATTTACATCTATTCCGGCTTCCCCGTACACACGCTGGATATGTTTTTCCGTTGTACGGTGGAGGACACCTTGCACTTCGAGGCGATGGACGACGCGGCAGACCTCTTCTTCCTCCCCTTAAAAGATATCCGTACGGAAGAGTTCGGACTCGGCTCCATCCGCAAAGGAGTGGGTATCTTCCTGGAAGACATACGGAAGAACAAAAGTGAATGATTATTCGTTCCTATTATGGTATATATCCTAAAAAAGCCAAACAAGTGTAACATTTCCGGGTTAAAACCCGTATTTTTGTAAAATACCTATTCTAACAAAAGAAGATGAAACATAAAATCTCCCGAATATTGTGCACAGCACTCTGTTGCGCACCTTTACTCGCCTCAGCACAAACAAGCGAGAAGAGTACTTCTCCCAAGCGACTCTACCAGGAAGGACAAACGCTGTTCCAGCAAAAGGCCTATGCTGCCGCCATCTCCCCGTTGCAAGCCTATGTACGCCAGATGAATGCAGACGGCAAGCCTCTGCCCGATACCGGCGAGCGGCAAGAAGCGGAATACATGCTCGTATGCGCCGCATACGAGCTCAGAGACCCCAAAAGCATAGACCTGCTCCGCGCCTTTCTGGACGAATATCCTGATACTCCCCATGCCAACCGCATCTATGCATTAATCGCCTCCTCCTATTTCTTCGAAGGCAATTATGACGATGCCCTCGCCATGTTCAACTCCGCCCGCCTCGACCTTCTGGGTACCGAGGAGCGTGACGACATGACCTACCGCCTTGCCACCTGCTATCTGAAGACGGGCAATGTAAAGGAAGCAGCCATCTGGTTCGAGACCCTGCGCAGTACCAGCAGGAAATATTCAGCGGACTGTGCTTACTACATCTCTTATATCCGATATACCCAAGGACGGTATGACGAAGCGCTCAGCGGTTTCCTGCCTCTGCAGGACAATGCCAAGTACAAGAACCTGGTCCCCTATTACATCGCCGAAATCTACTTGTTGAAGAAACAGTACGACAAGGCAGAAATTGTAGCGCAAAATGCTTTGTCGGCCCACCCCGACGGTCTGAGCTACACGCACACGGCGGAGCTGAACCGCATCCTCGGTACAGCCGAATACCATTTCGGGAAATATCACGAAGCCATAAAGTCCTTCGAGCAATACCTGGAGCACAATGCCGAATCTGCCACTCATAGAAGAGATGCCCTCTACATGCTGGGTATGTCCTATTATCAATGCGGCGTGTATTCCCAAGTTCCTGCCATCCTTGGCGAAGTGACTACCGAGAACGACGCTCTCTCCCAAAATTGCCTACCTGCACATGGGACTGGCTTACCTGCAACTGGCCGACAAGACCAAGGCACGTATGGCCTTCGAGCAGGCTGCCGCTTCCAATGCCGACCCGAAAATTCAAGGAACAAGCCGCCTATAACTACGCCTTATGCATTCACGAGACCTCCTATTCCGCTTTTCGGCGAATCGGTGACCGTCTTTGAGAAATTCCTGAACGAATTTCCAAACTCTCCTTATGCCGAGAAAGTCAGCAACTACCTGGTGGAAGTATACATGAATACACGCAGCTATGATGCCGCACTCAAGTCCATCGACCGTATCTCCCATCCCAGCAAAGCCATTCTGGAAGCCAAACAAAAGATTCTGTTCCAACTCGGGACCCAGTCTTTTGCCAACACGCAGTTCGAACAAGCCATCGGTTACTTCAACCAAAGCGTCACGTTGGGGCAATACAACCTCCAGACCAAGGCAGACGCCCTCTACTGGCTCGGCGAGTCTTATTACCGCCTGAACCGGATGAGAGAAGCCGCCCGCAATTTCAACGAATATCTGTCACTCACCCGGCAGAGGGATACGGAGATGTTCGCCCTTGCCTACTATAACCTGGGCTACATCGCTTTCCACCAGAAAGACTATTCGACGGCAGAGAACCGTTTCCGCAACTTTGTCCAACTGGAGAAAGGTGAAAATCCGACCGCATTGGCAGATGCCTACAACCGTATCGGTGACTGCAACCTGCACGTCCGCCGCTTCGACGAAGCCAAGCAATACTATACAAAAGCAGAAAGCCTGGGAACACCTGCCGGCGACTACTCCTACTATCAGCTGGCCCTTGTAGCCGGCCTGCAAAAAGACTATTCCGGAAAGGTTACTTTACTGGACCGCCTTGCCGTCAAATATCCCAATTCGCCTTATGCCATCAATGCCCTTTACGAAAAAGGGCGCTCCTACGTACAGAGCAACAACAGCCCCAAGCTATCACCGCCTTCCGCGAATTGCTCGGCAAGTATCCCGAGAGTCCCGTCAGCCGTAAAGCAGCTGCAGAAATCGGCCTGCTTTACTACCAGAACGACGACTATGACCGTGCCATAGAAGCCTACAAACATGTAGTCACCCAATATCCCGGAAGCGAGGAAGCCCGCCTTGCCATGCGCGACTTAAAGTCCATCTACGTAGATGCCAACCGCGTGGATGAGTTTGCCGCCCTTGCCGCCCAAATGCCGGGAGAAATCCGCTTCGAACCCAGTGAGCAAGACTCGCTGACTTACATCGCTGCCGAAAAAGTATATATGAAAGGCGAAGCCGCACCTGCCAAAGAGAGCTTCACCCGCTATCTGCAAAGTTATCCGGGAGGCGCTTTCAGCCTGAATGCACACTACTACCTCTGCGTCATAGGCAAAGAGCAGAAAGATGACGAGGCGGTATTGGAACATGCCGGAAAACTGCTGGAATACCCCGATAACCCATATTCTGAAGAGGCTTTGCTGATGCATGGAGAAATTCTGTTCAACCGCCAGCAATATGACCTGGCATTGGCCGACTACAAGAAATTGCAGGCCAAAGCCACCACGGCAGAGCGCCGCCAGCTTGGCGCTATCGGTGTACTGCGCTGTGGAGCACTGATGCATGATGATGCGGAAGTCATCAACGCCGCCACAGCCTTGCTTGCCGAAGCCAAGCTGTCTCCGGAGCTCCGGAACGAGGCGTTGTACTACCGTGCCAAGGCATACCTCAACCAGAAAGCCGACAAGAAGGCAATGGATGACCTTCAGCTGCTGGCCAAAGACACCCGTACCCTTTATGGAGCCGAAGCCAAATATCTGGTGGCATTACAATGGTACAATGCCGGTAATTATGCCTCTGCAGAAAAGGAAATCCTTAATTTCATCGACCAGAGCACACCGCATGCCTACTGGCTGGCACGCAGTTTCATCCTTCTGTCTGATGTATATGTAGCCATGGACAAGAAGCTCGATGCACGCCAATACCTATTGAGCCTGCAGCAGAACTACCAGGCCGACGACGATATAGCAAGCATGATTAACGAAAGACTGGAGAAATTGAAGTAAGAAATATAGCACATTATGAAAAAGAAACAATATATCCTCGCAGGAACTATGCTTGTCTCCCTCTCTTTGGGAGCACAAGCCCAGACACAACCCCAAGACACCACCATGAACCGTACGGTAGTCGTGGAACAAGAATATAATCCGGACATCATGGACGCCTCCAAAGTGAACGTGCTTCCCAGGGTGGAACCTCCTACCGTCAGCAAAAAGGCGGTGGAATATGACGCCACCCTGATGCCGGCAACCCATATCCCGGCAGGTATCATGCAAGCCTATACCGGAAAAGAGACGCAGGCGAAAGCGCTGCCCGGATATGTACGCTTGGGATACGGTAACTACGGTAACCTCGATGTACGCGCCAACTACCTCTTCTCTTTATCCCCCAAAGACCGCCTCAACCTGACATTCACAATGGATGGCATGGATGGCAAACTGGACTTGCCGGATAATGGCGGGAAGTGGAATTCATTCTACTACCGTACCCATGCTGCCATGGATTATGTACATGCCTTCAGCAAAGTCGATTTGAATATTGCCGGAAAGTTCAACCAAAGCAATTTCAACTTCCTGCCCGACTTCGTCAGCAACAAGCAGAAATTCGTTTCGGGTGATGTACATTTCGGGGTAAGTTCCACGAGCGACGATATGCCTCTCCAATTCCGTGCCGAAACCAGTTTGTTGGTCTACCAGCGCCAACACGACCTCATGGTGAGCAATATCAAAGAAAATATCGTGCGTACCAAAGCCGATGTCACCGGTTCCATCTCCGATGAGCAGACCATCGGCATGGCTTTTGCCATGGACAATACATTCTACAGCGACGGACGTTTCGAGAATCACACCGACGTAGACTTCAATCCATACTATCTCTTTCAGAATGACGACTGGAAAATACGTCTCGGCGCACACGTCGACCTGGCTTTCGGCTTCGGCAAGAAGTTCCGCGCCGCTCCCGACGTAGAAATACAATACATCTTCTCGGACAGCTACATCCTCTACGCACAAGGTAAGGGAGGACGGCTACAGAACGATTTCCGCCGTCTGGAAACCATTACGCCTTATGGCATTACAAACCAGCAGCTTGACAATACCTACGAACAGCTCAACGCAGCCATCGGCTTCAAGGCAAGTCCGGTCAGCGGATTGTGGTTCAACCTATACGGCGGGTATCAAGATTTGAAAAACGACCTGATTGACACTCCGACTGTCAAGTCCGACGGGATAAGCAATGTTTTCCTCACAGAAGACACCAAGAACCTCTATGCCGGAGCCGACCTGAGCTACAACTACAAGGATGTTTTCTATCTCGCCGCCAATGCCGTCTATCGCCATTGGACAACGGACTCAGACGGTTCTGATGTCGTAGTAAGTTTCAAACCGGCCGTAGAAGGCAATCTCAATCTCAAGGTACGCCCCATCTCCCCACTGCTTGTCGGCATCGGCTATCAGCACATCTCACGCCAAAGGCGTGGAGGGCAACAAGGCAGACCCCGTCAGCAATCTCTATCTAAAACGGCAGCTACGAACTCTTCAAAAGGAATCTCCGTGTATGCGCGCGTGAACAACTTGCTGAACAAAGATTACCAGTACTACTGGGGATACCCTTCAGAAGGTCTCAGTTTCTTAGGTGGAGTAAGCTTCCTCTTTTAATAGAGGTAGCACAAGCCGAAGCTCTAATTTGACAAAAAAGGTCATTTTTGCTAAATTCTCCTTATATTATAAGGTGGGAAGAATCTTTTTTCCTACTTTTGCGGGCGAATTCAGTGGCGGGAGTCACTAAAAAACAGAAATTTATGCAGAAAAACCTTGTCATAGTCGAGTCTCCGGCGAAAGCAAAAACCATCGAGAAATTCCTTGGAAAAGATTTCAAAGTCCTTTCCAGCTACGGCCATATACGTGATTTGAAGAAAAAAGAATTCAGTATTGACGTAGACAAAGACTTCAAACCGCATTACGAGATACCGGCGGATAAAAAGAAACTCGTAACCCAGTTGAAAGAAGAAGCCGAGCAGGCAGAAACCGTATGGCTGGCTTCCGATGAGGACCGCGAAGGGGAAGCCATCGCATGGCACTTGTACGAAGTGCTGAAACTGAAACCGGAACACACCAGACGTATCGTCTTCCATGAAATCACCAAAGGTGCCATCCTGAAAGCGATAGAAAATCCCCGTGACATTGACATCAACCTGGTCGATGCCCAGCAAGCCCGACGTATCCTGGACCGTATCGTAGGTTTTGAACTTTCACCGGTATTGTGGAAGAAAGTGAAACCTGCCCTTTCTGCAGGCCGTGTACAGTCCGTAGCCGTCCGTCTCATTGTAGAGCGCGAACGCGAGATACATGCATTCCAAACCGAAGCATCCTACCGTGTTACCGCCGTATTCCTCGTTCCGGACACTGACGGCAAAACAGTGGAAATGAAAGCCGAACTGGCGCACCGGCTCAAGACAAAGGCAGAAGCCCGGAAATTGCTGGAGAGCTGTAAAGCAGCTACGTTTACCATCAGCGACATCACTACCCGTCCGCTGAAGAAAACTCCCGCCGCCCCGTTCACCACCTCTACCTTGCAGCAGGAGGCTGCCCGCAAACTGGGATTCACCGTGGCACAGACCATGATGGTGGCGCAACGTCTGTACGAATCCGGATTGATAACCTACATGCGTACCGACTCCGTCAACCTTTCCGAACTTGCCGTCAACGCCAGCCGTGAAACCATCTCCAACCTGATGGGCGAACGTTACGTACACAACCGCCACTTCGCCACCAAGACCAAAGGAGCGCAAGAAGCCCACGAAGCTATCCGCCCCACCTATATGGAGAATGCCAAGATAGAAGGTACCCCGCAGGAAAGAAAGCTGTACGACCTCATCTGGAAACGTACCATCGCCTCGCAGATGGCAGATGCCGAAGTGGAAAAGACAACCGTAACCATTGCTATCAGCAACGAGACGGAGACTTTCACTGCAACCGGCGAAGTGGTGAAATTCGACGGTTTCCTCCGTGTCTACCGCGAATCATACGATGATGACGTAGAAACCCAGGAAGATGAGGCACGCCTACTGCCCCCTCTGAAAAAAGGACAGAAGCTCGAACATGAAGGTATCACTGCTACCGAACGTTTCACCCAACACCCTCCCCGCTACACGGAAGCAAGCCTTGTGCGCAAATTGGAGGAACTGGGTATCGGACGTCCGTCTACCTATGCTCCTACCATTTCCACCATCCAGCAACGCGAATACGTGATAAAAGGAGAAAAAGCAGGTGAAGAACGCACCTACAATGTGCTTAACCTGCAGGGTAATGAAATAACGGACAACAACCATACAGAAATCACCGGAGCCGAAAAGTCAAAACTGATGCCGACAGACACCGGTATTGTGGTCAATGACTTCCTGATAGAGTACTTCCCGGACATCCTTGACTACAACTTCACAGCGAGCGTCGAAAAGCAATTCGACGAAATAGCCGAAGGTGACAAGCAATGGACCGCCATTCTGAAAACATTCTATAAGAAATTCCATCCTTCGGTGGAGAACACGCTTGCCGCGAAAACCGCCCACAA
>ENA-OQCV01000277-OQCV01000277.1-human-gut-metagenome-genome-assembly--contig:-NODE-277-length-14907-cov-2.443978_pt1 | contig 14907 bp, 16 predicted proteins | sample MGYA00242766_ERZ504592 | MGnify/ENA primary metagenome ERZ504592 (study PRJEB26092, sample SAMD00036315) | human gut metagenome | host: Homo sapiens | study: EMG produced TPA metagenomics assembly of...
ATAAGGGGGCGTCTTGTCCTCCTTGTGGGCGTCGTACCGGGCAGTGAATTCAGCCAGTGTGGCCGCCAGCTGCTCCGGCGTGCGGGCATTTTCCGGCGAAAAGCGCTCCACCAGCTTCGGGATGCCGTTGCCCACCATGTGCTTGAACTGTTCCACCGTAAAGTGGGCCAGCCATGCTGTGCGCACACCCAGTTGCCTGCATCGGCAAGGTCGTCGATGGTGTTCAGAAGGGTGCCGTCCAGATCGAATAATACAGTTTTTATCACAGAAAAAGACTCCCTTACAGTTTCAGAAAAGCAAAAAAGGCAGTTCGCTGCACTTTACGCTGCGCACCCTGCACTTCACCCCCGCCCGGAAAGGTGAGGGTGAGGTTCGTGCGGTGCACCGCCGCGGCCCATGGCGACTGCATGGCCGTCAGGGCCGGAACAGGGCAGAGCACGCAGATGTCGTGCAGATGGAAGCCGTGCTGCCAGCGCAGGGTCAGGCGGCCGTTTTTGCAGCCAGATGCCCTCTTTGCGCCAGCCGTTGTACGCACCCACCAGCAGGGCGGCAAACACAGCAGTGACCACCAGCAGCGGCACCGTAAGCGCAGGCAGGGTGTAGCGGGATACCGCTGTCAGCAGCAGGCACAGCCCGCAGGGGATGCCGGCAGGCAGAAAAAACGCCGGGATGCTGCGGCCTGCGGTGTCCACCGGGGCTTTTGGCGGCAGGACAAAGCCGGGCAGCAGCTCCTGTAGAAAAGGGTCGTCCTCCCGCCAGACCAGAAACGGGATCTCAGGCTGGCAGCTGCCTGCTGTAACGAACACCGGGCAGCAGCCCAGCGCCCATGTGGCAGGCGAGCGGCGCAGGTCCGCATAGCTCAGATGTTCCAGCGCAAGGCGCATCTCATACCGGCGCACAAAGCCGCCCCTGCTGCCAAGGTGACTCTCGGTGCGCCACACGGTGTAATGGGCCGCATGGGCCGCACTGCGCACAAGGCTTGCGCAGAACAGCACACCGCCCAGCACCAGCAGCCATGCTGTGCCCATGGGCAGCCAGCGCGCCGCCCACGCCGCAATGCGGTTCAGGTGGGCAAAGGCTGCCGTCTGGGCATCCGGCGCATAGGGCCTGCTCTGTTTGACGGCCAGCGCCAGCAAAGCAAGGGTGGAAAGGCCGTTGGCACCCAGCACCGCAAAGGCCAGCTTTTCGCCGCCGCGCGGGGTGTGGGCCACAGCATCCCGGCGCGGCATCATGCGGTCAGCTAAAAACTGCGCGTTCTGCGCGCTCAAAAGCAGGGTCAGGGTGCGCTTCTGCCCGGCAGGGTACAGCACCACCCGGCTGGCACCGGCCAGCCGGTAGAGCAGGGGCCGCTCGATGGTGAGCGCTGCCAGCTGGCTGGCTTTCAGGCAGCGGTCCAGCCGCACGCCCAGCCGCCAGCGCACCCGCAGGGTTCCCTGTGCATCCACCCGCCAGCGGCCTGCGTGTAGCACGGCGGCGCTCACAGCGGCAAGCACTGTCAGCAGCGCCGCGCCCTGCACCAGAGCCGTGCGCAGCGCCGCCCAGTTGCGGGCAAACAGCACCTGCAAAAGCGGCAGCAGATAGAGCAGGATGGTCTTGCGCAGAAAATGCAGCACCGCAAACGGGTGGAAGCCGCGTTCGGTCATGGCGTTTCCTCCATCAGCACAGCGGCAAGGGCCTGCGCCTGCAGGGCATCCACGCCCGGCAGGAACAGCTGTACGCCCGGGCCGTGCACCACCAGCACGCTGCACCCGGCCAGCCACAGAAGCGGCGTGCGCAGGGTCCACACGCCAGTCACGGCCCGGCGGGGAAGCTGCCGTGTGATGGGAACGGCGATACCGGCCCGCACGGCAGTGTTCCGGGCGGTGAGCACTGCGGTAAAGCTGCAGGCTCTTGCCCACGCGGCGAACACAAGGCACGCCCACAGGGCACAGAAAATACACCCGGCAAACAGGCTCTGCCAGAACACAAAAGGCGCGCAGAACACGCCGGGAACAGCGGCCCAGACGCACAGCACGGCCCGGCCCTTGGGCGGGATGATCAGCGCCGTGCGCAGCAGGTCACGTTCGGTCATTTGCCGGAAAGGCCCCAGGCATCCATCAGCAGGTGCAGGGTGTCATCCTGCGTCAGGCAGAGGATGCGGTCCCACGGCAGTAAGGTGGTGTTGCCGTGGGGGCATGATGAACTCCGCATCGCGGGTGATGCACACCAGAATGACGTCGCCCGGCATGGGGATGTCCTTGACCGCCTGCCCTGCAAACTGGAAGTTCTCCGGCAGCAGGATCTCGTTCAGGCTGGCAGTGCCGCCGCCCAGCGAGAGCAGCTGGCGGATGGTATCCGTCTCGATCTCGCGCTCAAGGATGTGGCTCAGGTTGTCGGTGCCGCACACTACGGTGTCCACGCCTAAGGTGTGCAGCAGCTCCCGGTTCTTGGGGCTTGGAGGCCCGGGTCCACGGTGCGGTTCACGCCAAACTCCCGGCTTTGCAATCTGGCAGGCCACAAGGTTGTTCTCGTCCGCACCGGTCACGGCCACAAAGGCATCGCAGCTGGCAACGTCGGCCGTGCGCATGGTGTCAAAGCTGATGGCATCGCCGCAGATCACCGGGATATCCAGCGAATTCGGCCAGCGAACGGCACAGCATTTCCTGCGGTTCAATGATGGTCACTTTGTGGCGGTGGGCCAGCAGGCTCTGGGCCAGATACATACCAACCTTGCCGCCGCCTGCGATACAAACTTTCATATGCTTCCCTCACTTTTTACTTTGCCAGTGCGCGGAACACCGATTGCTCGGTAAGCACCGTGGGGCAGATGGTGTCGATCTCGTAAGCCTTGTGGTAGAGCACCTGCAGGTGCGGGTCGGACACGCGGCAGATCACCTTCTCACGGCGGAAGATGCTTTTTGCGATCTGTGCCGCCATCAGGTTTACCGAGTCGTCCTCGCTCACAGCGGCCACGGCGTCGCAGTTGTCGATGCCGCCCTGACGCAGGGTATCCGGGTCGGTGGGGTCGCCCACCAGAGCCGTGCCGCCAAAGCTGTAGTCGTCAAAGGCATCCAGACGCTTGAGCTGTTCGGGATCCTTTTCAATCAGCGAGATATCATGGCCGATGCGTTCCAGATCGCGGATGAGGGAAGCACCCACCTGGTCGCAGCCGATCACCAGAATATTCATATGGATTCACCTCGTTGTATAATAGTTTAACAAAAATACCAAGGGTGTTTAAACGCTGTTTTGATTTGCGGATAAAATAGAAGGAAAAGGGTCTTTGCATCAGTATAACACATTTCCCAGCGCAGTAACAGCCTGCAGGGCAAAAGTGGCGGCGGGCGTAAAAATTTTCGCATTCTGCGTGCGTGCAGAGACATAGTATGGTATACTGGAAGAAAATAAGCTGCTGTGCCTTTGTGCACAAGGAGGGGTACTTACGTTTTTTCGAGATCATCAAAGCCATCCTGATGGGCATTGTGGAGGGCATTACCGAGTGGCTTCCCATTTCGTCCACCGGTCATATGATCCTGCTGGAACAGATCATCAAATTCAACGCAAGCGAAGAGTTCATGTCCATGTTCCGTGTGGTCATCCAGCTGGGTGCCATCATGGCCGTGGTGGTGCTGTTCTGGGGCAAGCTGTGGCCCTTTGGCATGAAGCAGGGCAGAGTCATTTCCAAGCCCAGCGTGTGGAGCCTGTGGTTCAAGGTGGTAGCGGCCACGATCCCGGTGCTCATCATCAGCCCGCTGGACGACTGGATGGAAGCTCACTTCTACAATTACATCACGGTTGCCGCGATGCTCATTCTGTATGGCGCGCTGTTCTTTGTTGTGGAGAACCGCCGCGCCGCGCCGCACGTGAGCCGACTGGAGCAGATCACCTACCGCGATGCCATCATCATTGGCCTGTGGCAGTGTCTGGCCATCATTCCGGGCACCTCCCGCTCCGGTGCCACCATCGTGGGCGGCCTGCTGCTGGGCCTGTCCCGCGCCTGTGTGGCAGAGTTCACCTTCTATCTGGCCATTCCGGTCATGGCGGGCGCATCCCTGCTCAAGGTGGTCAAGTTCGTTGTCGGCGGTTCCATGATGACCGGCACCGAGGTGGCTGTGCTGGCAGTGGGCTGTGTGGTGGCCTTTGGCATGAGCCTTGCCGCCATCCGCTTCCTGATGGATTACGTCAAGCGCCACGATTTCAAGTTCTTTGGTGCCTACCGCATCGTGCTGGGCATCATCGTGCTGGCAGTGGCGGCTGCGACGGCAATCTTCTGAGTTTTAAGCGGAAGAATTAGTTTTTATAATTTACAACCCCGGAAACTCTGCGGATTTTCCGGGGTTGTTTTTTCACGGGAAGGGTTGTGAAGGCAAGCGGCATTTGATTTTTTTACGGTGCTGTGAGCGGCAAAAAATTTCGATGCAGCCAAGGCGGGTGCGCCCTCTGCGGCAGCGCCGACGCGATGCCATTGTCTGCCAAAGGGCACAGGACTTTGCCAGATTTAAAGATGCCGCTTTTACGGAGTGCGAGGGCTTTCTGCGCTGGATGGACTGGCACCCGGAAGCGAGGACGTGGAGGGTGTGCCCGCCGCCCTTTACGACAGCACTTTTTCTTTGCAAAAGGATGTGCTATACTACAAAATAAGAGAGTATGCGGCAGCGTGCCGTGCAAACAAAATGGAGGAAACTGCTATGGAAGCATCCAAGGTCTATTATACAGATTTCCGCTGTCCCGTGGGCACCAGCCTGCTGGACAAGCTGCGCCGCGTGTGCATCGCCGCCGGGATCAAGGATATTGATATGGATGGCAAGTTCGTTGCCATCAAGATGCATTTCGGTGAGCTGGGCAATCTGGCATTCCTGCGCCCCAACTACGCCAAGGTGGTGGCTGACCTGTGCAAGGAGCAGGGCGGTCTGCCGTTTCTGACCGACTGCAACACCCTGTATCCGGGCAGCCGCAAGAACGCACTGGAGCACCTCACCTGCGCCCAGCTGAACGGCTTCTGGCCCATGACCACTGGCTGTCAGGTCATCATTGCGGACGGCCTGCGCGGCACCGATGAAGCAGAGGTGCCGGTGCCGAACGGCGAATACTGCAAGACGGCAAAAATCGGCCGCGCCATCATGGACGCAGATATCTTTATCAGCCTGACCCATTTCAAGGGCCACGAATCCACCGGCTTCGGCGGTACTCTCAAGAACATCGGCATGGGCTGCGGCTCTCGCGCGGGCAAGATGATACAGCACGCCGCCGGACACCCGGAGGTGCAGCAGAGCCTGTGCCGCGGCTGCCACCGCTGCGCCAAGGAGTGCGGCTCCGATGCCATCACCTACGATGCAAACAACAAGGCCGTCATTGACCAGACCAAGTGCAAGGGCTGCGGCCGCTGCATCGGTGCCTGCAACTTTGACGCTATCTATTCTCAGTGCGACAGCGCCAATGAGATGCTGGACCGCAAGATGGCCGAGTATGCGGCTGCCGTGTGCGCCGGCCGTCCCTGCTTCCATGTTTCTCTGGTGCAGGACATCAGCCCCAACTGCGACTGCCACTGCGAGAACGATGCACCCATCCTGCCGGATATCGGCATCTTTGCATCCTTTGATCCGGTGGCGCTGGATCAGGCCTGCGCGGACGCCTGCCTGAATGCACAGCCGCTGCCGAACAGCCAGCTGGGCCAGAACCTTGCAAAGCCCGGCTGGAACTGCCACCACGACAACTTCAAGGATTCCAACCCCAATATCGAGTGGAAGGCCACGCTGGATCAGGCCGAGAAGATCGGCATGGGCACCCGCCAGTATGTGCTGAAGAAAGTCTGATGCCGCAGGCGGCCCCGGCCTTTTCCGCAAAAACAAAAAGAAGCTGACCAGCCCGGCCAGCTTCTTTTTATGTTGGGTTTACTGGCCCACTGCGGGCACGCAGTCGTCCAGCACGGTCTGCAGGGCCTGCCAGTTCTTCAGGGTGCAGCCGGGCAGGGTGTCCGGGTCAAGGCCGGCATCCTCAATGCGGCCAGCCATGCTGTCCTTGTCGCTCAAAAGGCTCAGCGCGTCCGGCTCGATCATCGTCCAGGCCTCGGCAAAGCTTTCCTGCTCATCAGCGTCCAGCGTGTCGTACCAGCTGTAGAAAGCTTCCTGCACGGCTTCCGGGGTGCGGGAGGCAAGGCGGGCGTTTTCTGCCCACTGCAGCAGGGATGCCGCTGCGATCACCGATTTGAGCGAGCAGCCGGAAACACCCGGCCCCCAAGCCCAGACAAGGCTCAAAGGCGGCAGCGGTGCCGGTGATGGAGAAGATGGAGTTCTCGTCAAATCGCCGGGGTTCAGGCCGGAGGTGTCGGCCCGGGTGGTGGAATCAGGCAGGTCTTCGCCGGAAGCAGCGGAGCTTGCAGAACTGCTGGCAGAGCTTGGCGCTTCGGAACTGCTGGCGGTTGAGCCGCCGCAGCCTGCCAGAATGCTGCAGGCCAGCGCTGCGCAGAGCAGCAGCGAGAGGATGCGGGCATATCTCAATTTCATAGTAGTGTCCTCCTTGAGCGGTGCCGCAGCCGGGCCGCAGCACTTCAAAACGATACACCCTAAGTATACGTTCTGCCGCGGCGGTTGTCAATCGGACAGCGCAGAACGAATTTCAAGCGGGAAATATGCACCCTGCACAAAGAAAAAACGCATTTTTGGGAACTTTGCATTCTTGACATTTTTTGCAAAAATTCGGTTGACTACAAGTATAGTGTCTGCCCACGTCAGCCGGAAAGGAAGGAAACGCCCATGAAGCACCGCATCACAGCCGCATTGGAGCGGTTCTCCCGCGCAATGCTGGCACCGCTGAGCTATCTTTCGGCGGCGGGCCTGCTGCTGGTGGTGGGCGCACTGCTTACCAGCGCGCCGCTGGCCGGGTGCTGCCCTTTTGCGGTGGGAGCCGGTGCAGCTGGCGGGCAGGATCATTTACAAATGCCTCACGGCGGTCATTTCAAATCTGAGCGTGCTGTTCTGCACCGGTCTTGCGGCGGCGCTGGCAAAGCGGGAAAAGCATCAGGCGGCGTTCATCGCCCTGATGAGCTATCTTGTCTACCTGACAGCGGGCAATGTAACGCTGACCGAGTTGGGCCTGCTGGCGCAGCCGGATGCGCTTACCGGCCTGTACAGCGCAGGCCAGACCATGGTGCTGGGCATCCAGACTGTGGACACCGGCGTGTTCGGCGGCATTCTGCTGGGCCTGCTCACCGCCTTTGTGTATGACCGCACCTGCGAAAAAAGCCCACCGCGGCATTCTGGGCGGTGTGTTCTCCGGTGTGCGGTGGTCCTTTGCCTGCGTGGCGGCACTGGCGGCGGTGCTGGGCTCTGGGGCCTGCTTTGTCTGGCCGCCTATCCAGAAGGCCATTGCGGCCGTCACCGGCTTCATTGCCGCTTCCGGCAATATCGGGTTGTTTTTGTACGGCTTTCTGGAACGGCTGCTCATCCCTACAGGGCTGCATCATCTGGTGTATATGCCGTTCCAGTTCTCGCAGCTGGGCGGTCAGCTTATGGTGGGCAGCGTCACCTATACCGGTGCCTATGTGGTCATGATGACCGAATATAACCTCGGCCTGCCGTTTTCGGATGGCATCGTGTGGATGTACACCGGCTTTACCAAGACCTTCGGCTACTTTGGCATTGCGGCGGCATTCATCTTCTGTGCCCGGCGGGGCAGCCGCAAAAAGACTGCCCTTCAGCTGCTGCCGCTGGCCTTTACGGCATCGCTGGCTTCCATTACGGAGCCGCTGGATTTTCTGTTCTGCTTCTCGGCACCGGTTTTGTGGCTGGCGCACGCAGCCATCTCCGGCAGCTTCATCGTGCTGCTGCACCTATGCGGAGTCACGGCGTTTACCTCGAACCTTCTGGGGTCGCTTGTGATGAACCTTTCCGCTGGTGCGGCCCGCACGAACTACCCGGTGCTGTATCTGCTGGGCCTTGCCCAGATCGCGGTGTATTTTGTGGTGTTCACTGTGCTCATCAAGGCACTGGACCTGCCCACACCGGGCCGCCGCCCGGAAGAGCCGTCCCGGCCGGAAAAGGCCCTGCCGCTGGACGAGCAGAGTGTAGAAAAGCTCATTGCAGCCTTTGGCGGGCGGGAGAACATCCGCACGGTGGACAACTGCTTTACCCGCCTGCGTGTCACGGTGAACGAGCCCGGCCTTCGTCAAGGAGCAGGCCCTGAAAGCCCTGCCCTGCAGCGGTGTGGTGCAAAGCGGCTGCGATGTGCAGATCGTATACGGCATCCGCGCGCCGGAGGTGCGGCAGGCGGTGGAGCGGCGGCTGGACAGGGTGGTCTGTTGACCTTTGGCGGACGGGCAACTATAATAGGGAAAAAGCGGCTTCCTGTGCAGAGCGAAAGGAATTTTTTGTGTTCCGCCGATTTATAGTCGCTGCGCGACGGCGATAAGCCGACAGCAGCAACATGCCGTTTCCCGTTACGACTTTTCCCGTGAAAAAGTAACTCCGAAACGACCGCAGTCGTTTCGGAGTTACAAATTTAAAAATAATATTTCCGCTGATATTGCCAAAGCGAACGCGTCGGCAATTTTAAATCGTCCGGCGGTTGAAAGGATACACATGCAAGAACAAGCAGTTTTTTACGCAGAAAATCAGAGCCTGTGCCGCCAACCGGCCGCTTTGCACCCAGCCCCTAGCGGGCGGCTGCATCTGGGCAATCTGGCCTGCAGCCTGCTGGCGTGGCTCAGCGCAAAAATGTCAGGGCGGGCGCATCGTGCTGCGCATTGAGGATCTGGATGCCGAGCGCTGCCCGCGCATCTATGCTGACCTGCTGGAACAGGATCTGGACTGGCTGGGCCTTGCGTGGGACGAGGGCGGCAGCACCGGTGGGCCGAACGGCCCCTATTACCAGAGTGAGTGCGCGGAGATCTACACCGCAAGCTACAAAAGCTGGAAGAGCGCGGCCTTGTGTACCCGTGATTTTTGCTCCCGCGCCCAGCTGCACGCGGCCAGCGCGCCCCATACCTCGGACGGCAACGTGGTCTATCCGGGCACCTGCCGCGGCCTGACCGCTGCCGAAATTGAGGAAAAACGCAAAAAGAAGGCCCCTGCCTACCGTCTGATGGTGCCGGACGAGGACATCACATTTGTGGATGGCTGCATGGGCCCGCACACCGAAAATCTTTTGCATGACTGCGGTGACTTCTACCTGCGCCGGGCGGATGGCGTGTTCGCCTATCAGCTGGCCGTGGTGGTGGACGATGCCCGCATGGGCGTTACCGAAGTGGTGCGCGGTTCAGACCTGCTTTCGTCCACGGCACGGCAGTTGTATTTGTACCGCCTGCTGGGCCTGCAGGCACCGGGGTTTGCCCACTGCCCGCTGCTGCTGGCCCCGGATGGGCGGCGGCTCTCCAAGCGCGACGGCGACCAGAGTCTGGAAAACCTGCGGGAAAAGTATACCGCGCAGGAGATCGTGGGCAAGCTTGCCTACGCCTACGGCCTGCAGCCGGAGCCTGCGCCCCGCACACCGGAAAGCCTGATCAAAGACTTTCCTGGCAAAGGTGCCAAAGCAGGATGTCTGCCTGCCGGAGGATCTGTTCTGAACAAAAAATGATGCGCTGTCCCCCAAATGACAGGCGCATTTCCTTTTTATAGAGATTCAGATGCGGCAGCATCTGCGGCAGATCGTTGGTGTCCATCATACGGCTGAACGCAGTATCCAGTGCCAGCGCCAGCAAAGCGCCCAGCGCTGCATCGATGCAGCTGTGCTGCTTGAGCAGCATGGTGGAGCATACAATGGAGATGCACAGCACATCAGCGGCCGGGCGCATCCAGCGGAACCGGGGCTGCTCAAAGATGCGGCAGCGGTGATAGGCCAGCATCAGCGTGACCGAGTTGAACACATGGATGGACGGGCAGACATTGATGGGTGTGTCGGTGCTGTACAGGAACCGCACCGCACGGGCGAAGATGTCTGTGCCCGGCACATAGCAGGGGCGCAGATTCAGCCCGGTGGGCAGGATCACGTAGCAGGCCAGCGCAATGGTCATACCGCTGAACAGCGGCATACACAGCCGCCAGAAGTCCTCCCGGGGTGCCTTCCACAGAAGGAAGAACAGGGTGAACGGGATCCACGGAAACCATGCAAAATAGGGGATGGCCGCATATTTGCAGAAGGGAATCAGATCGTCCAGCCGACAGTGCACGAGGATGTGCGGCATATGGATCTGGGTGTTCAGGAAATTGAATGCGGAAAGATAAAGTATGAGATACAGCGCCATGAAGCAAAGCGGATGGCGCGAAAACCAACTGCGTTTCATTGAAAAAGCCTCCTTTTTGCAGAAGTGAAAGCTCTTAGCACTGTGAAATTATACGCCGGGAATATGACAAAAACAAGAACGAAAGCAGACAACATTGCTGAAAAAACAAATAAATTATTTGTGCGTATTGCGTAAAAAAGAGCCTGCCTTCGCGGCAGGCTCTTATAAAATGCAGAGGAAAGATTCAGATGACCTGCTGTTCCAGCCACTTGCCGCGCACGAAGCGTACAAAGAAGCACAGGGAGCGGAACGCCCAGTCCAGATACATGCCCATCCAGATGGCCAGCAGGCCGCCGTGGAAGGCCAGCACACACAGGTAGCAGAAGCCCACCCGGAAGGCCCACATGGACACGATGCTCACGGTCATGGTAAAGCGGGCATCGCCTGCCGCACGCAGGATGTTGGGCATGGTAAAGCTGGAAGGCCAGATGAACAGCGAAACGATGTTGAACCACACCATCACTTCCAGCGCCATGGCGTAGGCTTCCGGCGAGAGGCTGAACAGGCCCAGTGCAAATTTGTTGGCAAACAGGAAGGCCGAAAGGTTCATGAACCATGCGCCGCAGTAGGCAAACAGCATCAGGCGGCGGGAGTAATACACGGCCTGATCTTTTTCGCCTGCGCCAAGGCACTGGCCCACCACGGTCAGCGCAGCCATGCCCACGGCGTTGGCCGGGATGTTCCAAAAAGGTGGTGGTGGTGTTTGCCACGGCGTTGGCCGCAATGGCGGCGGTGCCCAGAGTGGAGGTCAGGCTGGAAACGGACAGCTTGCCGATCTGGAACATGCCGTTTTCAATACCGGCAGGGATGCCCACCCGCAGGATCTGCTGGATGAGCCGTGCCTTCGGGGCAAGGGCCTGCAGGCCGTCCACCCGCAGCGGGCAGGCGGGCCGCTGCAGCAGGTACAGCACAGCCACGCAGGCAATGGCACGGGACACAAGGCTGGCCAGTGCGGCACCCCATCACGCCCCATTTTTGAAGCCGTAGATCAGCACGGCGTTGCCGCCAATGTTCACCACATTCATTACAAGGCTGGACATCATGCTGATCTTGCTGTTGCCCTGCGCCCGGAACAGGGCCGCACCGGCGTTGTACAGGCCGATGAACGGGTAGCTCAGGGCCGAGAGCAGAAAGTAGGTCTCGGCATAGCGCATCACGTCCACGTCGATGGAGCCGAAGATGCCGCGCAGGATGGCATGGCGGCCCGCCACCACAACGGCGGCCACCAGCAGGCTGAAGCTGGACAGGATGAACAGGATCTGCGCCGCTGCATTCTTGGCATCCTTTGGCTCCTGCCGGCCGATGTATTGGCTGGTGACCACCGCGCCGCCGGTGGCAAGGGCGCTCATGATCTGGATCATCAGGGTGTTGAAGCTGTCCACAAGGCTCACGCCGGAGACAGCGGCTTCCCCCACCGAGGAGACCATCAGCGTGTCGGCCAGACCGATGGTCACGCTGAGCGCCTGCTCTGCGATCAGCGGCAGCAGCAGGGCAATGAGCTGCTGCCGGGTGAACAGCGGCGGCTTATGGAACGCGGGCGTTTTGGTTGCTGTCATAGGTTCCTCCGTAACGGTGACAAGATACACTTGGATACATGACCTATATCATACAGCAGAACGCGCAGAATTACAAGAGAAAATCTTCTGTCAGGAAAATTCCTGACTGGGGGTCAGGCTGGTGCCGTAATATACGATATAATCATACGGGACGGTCGGCCCGAACACCGTCTTGTCTGGGTACTTCCTCAGCATGTCCGCTTTCAGGTCGGCCGGGGTCTCGGGCACACCGGCGCAGAGCGTATCGGAGCACACGGCATTCCAGAGGCCCGCAGAGAACGAGGTGCAGTTGTAAATGGCCGACCAGTGGTCTGCGTTGGCCAATGCCTGATTTACAGCGTCTAGCTGGCTCTGGTCCAGTGAGACCTGAATGCCGTAAAGATTCTGATAGTAAGAAGCGTTCAGGTAATATTTGTAGTAGCCCTCCAGATTGTACCAGATGCCGGAATGCTCGCAGCGGTTGCCGCGGGTGCTTACGGTGATGGACGTATCCGGCGCAATGAGCAGTCCGCCCACATTGATATCCTGCTCCGAGACATTGGTGATGGTGAGGAAGCTGTGTCCGCTGGTGTTGAGGGGAACATCGCCGTGGTCATCGGCGCGGGCAAAAAGCCGCAGCACCGCAACGGCTCCCTCGGCAGGGGCATCACCGTAGGCCTGCGCAGGGGACTTGTGGTCTGCCTGCGCAAAGTGGTACGGCCCGCCAAAGTTGGTGGTAAAGCCAACGACATTGCGCATCAGGTCGGCAGAACCGGTGACGTCTGTTACCACCTTATCCTCTTTTGAGGCGGGCTGTGCGGCCTTGGGTTCCTGTGCGTAGGCGGGCAGGGCGCACAGGCAGGCCAGCAGCACGCAGCAGGAGAGGATGCGGAAAAATCTGTTTTTTCATAGATGCCTCCATTTGTGTTTTTTTTTCGAGGTAAAGCTTACCGTTTTTTGCAGGGTCTGTCAAGGACTGCGGCAGGCGGAAAAGCCGCGCCGCAGCGTGTTTGTTCCACTTTACCCGTGCAGGCAATTGTGCTAAAATAAACCTGAGGTGCACTGCGCTTTGCAGGAGAGGGGAGTGCACTGTGGTAAATGAGATAAGAAATAAAAGGTAAATCAGAACCCAAAGGGGGAACAATATGCCAAAAAGCAGCCCATAAGGTGGTCGTGATCGGCCACCGCAACCCGGATACCGATTCCATCTGCTCGGCCATTGCCTATGCAGAGTTGAAAAACAAGACCAGTGATCTGGTCTGTGAGCCCCGCCGTGCAGGCAAAATGAATCAGGAGACCGAGTTCGTGCTCAAAAAGTTCGGGGTAAAGCCCCCGCGCATGTGCACGGACGTGAACCCGAAGATCCGCGATGTGGACTACCGCGAGATGCCCGGCATCCCCGGCTCCACCAGCCTGCGCAAGGCATGGGAGATCATGCGTGACAAGCAGATCGACACCCTGCCGGTCACCAGCCCGGACAACGAGCTGGAGGGCGTGATCACGGTCAAGGACATTGCCACCGCCAACATGGACGTGTTCGACACCGGCATCCTGGCCAAGAGCCAGACCACCTACCGCAATATTTTGGAAACGCTGGGCGGCACCATGGTGGTGGGCCGCGAGGACGACGTGTGCACCACCGGCCACATCCGCATCGGCACCGCCACGCCCGAAAATGCTGGAAAAATACCGTGGAAAAAAGGCGACATCGTCATACCTGACCAACCGCTACGAAAGCCAGCTGTGCGCCATTGAAAAAAGAAGCGTCGCTGCTCATCATCTGCAACGGCTCCAAGGTGGGCCGCACCATCCAGCGCATTGCCGAGGAAATGGGCGTGGCCATCATGTCGGCCCCGGTGGACACCTACGCCGCCGGTAAGCTGATCAGCCAGTGCGCTCCCATCTCCTACTATATGACCCGCAGCGACATCATGAAGTTCACCCTCGTCACGCCGGTGGCCGATGTTACCCGCGTGATGGGCCAAGGTGCAGCCACCGCTATTTCCCCATCCTGGACGAGGACGGCAAATACTGCGGCATGGTCAGCCGCCGCAACATCATCAATCTGCAAAAACGCCGCATCATCCTGGTGGACCACAACGAGGCCACCCAGGCCGTGGAGGGCTTCGATCAGGCCGAAATTCTGGAGATCATCGATCACCACCGCATCGGCAGTCTGGAGACCAGCGGCCCGGTGTACTTCCGCAACCAGCCGGTGGGCTGCACTGCCACCATCATCACCCAGATGTACGACGAAAACGGTATGGAGATCCCGCCGCAGATCGCAGGCCTTCTGCTGGCGGCCATCCTTTCGGATACGCTGGTGTTCCGCAGCCCCACCTGCACCCCGCTGGACGAGGCCCTTGCAAAGCGTCTGGCAAAAATTGCCGGTGTGGACATTGACGAGTTTGCCAGCGAGATGTTTGAAGCAGGCGAAAAGCTGGACGGCAAGACCGCCGAGGAGGTGTTCCTGCAGGACTTCAAGGTGTTCATGTGCGGCGATATCCGCTTTGGCGTGGCGCAGGGCAGCTACATGACCCGCAAGAACCTGCTTGCCGCCGAAGCGCTGCTGCAGCCCTATCTGGAAGAAGCCCGCAACAAGCAGAACGTGGAGGATATCTACATGCTGCTCACCGACGTGCCCAAGGAGGAGAGCGTGGTCATCAGCGATGGCCGCTATGCTTCCGAGGTGCTCTCGGACGGCTTTGAGACCCAGCCTGCCGAGGACGGCAGCTTTACCCTGCCCGGTGTGGTGAGCCGCAAAAAGCAGTTCATCCCGGCGCTGATGACCGCCTATCAGGAGCTGTAAGATGTTTGATTTTCTGCATAAAAAAGCACAGGATGCCACGCCGCCCGCCCTGCCGGAAGGCACTGTGCGCCGCCGCTATTCCATCGAAGGGCAGGTGCAGGGTGTGGGCTTCCGCTACCGCGCCCGCTATGCGGCCCAGACGCTTGAACTGACCGGCTGGGTGGAGAACGAGGACGACGGCAGCGTGACGCTGGAAGTGCAGGGCGACCCGGAAAAGTTCCTGCGGCTGTTCGCCATGATCCAGAAAAGCGATTACATCCAGATCACCGGCATCCGCCAGAAGGATCTGCCGCCCGACCCATGGGAGC
>ENA-OQCV01000278-OQCV01000278.1-human-gut-metagenome-genome-assembly--contig:-NODE-278-length-14905-cov-4.256192_pt1 | contig 14905 bp, 14 predicted proteins | sample MGYA00242766_ERZ504592 | MGnify/ENA primary metagenome ERZ504592 (study PRJEB26092, sample SAMD00036315) | human gut metagenome | host: Homo sapiens | study: EMG produced TPA metagenomics assembly of...
ACTATCCCGCGAGGTGTTTTGGCATGAATATGCCAAAATCCCGAGACATACAAGCCAAAATTCCATTGCCGCAGGCAATCTGGAATGAATTTTGGCTAAGTTACTGTGAACGGAGTGAACAGTAACTATCTGTGATCTTAATCAGAAAGAGGTGAATCCATGATGAAATATGTTGCTCTCTTCTTTGCTATTCTCGCCGGAGATATAGTTGCACATTATATCTGCCGATGGATAGACAGCAAACGATAAATAAACCAAACAAGCATGGCACACTACCACCATGCGTACTATTCAGTACACGGCGGTTTCAATGTAAAAAAGTCTCCTGCTCATTACAATCATGTAATTAAAGCAGGAGATTTTTTTATCTTGTTAATAATATGGTCTGACTATTATTTTACCACACGTACTCTGGAAACACCTTCAATTGCTTTCAGCTCATCCAGTGCTTCTCTGGATGCTGCGCTTTCCAGATCAATGAGAGTATAAGCATATTCGCCTTTGCTCTTGTTTGTCATATCTGCGATGTTCAGACCTTCTGCACCAAGGATCTTGGTGAACTGACTGATCATGTTCGGGATATTTTTGTGGCAGATGGCAATACGTCCTACTGCCACGCAGGTTCCCATATCACAGTTTGGGAAGTTTACAGAGTTTTTGATATTTCCGTTTTCAAGGAAATCTCTTACTTCTTTCACTGCCATTACCGCACAGTTCTCTTCGGATTCCTCTGTGGATGCTCCAAGGTGTGGAGTTACCAGGATTCCTTTGTGTCCTGCTACTGTATGGTTTGCAAAGTCTGTCACATATTTCTTTACTTTTCCGCTATCTAATGCTTCGATCAGAGCATCTTCATCAACCAGAAGATCGCGGGCAAAGTTCAGAAGTACTACGCCGTCTTTCATCTTGTCTAATGCTTCTTTGTTGATCATCTCTTTTGTGCTGTCAAGAAGAGGCACATGGATGGTGATGTAATCACACTGGGAATAAATCTCATCCAGGCTCTTGATGTGCTTGATGGTGCGTGAAAGATTCCATGCAGCATCAATAGAAATATATGGGTCATATCCGTATACTTCCATTCCAAGTGCAGAAGCAGCGTTTGCCACCATTGCTCCGATGGCACCAAGACCGATGATACCCAGTTTCTTGCCCATGATCTCGCATCCTGCAAACTGTTTTTTTCTGTTTCTCAGCAAGTTTATCGATGTCTTCCTGATCTTTCTCTTTGGCAACCCATTCGATACCGCCTACGATATCGCGGGAAGCAAGAAGCATACCTGCAAGTACAAGCTCCTTCACACCGTTTGCATTGGCGCCCGGTGTATTGAATACTACCACACCTTTTTCTGCACAGTCCTTTACAGGAATATTGTTGACACCTGCACCTGCACGTGCGATTACCTTCACGCTCTCAGGAAGCTCCATGTCATGCATTTTTGCGCTTCTTACAAGGACTGCATCACACTCCTGCAGATCTTCGCTTTTCTTATATTCTTCATCAAATAATCCCAGACCTTTTCTGCAATGGGATTCAGGCAATGATACTGAAACATTATGCATTTTCCTCCTCAAACTTCTTCATGAAAGCAACCAGTGCTTCCACCCCTTCTTTTGGCATAGCATTGTAGATACTTGCACGCATACCGCCCACTGTACGATGTCCCTTTAAGTTTACAAATCCTGCCTCTTTTGCTTCTTTTACAAATTTGGCATCCATGTCCTTGTCACCTGTTACGAAAGGTACATTCATGAGAGAACGGTCTTCCGGCACAACAGTTCCTTTGAAAAGCTTGCTCTGATCAAGGAAATCATAGAGGATTTTCGCTTTCTCAATGTTACGTCTCTGCATTTCTTCCAGGCCGCCCATTTTCTTCAGCCATTTGAAGACCTTACCGCATACATAGATGCAGTAGCAGTTTGGAGTATTGTAAAGAGAACCTGAGTCTGCCTGTGTTTTGAATTTCAGCATAGTAGGTGTTCCTTCCAGAACATCATCTGTGATCAGATCTTCGCGGATAATGGAGATTACCATACCTGCAGGTCCGATATTCTTCTGTACACCGCCATAGATGATTCCATATTTGGATACATCAACAGGCTCGGATAAGAAGCAGGAGGAAACATCTGCTACCAGAGTTTTTCCTTTTGTGTTAGGAAGCTTCTTGAATTTTGTTCCGTAAATCGTGTTGTTTTCACAAATGTATACATAGTCTGCATCCGGGCTGATCGGAAGGTCGCTGCAGTCAGGAATATAGGAAAAAGTCTTATCCTCGGAAGAAGCGATCTTGTTTGCTTTTCCATATTTCTGTGCTTCCTGGTATGCTTTCTTTGCCCACTGTCCTGTTACAATGTAATCAGCAACCTTGTTCTTCATAAGGTTCATAGGGATTGCTGCAAACTGCTGGGAAGCTCCGCCCTGAAGGAATAATACCTTATAGTTATCCGGAATCTTCATCAGATCACGAAGATCCTGCTCTGCCTCATCGATGATCTTCTGGAAATCAGCACTTCTGTGGCTCATTTCCATTACAGACATACCGGAGCCCTGATAGTCCATCATCTCCTCTGCTACTTCTTTCAGTACCTCTTCCGGCAGTACAGCCGGTCCTGCGGAAAAATTATACACTCTGCTCATTGTTTTTCATATCCTCCTCATCAAAAATATCATCAATGCTTGCGCCTGCCGGTACCATCGGAAATACACTGAGATCCTGATCGATCATACAGTCAAGTACGATAGGTCCCGGACATGCCAGAGCCTCTTTTAATGCAGGCTCTACCTCTTCCATCTTTGTGATACGGATTGCTTTTGCTCCCATGGCTTCTGCCAGCTTCACAAAATCTACTGCATCATTTAAAATTGTATGGGAATATCTGTGGTCATAGAACAAGGTCTGCCACTGACGTACCATTCCCAGTACATGATTGTTCAATACGATTTCAATTAAAGGTCTGCCACAGCGGACTGCTGTTGCGATCTCATTCATATTCATACGGAAACAGCCGTCACCTGCAATGTTTACCACAGTTTTGTCCGGTCTTCCCATCTTGGCACCAATGGCTGCACCAAGTCCATATCCCATAGTTCCCAGGCCACCGGAAGAAAGGAAGGTTCTTGGCTCTTTGTATTTAAAATACTGAGCTGCCCACATCTGGTTCTGTCCAACCTCTGTTGTGATAATGGCATCTCCTTTTGTCAGTTCGTACAGCTTCTCAATAATGTATGGGCCTGTAAGCTGGGAATGATCATATCTTAACGGATATTTTTCCTTCAGTTCACTGATATGTGCAGTCCATTCCGAATGTCTCATTTCCGGAACCTCTGCCAGAATACGTTTGAGAACTTCTTTCTCATCTCCTACCACACTTGCATCTACTACGATGTTTTTGTTAATCTCAGCAGCATCTACGTCAATCTGGAGAATCTTCGCATTCTTTGCAAAGGTCTTTGTGTTTCCTGTGACACGATCACTGAATCTGGCTCCCAGCACGATCAGGAGATCGCAGCCTGAGACACCAAGATTGGAAGTTTTTGTTCCATGCATTCCAAGCATTCCTGTGTACAGAGGATCTTCTCCGGAAAATCCTCCCTTACCCATAAGACTGTCACATACAGGAGCGTCGATTCTGTGAGCAAGTTCTGTCACTTCTCTGGATGCCTCTGAGATAATCGTGCCGCCGCCTGTAAAAAATAAATGGTCTCTTCGCTTCTTTGATCATCTGTACTGCAGTTGCAATGTCTTCGTCTTTGATAGTGTCTGTTTTCGGTGTGATCTCAGCAGGAGCGCAGGCAGTATATTCATATTTCGCACCTGTCACATCCTTGGTCACATCTACAAGCACAGGACCGGGACGTCCGCTCTTTGCAATATAGAATGCTCTGCGTACAGTGTCTGCCAGAGTAGTAATGTCTTTTACGATAAAGCTGTGCTTTGTAATAGGCATTACAATTCCTGTAATATCAACCTCCTGGAAAGAATCCTTTCCGAGAAGCGGGGTTCCCACGTTACATGTGATTGCCACCATTGGTACGGAATCCATGTATGCGGTAGCAATTCCTGTTACCAGATTGGTAGCTCCGGGACCGGAAGTTGCAAGACACACGCCGACTTTACCGGTAGCTCTTGCGTATCCGTCTGCTGCATGGGATGCTCCCTGCTCATGGGAGGTCAGTACATGTGTGATCTGGTCTTTATATTCATAGAGGGCGTCATATACATTCAGGATGGCACCGCCCGGATATCCGAATACAGTGTCAACGCCCTGTTCTTTTAAACATTCAACGATGATTTCAGCACCTGTAAGCTGCATCTTTACATATCCTCCTAACTTTTCAGGCAGGAATCACAGGTTATGCTGCAATTCCCGCCGGGTACTTGTTCATCTTTATTTTGCTTTTGGTACCTCAAGGATCGCTCCTCTGTTTCCGGAGGTTACCATGGCAGCATATCTTGCAAGATATCCTGTTGTTACCTTTGGCTCACGAGGCTGCCATTTAGCTTTTCTTGCCTGCATTTCTTCATCGGAAACCTTGATCTCCAGTTTCAGTTCCGGAATGTTGATGCTGATGATATCCCCTTCTTCAACAAGTGCGATCGGTCCGCCGACTGCTGCTTCCGGTGATACGTGTCCGATGGATGCTCCTCTGGATGCACCGCTGAAACGTCCGTCTGTGATCAGGGCTACAGAAGATCCCAGTCCCATACCTGCGATCGCAGATGTAGGGTTCAGCATTTCTCTCATGCCAGGACCGCCTTTCGGTCCTTCGTAACGGATAACTACTACGTCACCCTCTACGATCTTGCCGCCTTTGATAGCTGCGATTGCATCTTCTTCACAGTCAAAGACTCTTGCAGGTCCTTCATGGACCATCATCTCTTCTACAACTGCAGAACGTTTTACAACACCACCGTCCGGTGCAAGGTTACCCTTAAGAACTGCAAGTCCGCCTGTCTGGCTGTATGGATTGTCAATCGGTCTGATAACTTCAGGATTTAAGTTTACACAGTCTTTGATGTTCTCGCCTACTGTCTTGCCTGTGACTGTCATGCACTCAGTATGAAGAAGTCCCTTCTTATTCAGTTCGTTCATAACTGCATATACACCGCCAGCTTCGTTCAGGTCTTCCATGTATGTCGGGCCTGCAGGTGCAAGGTGGCAGAGGTTTGGAGTCTTTGCACTGATTTCATTTGCAAAGCTGATATCAAAGTCCATTCCGATCTCATGAGCGATAGCCGGAAGGTGAAGCATACTGTTTGTGGAGCATCCAAGTGCCATGTCTACTGTCAGGGCATTGAGGATTGCTTCCTTTGTCATGATATCTCTTGGACGGATGTTCTTTCTGTACATTTCCATAACCTGCATACCTGCATGTTTTGCAAGACGGATACGTTCGGAATATACAGCAGGAATAGTTCCGTTTCCTTTCAGGCCCATACCAAGAACCTCTGTCAGACAGTTCATGGAGTTTGCTGTGTACATACCGGAACAGGATCCGCATGTAGGACATGTTTTCATTTCACATTCTGTCAGGCCGTCCTCATCAAGCTTGCCTGCTGCGTAAGCACCTACTGCCTCGAACATACTGGAAAGACTTGTCTTGTGTCCGTTCAGATGTCCGGCAAGCATTGGACCGCCGCTTACAAATACAGTAGGAACATTCAGTCTGGCTGCTGCCATCAGAAGTCCGGGTACGTTCTTGTCACAGTTTGGAATCATTACCAGTGCATCAAACTGATGTGCCATTGCCATAGCTTCTGTGGAATCTGCGATCAGGTCTCTGGTAACCAGAGAATATTTCATTCCAACGTGTCCCATTGCAATACCGTCACATACTGCGATTGCCGGGAACATAACAGGTGTACCGCCTGCCATTGCCACACCAAGCTTAACTGCCTGTGTGATCTTGTCAAGGTTCATATGACCTGGTACGATTTCATTGTAAGAACTTACGATACCTACCAGAGGTCTGTCCATTTCTTCTTTTGTCATTCCAAGAGCATTAAACAGGGAACGGTGAGGTGCCTGCTGTGTGCCTGTTTTTACTGCATCACTTCTCATTGTTTTATTTCCTCTTTTCTTACTGTTTTATTTATTTTTAATGATTCAACCGAAATTCCTGACTCCGTAATCTGCCTGCGCCGACTGAATCCTCTTAATATCAATTCTTACAGAGCTGCTGCGATCAGATCGCCCATTTCCTTTGTTCCTACAAGCTTGCATCCCTCTGACATGATATCACCTGTGCGGTATCCCTCTGTCAGGACTTTCTGTACTGCTGCTTCTACTGCATCTGCTTCTTTATCCATATCAAGGGAGAAGCGAAGCATCATTGCTGCGGAAAGAATGGTTGCAATAGGGTTTGCCTTATCCTGTCCTGCAATATCAGGTGCAGAACCATGGCTTGGCTCATAGAGACCGAATTTTGTCTCATTTAAGCTTGCAGATGAAAGCATTCCGATGGAGCCTGTTACCATACTTGCCTCGTCTGAAAGGATATCTCCGAACATATTCTCTGTCAGGATAACATCGAACTGTTTTGGATCACGTACAAGCTGCATTGCGCAGTTGTCAACCAGCATATGCTCTAAGGTAACATCCGGATAGTCTTTGGCAACTTCCTCTACCACTTTTCTCCAGAGTCTGGAAGAATCCAGAACATTTGCCTTATCTACGCTTGTCACTTTATTTCTTCTCTTACGTGCGATCTCAAATGCTTTGATGGCAATACGGCGGATTTCGTTTTCGTTATAGGAAAGTGTATCAATCGCTTTCTTCACGCCATTCTCTTCAATTGTCTGACGTTCTCCGAAATACAGGCCGCCTGTAAGCTCACGTACAATGATCATGTCAAATCCGTCTCCGATAATCTCATCGCGGAGAGGGCACGCTTTTCTCAGCTCATTGTAAAGGTAAGCCGGTCTTAAGTTTGCAAAAAGATTTAATGCCTTACGGATTGCAAGAAGTCCTGCTTCCGGGCGTTTGGACGGCTCAAGCTTATACCATGGAGAAGTTTTTGCATCTCCGCCAATAGAGCCCATCAGTACGGCGTCTGATGATTTGGCAGTGGCAATTGCCTCATCAGTAAGGGGTACGCCGTGTACATCGATGGATGCGCCGCCTAACAGAACTTCTGAATAGGAAAAGCTGTGTCCATATTTCTCGCATACCTTGTCCAGTACTTTCTTTGCTTCTCTTACGATTTCCGGTCCGATTCCGTCGCCGGGGATCAATGCAATCTTATAATCCATAATAATTTCCTCCAAAAATACTCTAATTGCGTAATTGTTATTATAATAACGCACTTTCCGACAGATTTCAACCTATTAAAGTGAAAAAATACAAAAGTGCTGTTTTCCGGAGATTTTACTGTAAAAATAAAAAAATCAGAACCACAGCCATCACTGACTATAGGTTCCGCTTTTTCATATCTCTTTCATTATTCGGCAGCGCTTCCGGCTTTCTCAACTTCAGCGATTGCCTGATTTTCTCATTGGAATACGGCAGCTTTTTGTTGTTACCGAATTCTACGATCACGTCTTCTTCTGTCATGTCAATGACAACGCCATAAAAGCCGCCGGTAGTAACAATGCTGTCGCCAACTTCCATGTCATTTAACATTGCCTGAAGTCTCTTCTGCTCTTTTTCCTGAGGGCGAAGCATTAAGAAGTACATAATTCCGAACAGTACTACCATCCAGACAATAGCGCCAACCATACCCATTCCGCTTGATGCGTTCATTTTGATTCCTCCTGTAACTTTTCCTGTTATTCTGCATATTTGCAGTCCATCATGTATTCACAGACCGTCCTGACGGCTGCTCATACTGAAGAGCTGCTTTGCGATCCACTTATAATCTCCGTTACCTTCTGTATGAAATCTTGTTTTCATGCAGAACAATCTGATTAAAGCGTCACTACACATCATACACAAAAAACCGCTTTACTTCAAGAGTTTTTGGCATATTTAATAATTATTTTATATACAGATTATCTTTTCGAGTTAATTTTTCCCTCTTCAAAGCCTTCCAGCCGCATTTTCTTATATTCTGCGAAGTTTCCTGCATCAAGAGCATCTCGGATTTCTTCCATCATATGATTATAGAAATACAGATTGTGAAGTACACAGAGACGCATTCCCAGCATTTCCTTTGCTTTCAGAAGATGACGGATATAGGCTCTGCTGTAATGCTGGCATGCAGGACACTGACAGCCTTCTTCGATAGGACGTGTGTCCAGTTCATATTTTGCATTGAACAGATTCATCTTTCCATGATTGGTATATACATGTCCATGGCGGCCGTTACGGCTTGGATATACGCAGTCAAAGAAGTCAATACCACGTTCAACACCTTCCAGGATATTTGCCGGTGTTCCCACACCCATCAGGTAAGTAGGTTTATTCTGAGGAAGATAGGGGACTACCGCATCCAGGATCCTGTACATCTCTTCATGGGTTTCTCCAACTGCCAGACCGCCGACAGCATAGCCATCCAGATCCATTTCAGAGATCGCTTTGGCATGCTCAATACGGATATCTTCATAAACAGCACCCTGGTTGATTCCAAACAGAAGCTGTTCTTTGTTAATGGTATCCGGCAGACTGTTCAGTCTCGCCATTTCCGCTTTACAGCGGGCAAGCCATCGTGTGGTTCTGTCTACAGACTTCTGCACATAATCCCTGTCAGCCACACTGCTGGGACATTCATCAAATGCCATGGCAATAGTGGAAGCAAGATTGGACTGGATCTGCATACTCTCTTCCGGACCCATAAAGATCTTATGCCCGTCAATATGGGAGTTAAAATAGACTCCCTCTTCTTTGATCTTTCTCAGCTTTGCAAGGGAAAATACCTGGAATCCGCCTGAGTCTGTAAGGATTGGTTTGTCCCCATACCATAAATTTATGAAGGCCACCTAACTGCTTTACTATTTTATCACCCGGACGCACATGAAGATGATAAGTATTTGATAATTCTACCTGTGTTCCGATCTGCTGTAAATCCATGGTGGATACAGCGCCTTTAATCGCACCGATCGTTCCCACATTCATAAAAACAGGAGTCTGGATCGTACCATGCACTGTATGAAATTCTGCACGCTTGGCACGGCCTTCTGTTTTAAGAAGTTTATATTCTGCCATTTTTTCTCTCCTCTTGATAAAAATCACTTTTTCTATTATATCCCGAAATAGCTGAATTTTCAACTGCAAATAAGGTAATCATTGGTAAAGTTTCATATTGTCTTTTCCAGACCGTTAGCGTATAATATTACGGAATATTCATATCTGGAAATAGATATTTTAATAGGAAAGAATTACTTCAATATTTTTTCTTTTATACAGAAAGAGGAGGCTTGAATTTACTTTATGAATTACAAAACACTTGGAATTGACATTGGTTCCACTACTGTAAAAATCGCGATTCTGGACGAGAATGAAAATCTTATTTTCGCAGATTACAAGCGCCATTTCGCCAACATTCAGGAAACCCTTGCAGACCTTCTTCAGGAAGCCTTTGACCAGTATGGCGAGATGACTCTCCATCCTGTGATCACAGGTTCCGGCGGTCTGACCCTTGCCAACCATCTGGGCGTTCCTTTTACCCAGGAGGTTATTGCAGTTTCTACTTCTCTGCAGAAGCTGGCACCAAAGACAGATGTTGCCATCGAGCTTGGTGGTGAGGATGCCAAGATCATTTATTTCGAAAACGGAAACGTAGAACAGCGTATGAACGGTATCTGTGCAGGCGGTACCGGTTCTTTCATCGACCAGATGGCTTCTCTTCTCCAGACAGATGCCACAGGTCTGAATGAATATGCCAAAGATTACAAAGCGCTCTACCCGATTGCTGCCCGCTGCGGTGTTTTCGCCAAAACGGATATCCAGCCGCTGATCAATGACGGTGCAACCAAACCGGATCTGTCAGCTTCTATTTTCCAGGCAGTTGTAAACCAGACCATCTCCGGTCTTGCCTGCGGGAAACCCATTCGTGGACATGTTGCATTCCTGGGTGGTCCGCTTCACTTCCTGTCCGAACTGAGAGAATCCTTTATCCGTACTTTGAAGCTGGATGAGGAACACACCATCATTCCGGAGAACTCCCATCTTTTGCAGCCATTGGTTCTGCATTAAATGCAAAAGAAGACAGCTCCATTTCCCTGACAGAAATGAAAGACAGACTCCGCAATTCCATTAAGCTGGATTTTGAAGTAGAACGTATGGAACCACTTTTCGCTTCTCAGGAAGAATACGATGCATTTGCAAAACGTCAGAGTTCCTACAAAGTAAAAACAGGAGATCTCGGCTACATATAAAGGAAACTGCTATCTGGGTATTGATGCAGGTTCCACCACAACCAAAACTGCACTGGTAGGCGAAGATGGAACACTTCTCTATTCCTTTTACAGCAGCAACAACGGAAACCCGTTAAAAACTACCATCCGTTCTATTAAAGAAATCTATGAACTGCTTCCCAAAGACGCAAAGATCGCTTATTCCTGTTCTACAGGTTACGGCGAGGCTCTGATTAAGGCTGCTCTGATCCTGGATGAGGGCGAGGTTGAGACCGTATCCCATTACTATGCAGCAGCGTTTTTTGACCCGGAGGTAGACTGTATCCTGGATATCGGCGGACAGGATATGAAATGTATCAAGATCCGCAACAAGACCGTTGACAGCGTACAGTTAAATGAAGCATGCTCCTCCGGATGCGGTTCCTTTATTGAAACCTTTGCCAAATCCCTGAATTATACAGTACAGGATTTCGCAAAAGCTGCTGTTTTTGCACAGCATCCTATAGATCTTGGTACCAGATGTACTGTTTTCATGAATTCCAAGGTAAAGCAGGCGCAGAAAGAGGGAGCTGAGGTTTCCGATATTTCCGCAGGTCTTGCTTACTCTGTTATCAAAAATGCTCTGTATAAGGTTATCAAGGTTTCTGACGCTTCCGAACTTGGCAAGCACATCGTTGTACAGGGTGGTACCTTCTACAATGATGCAGTTCTTCGAAGCTTCGAAAAGATTGCAGGCTGCGAAGCCATCCGTCCGGATATTGCTGGAATCATGGGTGCTTTCGGTGCCGCACTAATTGCCCGCGAACGCCATCAGGAAGGTGCAGAAACGACTATGCTCTCCATTGATAAGATCAACGAGCTGAAATATACAACTTCTATGGCAAACTGTCGTGGATGTACCAATAACTGCCGTCTGACTATCAACAAATTCTCCGGAGGCCGTCAGTATGTAAGCGGTAACCGCTGCGAGCGTGGTATTGGTAAGGAAAAGAACAAAGATCATATTCCGAATCTTTATGAATATAAATATAAGCGTATTTTCTCCTACGCACCGCTTACTGCTGATAAGGCAACGCGAGGTAAAGTAGGTATCCCCCGTGTTCTGAACATGTTTGAGAATTATCCTTTCTGGTATACTTTCTTTACAGAACTGAAGTATGAGGTTGTGCTCTCTCCTACTTCCACCAGAAAGATTTATGAGCTGGGTATTGAGTCCATTCCAAGTGAATCTGAATGCTATCCTGCCAAGCTCGCACATGGCCATGTAACCTGGCTGATCCGCAATGGCGTGAAATTTATTTTCTACCCATGTATCCCATATGAACGTAACGAGTTCCCGGATGCAGTCAATCACTATAACTGCCCGATTGTTACTTCTTATGCCGAAAATATCAAAAATAACGTAGACGAATTAAATGATCCGTCCATTACCTTCCGCAATCCGTTCCTTGCATTTACTTCTGAGGAAATTCTGGCAAATCGTCTGGTAGAGGAATTTAAGGATATCCCGGCAGAAGAAGTCAAAGCTGCTGTGCATAAGGGCTGGGAGGAAATGGCTGCTGCACGCCGCGATGTACAGCAAAAAAGGGGAAGAAACCCTGAAATATCTGGAAGATACAGGACGTCATGGTATTGTCCTTGCAGGACGCCCATACCATATTGACCCGGAAATCCATCATGGTATCCCGGATCTGATCAACAGCTATGGTATTGCCGTACTTACTGAGGATTCCATCTCTCATCTGGCACCTGTGGAACGCCCGATCCGCGTCAATGACCAGTGGATGTACCACTCCAGACTGTATGCTGCTGCAAACTATGTAAAGACACGCGATGACCTGGATCTGATCCAGCTCAACTCTTTTGGATGTGGTCTGGATGCAGTTACTACTGACGAGGTTTATGAAATCCTTGACGGAAGTGACAAAATCTATACCTGCTTAAAGATTGACGAGGTAAATAACCTTGGTGCTGCAAGAATCCGTATCCGTTCCCTGATCGCAGCGATCCGCGCGAAGAAAGCACAGGGACAGAAACGTACTGTCAAACCTGCTTCCATTGATAAAGTATCCTTTACAAAGGAAATGAGAAAGGACTATACCATCCTCTGCCCGCAGATGTCACCGTTCCATTTCAGCCTCCTGCAGGCAGCATTCAATTCCTGCGGATACAACCTGGAGGTGCTTCCGAATGACAATAAGCATGCAGTGGATGTTGGTCTGAAGTATGTAAACAATGACGCCTGCTATCCGTCTCTGATCGTTGTGGGACAGATCATGGATGCTCTGCTTTCCGGTAAATATGACCTGAACAAAACGGCCGTTGTCATGTCACAGACAGGTGGCGGATGTCGTGCTTCCAACTATATTGCATTTATACGACGCGCATTAAAGAAAGCCGGTATGGAACAGATTCCGGTTATCTCTGTTAACTTAAGCGGTCTGGAAAGCAATCCCGGATTCAAACTTACGCTTCCATTAGTGAAGAAAGTTGCTTACGGTGCCGTATTCGGAGATATCCTGATGAAATGCGTATATCGTATGCGTCCTTATGAACTGGAAGAGGGAATCGTAAACAGGAAACATAAAATCTGGGAACAGCGTGTGATCTCTTTCTTAAGCGGAAGCAGTATCAGCCACAGCCAGTTTAAGAAAATGTGCCGCGAAATGGTTCACGAATTTGATACCATTCCGATCAGTGATGTGAAAAAGCCTCGTGTCGGCATCGTAGGTGAGATCCTTGTCAAGTTCCTGCCTGCTGCAAATAATCATCTGGCAGAGCTTCTGGAATCTGAAGGCGCTGAGGCAGTTGTACCGGATCTGATCGATTTCATGTGCTACTGCTTCTATAATCAGAACTTTAAGGTAGAAAATCTTGGATTCAAAAAGTCCAAGGCAACCATGGCAAACTGGGGAATCAAAGCAATCGAATGGGTGAGAAAGCCTGCAAGCGAAGCTCTTGCACAGAGCCGCCATTTTGCACCGCCTGCTGATATCAGAGATCTGGCAAAAATGGCATCTCCGATCGTTTCCACCGGAAACCAGACAGGTGAGGGATGGTTCCTGACAGGTGAGATGATGGAACTGATCCATGGAGATGTTCCGAATATTGTTTGTATCCAGCCTTTCGGATGTCTGCCGAACCACATTGTAGGTAAGGGTGTTATCAAAGAGATCCGCAGAGAATATCCGACAGCCAATATTGTAGCCATCGACTATGATCCGGGTGCAAGTGAAGTTAACCAGCTCAACCGAATCAAACTGATGCTCTCCACAGCTCAGAAAAACCTGAAAAAAAGCAGAAGCAAAAAAATGCATAAATAATACCGTAATGGATATATTGCAATGTATTTTACCTTGCAATATATCCGCCTTAGAGCGTGTCTGAAAAAGGCTTTCTGCAATCTACATATCCTGCTTTGCGAAAAGCATTTTTCAAACGCGCTCAAAAAATGAGTTATATTTCAGAAATTTTAAATGTGTTTCTATTTCAGAACTACATTTAAACCATGAAATATAACTCTTTTCATTTTTTAATAACTTCTGTTTTTTAAATTTATTCTGCCAGAACGGAAGTTTCTCTGCAATCCTTATCAGATAGCTTCCACCCGGAATTCTTCTAAGCTGTGATTCTGACGGCTTGCTGATAATCAGGTAAGCAAACAGATAAACAACCGCAGCAACAGGAATGGAAACGATCAGACAAATGAAATTTGGATTTTACAAAAATGTTCAGTCCATAGCAGATACAGCCTGCAACAATTCCCATGGGAACAGATGCAAGAACAGGATACAGATATCCTTCTTTCCATGGATTCTTATACTGCAGATATTTCTTCATGGCTCTGTCATTTAACACACATACAACCACAGAATAGATCACCATTGCGATCAGCAGTGCATAAACTCCAAGGTTTGTAGTAAACAGCAGCACTACCACTACCACAATATCCACAACCAGTGCGATTGCAGCCGTAATCACCGGAATCCTCTGCTGTCCGATTGCCTGCAGAACTCCATTGGAAATATTTGACATTCCATTGAGCAGGATCGAAAAAGAACCAAGGATCAGCAGGTTGGCTGCCAGTCCTGTGGAATTTCCGTAAAGCAAAAATACAATCGGCTGTGCAAGCACTGCCAGTCCCATGGCACATGGGGCGGAAACTACCATAGAAAGCTGTACGGTCTGGTCAATGCACTCTCTGGTCGCTTCAATGTCTCCGGTGGCATACAGGGCGGAAACTTCCGGAATCATGGAAGTAGGTGCCGTACTGGACAGCGTCAGAGGAATATTAATAATTGTCATAAAGTAAGTGGCATACTCTGCATATAAAATACCAATCTGTGCCGCATCTCCACCTCTTCTTCCCAGAATATCCGAGAAAAGATACCCATTGATATAAGCATTTACATTATAAACAAAGGCGCTGAGAATGATCGGCGAAACAACCAGGATGATCACACGAAAAAATTCTCTTTGTAGGACTCTTCCTGATGTCTGTGATCTCTCTCTACCCGGTGCAGGATTTTTTCCTGCGGTTTTACACCATATACCAGAAGCATGAATGCCAATGCAGTCACCACTCCGGCTCCGGTTCCTACTGTGGAACC
>ENA-OQCV01000279-OQCV01000279.1-human-gut-metagenome-genome-assembly--contig:-NODE-279-length-14893-cov-2.652783_pt1 | contig 14893 bp, 22 predicted proteins | sample MGYA00242766_ERZ504592 | MGnify/ENA primary metagenome ERZ504592 (study PRJEB26092, sample SAMD00036315) | human gut metagenome | host: Homo sapiens | study: EMG produced TPA metagenomics assembly of...
GCCCAGTACGCTGCCAAGTACGGCACGGTGAACAAGAAAAAGACCGAGGACGGGAACCCGAGGAGGAAGCCAAGGACGAAGTGCTCGTCCGTGCCAACGGCATCCCACCTACTTTGCCGCCGATATCGCCTACCACTACAATAAGCTGGCCACCCGTGGCTTTGCCAAGGCCATCGATGTCTGGGGTGCAGACCATCACGGCCATGTGGCCCGCATGAAGGGTGCCATGGATGCCATCGGCTTGAACGGCGAAGATCTGGACGTTGTGCTGATGCAGATGGTCAACCTGATGCGCGACGGCCAGCCTGTGCGGATGTCCAAGCGCACCGGCAATGCCATCACCCTGACCGACCTGCTGGAAGAGGTGCCCATCGACAGCGCACGCTTCCTGTTCAATATGCACGACGCAGGCAGCGGCATCGATTTTGACCTCGATCAGGCTGTCAAGACCGACAACGATAACCCCCGGTGTACTATGTGCAGTACGCCCATGCCCGCATCTGCTCCATCCTGAAAAACGATGGAGAGCGAGGGCGTGCAGTTTGCCGGTGCCGAGAAGGTGGATGCCACCCTGCTCACCGAGCCTTCCGAGATGGATCTGATCCGGATGCTGGCAGCCTTCCCGCAGGAGATCGTCATGGCGGCCGAGAAGTACGACCCCAGCCGCATCAACCGCTTTGTCATTGATCTGGCCAGCGCCTTCCACCGCTTCTACGGCAGCTGCCGCATTCAGGGTGCAGACCCCGCTGTGCAGCAGGCACGTCTGGCCCTGTGCATCGGCGTGAAGAATGCCATCTTCAACGTGCTGACCATGTTCAAGATCAACGTGCCGGAGAAGATGTAACATGCAAAAACCCTCTCAGTCAAAACCTGACGGTTTTGCCAGCTCTCCCGAAGGGCGAGCTTTATGCGCTATGAAGATAAACGATTTCTTCACCCGCAAGAAGCCTGTTTCGGGCAGATGAAAAGGCTCCCCCTTTCGGGGGAGCTGGCACGGCGCAAGCCGTGGCTGAGAGGGTTCGTACCCCAAAAATCTGGCTCCCCTGCGGGGAGCTTTTTTCGATAACAGCGAGGAACAACCAATGGAACCTTTGAAAATCGGCAATATCATCCTGCCGCACCGGGCGGTGTTCGGCCCGATGGCGGGCTTTACGGATGCACCCTGCCGCCGCCTGATGGCCCAGCACGGTGCAGGCTTTACTGTGAGCGAAATGGTGTCCAGCCGGGCGCTGGTGTACGGCGACCACAAGACGGTGAGCCTGCTCAAGGCCGAACCCAACGGTGCACCCTATGGCGTGCAGATCTTTGGCGAAGTGCCCGAGATCATGGGCGAAGCCACCGCCGCCATCGAACAGTACGAGTTCGACTTTGTGGATATCAACATGGGCTGCCCGGCCCCCAAGATCGTTTCCGGCGGCGCAGGCAGCAAGCTGATGCTGGACCCGGACCGCTGCGGGCGCATCGTGGAGCAGGTTGTGGCAAATACAAAACGGCCTGTCACCGTGAAAATGCGCAAGGGCTGGGATGCCGACCACATCACTGCAGTGGAGTGTGCCAAGGCCTGTGAGCAGGCCGGCGCAGCCCTCATTGCGGTGCACGCCCGTACCCGGGAGCAGATGTACACCCCCGGCATCGACCCGGAGATCATTGCCCGGGTGAAGGATGCCGTCAGAGTGCCGGTGCTGGGCAACGGCGACATCCACTCGGCAGAGGATGCGGTGGAGATGATGCAGGCCACCGGCTGTGACGGCGTGATGATCGCCCGGGGCGCGCTGGGCGACCCGTGGCTCTTTGAGCGGGTGAACGCCGCCATTGAAGGTCTGCCCGCACCCAAGGCACCCAACCTGCAGGCCCGCATGAATGCGCTGCGCCGTCAGGTGGAGGAGATGGTGGAGCAGAAGGGCGAGTTCGTCGCCATGCCGCAGGCCCGCTCTCAGACCATGCACTATATGAAGGGGCTGAAAGGTGCGGCCAATCTGCGCCGCTACTGCTGCACCCTGACCCATCTGGAAGATCTGGACGAGCTGATCGATGCTGTTTTTGAAGAGCAGCGCAAAGCGGGCATCGCCCCGGACGACGTGCGCGAGGTGCCGTTTCCGTAAGGGGAATATTACTGCTGCCGGGTCAGCTCATCCAGATTCTGGGTGTAACAGGGCAGACAGTGCTCTATGAACCAGTCGGCTTCCGGGCAGTGCATGGCCTGCAGGGCCGCTTTCTGCTGGGCCAGCGCTGCGTCAAACTCGTGGTTGCCGCTGCGCTGCTCCTCCATGCATTTGATGAGGGCGCTCAGCCGGTCGGCGGCCTTTAGCAGGCGCTTTTCCTCGGCGGTGAGCAGTTCCCCGGAGATGAACGGGGACAGCTCTTCGCTCAACTCGTCCGGCAGAAGGCCGGTCATGCAGCGCACGCTCTCGGTTTCCAACGCCTTGTAGGCATCCCGCAGGGTGGGGCTGCTGTACTTGACCGGTGTGGGCATGTCGCCGGTAATGATCTCCGGCGCGTCGTGGTACAGCGCCGCCACTGCTACCGTTTTGGGGCGGCAGGGCGTGCCGGTGTACCGCCGTGCGATCAGGCAAAGCATGTGGGCCAGCAGGGCGGTATCGCAGGTGTGCTCGCTGAGAGATTCGGCCCGGGTGGAGTGCATCAGGCTCCAGCGGGTAATGTATTTCATGCGCGCCAGCAGGGCGCTGAACGGGTACAGCATGGCAGCTTCCTCCTTTTTTTTCTCCAAACATACCTTGTCCGGCAGAGCGTTGTCAAGCCCTTTTTTGCTGCGCAGTGTTCGTGCTATACTAGAACAAACCAACTTTCTGCCGCTTTGGCAGAGAAAAGAGGAAACCATGGAGCGGTCTGGTACTGCCCGGCAGCCGCAGCTGCTGGGACAAAAAAATGGATAAATTCTGGCTGACGGTGGGCCTGTGTGCCCTCACGGCGGCCCTGTTCTTTCTGCCGTTTTATATCATCGACGGCGGCTTTTTTCACTATGCAGGCGATTTCAACAGCCAGCAGATCAGCTTTTACCGCTATATGAACGGCTTTATCAAGGGCGCAGGCTACCCGGACAGTGCGTTCACCTCGGTGCACATACCTTCTCATGGGCTACCGACCTTGGCAGCGGCGTGATGAACGCCTATTCGTTCTACCTGTACGGCTCGCCGTTCTTCTGGTTCTCGCTGCTCTTTCCGCAGGGGTGGCTGCCCTACCTCATGGTGCCGCTGCTGGTGCTCAAGTTTGCCGTGGCGGGCGGCGGTGCGTACCTGTATCTGCGCCGCTACGTCAAAAATTCGACTACGCCGTGCTGGGAGCCTGCCTGTATACCTTCTCCGGCTTTACGGTATACAATGTGTTCTTCAACCACTTTGTAGATGTGGTGGCGCTGTTCCCGTATCTGCTGTGGTCGCTGGACGAGGCCCTTTACAACGACCGCCGCAGCTGGTTTGCGTTCTGGGTGGCGGTGAACCTTGTCAACAACTACTTCTTCTTCATCGGTCAGGTGGTGTTTCTGGCCATCTACTTCATCTGCAAGCTCAGCACAAGGGACTTCCGTCTCACTGCAAAAAAGGTTTCGGGCTGCTGGCCTTTGAAAGCCTGCTGGGCGCTGCTATGGGCAGCATCCTGCTGGTGCCTGCGGTGCTCTCCATTTTGCAGAACCCGCGCACCATCGACCTTTCCTCCGGCTGGGGCTTTCTGACCTACAGCAAGGTGCAGCAGTACCTTGCAATTCTCGTCAGCTGGATCATGCCGCCGGATTCTCCTTACCTCACATCCATCTGGTCGGAGGGCGTGATCAAGTGGACCAGCATGTCGGCCTATCTGCCGCTGTGCAGTCTGGCCGGTGCCGTGGCCTACTGGAAAGCAAAGCGCGGCGACAGTAAAAAGCGCATCGTGGGCACCTGCGCCGTGTTCGCACTGGTGCCCATCCTGAACAGTGCGTTCTACGCCCTCAATTCCAGCTACTATGCGCGCTGGTACTATATGCCGGTGCTGGTGCTGGCCGCAATGACCGTGAACGCGCTGGAAGACCACAACACCGATCTGGACAGCCCGGCCCGCGGCATCAGCTGGCTGATGATCGCCACGGTGGCCTTTGCGGTGGTGCCGGTGCAGGACAGCGACACCGGCAGCTGGTCGTTCGGCGTGCTCAAGAACCCCGGTCAGTACTGTGCGGTGCTGGGCTTTGGCCTGCTGGGCCTGCTGCTGTACCGCTATCTCTGCCAGAAGTGGCGGGGCGACAGCCGCTTTGCCCAGCGCATGACGGCGGCAGTGCTGGCGTTTGCCTTCCTGTTCAGCGTGGTGCACATCGGCATTGGCAAGTTCGGCCAGTGGTATACCGACAGCGACCTTGTGAAGCAGGACACAAGCGCCCTGCTGTTGAAAAACGACCTGCCCGAAGGCGATTACCGCGTGGATACGTACAAGATCCACGACAACATCGGCATGTGGCTGGATAAGAGCTGCCTGCAGTATTTTGGCAGCACGGCAGCCCCCAGCATCCTCAGCTTCTACCCGGCGCTGGGGGGTCAAGCGGGATGTGCGCAGTGAGCCGGAGCTTTCCAATTATGCACTGCGGGGCCTTTTGAGTGTGGAGTACCTTATCACCACGCCGGAAAAGCAGACCGACTTTGAAAACGAAGCCGACGACGGCTGGGAATATGCCTTTGCAAAGGACGGCTATGCGGTCTACCGCAACACGAACTACGTGCCCATGGGCTTTGCCTATGACTATTACCTCACCCAGACCGAGTACGAAGAAACAGCCAAGGCCACCCGCGCAAACCTCCTGATGCGTGCACTGGTGCTTACCGACGAGGATGCTGCAGTCTACGGCAAGTACCTCACCCATCTGCCGGAAGGCAGACGGGAGGAGCTGTACTATGAGTCCTACGTGCAGGACTGCCGCGAGCGCCGTGCCACGGCTGCCAGTGTGTTCCAGATGAACAATTCGGGCTTCCACGCCGAGATCACGCTGGAAAAAGAGAACCTCGTGTTCTTCTCCGTGCCTTACGATGACGGCTTTACAGCCTATGTCAACGGGCAGGAGGCCGACATTGTGGAGGTGGACGAGGGATTGATGGCTGTGCTGTGCCCGGCAGGTGAAAACAGCATCGATTTTGTCTACCAGCCCGACGGCATCCGGCTGAGCCGCCCGCTGACCTTGGGCGGCATTGTGGTATGGCTGGCGTACACGGCGTACTTCGTCTGGCGCAAGCGCCGCACAAAGCGGGCCTGATGCACGGAAGAATGACTTTGTGCTGTAGAAAAAAGAAATTTTTGAAATTTCCTCTTGACTTTATGCCAATAAAGTGTATAATGCAATCAAACCGATGAGGCGGAAGAGAACCTGCACAGCGCATCTTCAGTGAGCCCGGACAGTGAAAACGGGCGAGAGCGGGGCAGAGCTTCGTGGGCCGCCGAGGGCCGGGCAAATGGGCAGCAAGCCTTAGTAGCTTTGGACGGAAGTCTCCGTTACAGGACAGGGGAGTGTTGGCTCTCCGTGAGAGGCTCTGCAGTTTGCAAAGCAGGGCAAGCAAGGTGGCACCGCAGAATCGAACTTTACCGATCCTGTCCTTGTGGATAACACACAGGGACAGGGTCGTTTTTATTTGTAAGACCCGTCCCGCAAGGGGAGCGGGTCTTTTACTTTTGCCGCCCGCTCCGGGAAAGGAGTTTACTGTTATGAAAAACGTTACCATGATCTCCCGCCGCAGCTTCCTCAAGGCCGCTATGGCTGCTTCCGCCGTTTCTGCACTGGCATTCACCGGCTGCGGCGGCTCCGCTTCCAGCACCGTGGCTGCATCTTCCACTGCTTCTTCCGCTGCCGCTTCCGCAGCAGCCGAGGGCGGCCAGACCTTCAAGGTGGGCATCGTCAACTATGTGGATCATGCTTCCCTCAACCAGATCGTGGAATCTGTGGAGAGCCGTCTGGATGAGCTGGGGGCAGAGAAGGGCGTTACCTTCGACTACGCCGACTACTACGCAAATGCACAGGCTGACCAGTCCAACCTGAACCAGATCGGTGCCGACCTCGTAGGGGACGGCGTGGATGTGATCGTGGCTGTGGCTACCCCCACCGCCGCAACCATGCTGGCCGCTGTGGAGGATACCGATATCCCCGTTGTCTACTCTGCTGTCACCGACCCCGCTGCTGCAGGCTTTGACGGTGAGGAGAACATCACCGGCACCTCCGACGCACTGAACACCGAGGCCATCATGAACCTGATCACCGCTGTCAACCCGGATATTGACACCATCGGCCTGCTGTACGACCTGAGTCAGGATGCCTCCACGCAGGCCATTGCCGATGCAAAGGCTTTCTGTGATGCCAACGGCATCAAGTACATTGAGAAGAACGGCACCACCACCGCTGAGGTGCAGATGGCTGCCGAAGCCCTGATCGCTTCCGGCGTCAAGGCCGTGTTCACCCCCACCGACAACACCGTGATGACCGCAGAGCTGTCCATCTACGAGACCTTTACCGAGGCAGGCGTGCAGCACTACACCGGTGCCGACAGCTTTGCACTGAACGGGGGCCTTTGTGGGCTACGGTGTGGATTACGTCCAGCTGGGCGAAGCCACTGCCGACATGGTGGCGGAGCTGCTGTGCGAGGGCAAGACCACTGCAGACCTGCCCTACCAGACCTTTGATAACGGTATCGTCACCATCAACACCGAGACCTGCGAAGCGCTGGGCCTTGACCTTGACACCGTGAAGGAGGCCTTCAAGCACTACTGCACCGAGATCGTGGAAGTGACCACCGCAGAGAACTTCTCTTAAAAAGTACCCTCTCAGTCAAAACCTGACGGTTTTGCCAGCTCCCCCGAAGGGGGAGCTTTTGGCGGCTTTAGGAAAAGTTTTCGATCAATTGCAAAGTGTGCAGCTTTGCCAGAGGCTCTCCCTTTGGGAGAGCTGGCGCGTAAGCGCCTGAGAGGGCGAGGACGCCGCCCACAGCGCCGCGCTTTCGCAGAAAGCGGCGCTGCAAATGCCGTTTTCCGTCACGACCCTACTCGTGAAAAGGGAATTCAGAAAAGCCCGCAGGCTTTTCTGAATCCCGAATAAAAACCCAATTCCGCTGAATATGGCCAGAGCACAAGCGGAGGCCATTTCAAATCGTCCACTCAAAAAGAAACATAAAAGGAGCACACACATGCTGGCGAGTATCTTTTCGCTCAACGTCCTACAGACGGCGCTGGAACTGGGCTGTATCTATGCCCTGGTGGCGCTGGCACTGTTCCTGAGCTATTCCATCCTGAACATCGCAGACCTTTCCACTGACGGCTGCTTCACGCTGGGCTGCGCCGTGGCCTGTCAGGTAGCACTGACCGGCCACCCCATTCTGGCCCTGTTCGCAGCCATGGCGGCAGGCGTGTGCTCCGGCTTTGTTACGGCTTTTCTGCAGACCCGCCTTGGCGTGGAGAGCATCATGGCAGGCATCATCGTCAACACCGGCCTTTACACCATCAATCTGGCCGTGATGGGCTTTTCCTCCACCATGTCGCTGGTCAAGACCGACACTGTTTTCTCGCTGGCAAAGGGCTCACTGAGCTTCCTTGGCGGCTGGTATAAGCTGGCCATCGCGCTGGCCATGATCCTGCTTGCCGGTGCAGCGATGCTGGGCTTCCTCGGCACCCGGCTGGGCCTGTCCATCCGCGCCACCGGTGACAACGCTGCCATGGTGCGTGCTTCCAGTATTAACCCGGCTTTCACCATTACGGTGGGCCTGTGCATTTCCGGCGCATTGTGCGCCCTCTCCGGCGGCCTGCTGGCACAGTATCAGAAAAGCTGCGATATCAATGTGGGCACCGGCATGGTGACCATCGCACTGGCTTCCCTCATCATCGGCGAGACTCTGCTTGGTAAGCGCACCATGTTGCGCCGGATCATCGGCGTGGTGTTCGGCAGCTGCCTGTACCGTTTTTATCGTGGCTGTGGCCCTGCGCTTCAATGTGCCTGCCGCCGCCATGAAGCTGGTATCTGCCATCATCGTGGCCATCGCCATTTCGATGCCGGCCATCAAGGAAAAAATCGCCTTTGAGCAGCGCAAGCATGGGGCCTGCCGCCGCCGCGTGACCACCGGCAAGGAGGGAAAGTAAGATGGAAATGCTTCAGCTGAACGATCTGCACAAGACTTTCAACCCGGCACGGTCAATGAAAAAGTGGCCCTGAACGGTGTCAGCCTGCACATGGAAGCCGGGGACTTTGCCACCATCGTGGGCTCCAACGGTGCGGGCAAATCCACCCTGTTCAACGCCATCACCGGCGGCTTCATCGCCGACGAGGGCAGCATCCTGCTGGGCGGACAGGATATCACCTTTGAGCCGGAGCACCAGCGCAGCAAGGTCATCGGCCACCTGTTTCAGGACCCGCTCAAGGGCACGGCACCCAACATGACCATTGAGGAAAACCTTGCACTGGCCTATCTGCGTGCCGGCACCGCGCCCCATGCCATCTTCTCCCGCATCTCCCGCAAGGACAAGGAAGTGTTCCGCGAAAAGCTGGCGCTGCTGGATATGGGCCTTGAGGACCGCATGAAGCAGCCGGTGGGACTGCTTTCCGGCGGTCAGCGGCAGGCGCTGACCCTGCTCATGGCAACGCTGGTCACCCCCAAGCTGCTGCTGCTGGACGAGCACACCGCCGCGCTGGACCCCGCCACCGCCGAAAAGGTACTGGAGCTGACCAAGAGCATCGTGGCCGAAAAGAAGATCACCTGCCTGATGGTCACCCACAATATGCATCAGGCACTGGAGCTGGGCAACCGCACCCTGATGATGGATTCCGGCCGCATCGTCTTTGATGTGAAGGGCGAGGAACGCAGCCGGATGACCGTGGACGACCTGCTTGAAAAGTTCCGCGAGAACGCAGGCAAGAATCTGGATAACGACCGCATCCTGCTGAGTAAAGTGGAAAAGTGACCCGGACAGGAAAGCACAGCCCCGACAGACCATGCAGTCTGCCGGGGCTGTATTTTTGCGGGGAAGCGCACCGTAGGGAAAAAGCGGTTCCCCCTGAAACAGCAAATCCCCCCTGCGCAGATGCACAGAGGGGATTTTAAATATCAGAAATTACTGAACGTATTCAACCGTATACTCGAAGCCGTACTCTTCCTGCAGCTTCTTCACCTCGGCCTCGCAGTCCTCGATGAAGGTCGGGGGCGTAGACAGAAGCGCCATTGTGGGCCTTCTTGTAGTCCTCAACGATCTGCTGCAGCTTTGCCCAGCCCTCGTTGGCCTTGTTCTGGTCGATGCTGTCGGGGAAGTTGATGATGAACTCGCGGTGCTTAGGAATACGTGCTTTCATGGTAGGTTCTCCTTATAACAGTTTGGAATTTTGATTGTTGATTTATACAGAAGCACAGAGGAAAAAACCTGTGCAACTTGCGAAAAACGGATCACAGCCCGTATACCCGGCGGGCATTTTCGGCTGTGGTGCGGAACACCTCTTCGGCAGAGATGCCACGCAGCTGGGCGATATACTCGCCCACATAGCGGATGAGGGAGCTGTCACAGCGGGTGCCGCGCACCGGCTCCGGTGCCATATAGGGGCAGTCGGTCTCCAGCACGATGCTTTCCAGCGGCAGGGCACTGATGGCCTTTGCCGCCCGCTTGGCACCCTTGAAGGTACACGCCCCGCCAAAACCGATGAACAGTCCCTGCTTTGCCAGCCACACCGCGTCATCGGCACTGCCGGAATAGCAGTGGACGATGCCCTTGGGCTGGTATTTTTTGAGCAGGGCGTAAACGTCGGCGTGGGCGTTGCGGTCGTGCACGATGATGGGCTTGTCCAGCTCCAGCGCCAGCCGGATGTGTGCCTCAAACATGGCCAGCTGGGCATCCTTGGGCACAGGCCAGTGGTAGTCCAGCCCGCACTCACCCACAGCTACCACCTTGGGGGTCCTCGTAATACGGGGCCAGAGCGCGCATCTCTGCGGCCCAGTCCCCGCCGTACACCGAGACCGTAGGAGCCGGGCCTTCCTCGCCGCAGTCGGCGGCGGGCAGCAGGCTTTCCGGGTGGATGCCAACAGCTGCCACCACCCACGGGTAGCGGTGCGCCAGCTCCAGCACTTTGGGTGCATCCCCGGAGTGGGTGGCCTGTTCACACACGCCCACCACACCCTTGCCGGGCAGGCTGCCCAGCAGGAAATCGCGGTCTGCGTCAAAAGCGCGGGCACTGTAGTGCGCGTGGGTGTCAAAAATGGGGCCGGTCATTTGCCCTCCTTTTTGGCGGGGGCCTTGTTCACCAGCCAGATGCCCACACACACGAACACCAGCGCCGCCAGATACTGCCAGCGGAACAGGGGTTCGCCGTTGAGCACGGCGCTCAGCAGTACGTTGACCACCGGGTTCACGAAGCCAAAGATGGCAATGCGGCTGACCGGGTTGTTCTTCATCAGCAGAGCCCACAGCACATAGCCTGCCCCGCAGATGAAGGCCAGATACAGCATGACCACCACCGCCAGTGCGTTTTGCACATGGAGGCTGCCGCCCAGCACAGTGCCCAGCACGAACAGTGCCAGACCGCCCACGAACAGGTTGATGAAGCAGACGGCAAAAGCTGTCTGCTTTTTTGGGCACGGATTGTTCCACGGCCGGACAGGGTAAAGATGATGGTAGCGGCCATCATGCAGAACACGCCCAGCCGCTGCCGCTGCCGTGGTTGCCCAGCGTGCCGATGAGCACGCCCGCAAAGCCGATGACACAGCCCAGCGTTTTGGCAGGGGTCATGCGGTCGGCGTTGCCGTAGATGAAGTGGGCAAAGATCACGCCCAGAAAGCTCTGGGTGCTGTTCAGGATGCCGCCAAAGGCACCCGTGAGCATGGCAACAGCGATGTAATAGAATGCGTACTGGGTCGTGGTCTGCCACAGGCCCAGAGCACAGCACTCCGCTGCCACTTTGCCGCGGGGGAACTTGGGCAGGCGGCTCTGCAGCAGAACACTGCCCAGAAGCACCAGAAAGCTGCCCAGCATGAACCGCACACCGGCAAAGCAGAAGATGGAGGCGGTGCTGCTGGAATCAATGGCGAACAGCCGGTAGCCCAGCTTGATGAACGGGAACGCCGAACCCCACAGCACATTGCAGAAGATGGCCAACAGCACGGCAAACACCGGCGTGCCGAAAATTTTATCCAGCCATTCCGCGCGGGAAAGCGTTTTGTTTTCCTGCATGGCGGCTCAGTGGATGCGGCTGCCTACGGGAGTGTCGTCGCCGTAGAAAGCGATGGAGCAGCCGCCGTCGGCGGTATCAGCAGCAAAGATCATGCCCTCGCTGACATACTTGCCCTTCATCATGGGGCGAGGTGCCAGATTGCACACAATGCCGATCTTCTTACCGATCAGGTCTTCCGGCTTGAACCACTTTGCAATGCCGGAAAGGATGCAGCGCTCCCGCTCGCCGTCAAACACGGTCAGGTGCAGCAGCTTCTTGCTTTCCTTCAGGTTCTCGCAGGCGCGCACTTCGGCCACACGCAGTTCCACCTTGCAGAAGGTGTCAAAGTCGATCTCTTCCTGGTGGGTAAAGTCCACGGTGCTCTCCTCGGCGGGGGCGGCAGCCTTCTTCTCAGCTTCAGCCTTGGCCTTGTTGGCAGCTTCGGCAGCAGCCTTGCGCTTCTCGTCCTCTTCCTTCAGGTGGGCAATTTCCTTTGCCACATCGATGCGGGGGAACAGTGCCTCGCCCTTGTGCACGGTGTAGGTCTCCTGTGCGCCGTAGGTGGTCTTGGTCAGGTCCAGAGCAGATGCGTCCAGACCCAGCTGTTCCATCATCTTGGGGGGCGGTGGTGGGCAGGTAGGCGTTCAGCAGGATGCCGCACACGCGCAGTGCCTCGCACAGGTGGTACAGCACGCTCTCCAGACGGGCCTTGTTGGCCTCGTCTTTGGCCAGCGCCCAGGGAGCGGTCTCGTCGATGTACTTGTTGGCGCGCTGGATGACCGCAAAGATCTCCATCAGGGCCTGCGGGATGGTCAGGCTGTCCATGTCGGCCGTGACCTTGGCGGTCAGCTCGTTGACCATGGTCTCCAGCTCGGTGTCGATGGCTTCGGTACCGGCAACGTTATGCACGGTGCCGCCGAAGTACTTCTCGCACATGGCGACCGTGCGGCTGAGCAGGTTGCCCAAATCGTTCGCCAGATCGCTGTTGATGCGGGTGATCAGGGCTTCGTTGGTGAACATGCCATCGTTGCCGAAGGGAATCTCACGCAGCAGGAAGTAGCGGATGGCATCCACGCCGTAGCGGTCGCACAGGATCACGGGATCCACCACGTTGCCCACGGACTTGGACATCTTGCCGCCGTTCATCAGCAGCCAGCCGTGGCCGAACACCCGCTTGGGCAGAGGCAGATCCAGAGCCATCAGCATGGCGGGCCACAGAATGGTGTGGAAACGCAGGATTTCCTTGCCCACCATGTGCAGGTCGGCAGGCCAGAACTTGTCGTAGTCGTGATATTTTTTCGTTGCCGTAGCCCAGCGCGGAGATATAGTTGCTCAGGGCATCCACCCACACATACATGGTGTGCTTGGGTCAAAGGGCACGGGGATGCCCACTTCACGGAGGTGCGGGACACGCAGGTGTCCTGCAGGCCCTGCTTGATGAAGGCGATCATCTCGTTCTTGCGGCTCTCAGGCTGGATGAACTGGGGGTTCTCCTCGTAGAGCTTCAGCAGGCGGTCGGCATACTTGCTGGTCTTGAAGAAGTAGGCTTCCTCGTGTGCGTCGTACACTTCGCGGCCGCAGTCGGGGCACTTGCCGTCCACCAGCTGGCTGTCGGTCCAGAAGCTCTCGCAGGGCTTGCAGTAGTGGCCGATGTACTCGCCCTTGTAGATGTCGCCCTGCTCATACAGCTTGGGTGAAAATTTTCTGGCAGGACTCCATGTGGTAGTCGTCGGTGGTGCGGATGAAGCGGTCGTAGCTGACGTCCAGCAGCTTCCACAGATCCTTGACGGTGGCTGCGATCTTGTCCACGTATTCCTTGGGGGTCACACCGGCGTCGGCGGCCTTGTCCTGGATCTTCTGGCCGTGCTCATCGGTACCGGTCAGGAACATGACGTCATAGCCCTGCATCCGCTTGAAGCGTGCCAGTGCATCGCAGGCGACAGTGGTGATAGCTGTGGCCGATGTGCAGCTTGTCGCTGGGGTAGTAGATGGGAGTGGTGATGTAGAATGTCTTGTGCTCACTCATAGGTTGATACTCTTCCTTTCCTGATTTGGCCGGGGGACGAAAAAAGCCCTCATCCTGCCGGACTGAGCCGGACAAGGACGAGAGCCTGAAACTTTCGTGGTACCACCTTGCTTCGCCGCACCCTTGCGGGTGCAGCCTTTTGCCGGGCCAAAAAGCACGGCGCAGCGCGGTAACGGGCGCACCCGTCGCAGGCTCAATTTTCACCTGCGCAGCTCCGAGACCATCTTCGGCATCGCGCGGCCTGCCCGGTTCCATCCTTCGGGCTTTCTGTCAGGCGCAGACGGTGCGTACTCTTCTCTTCACAGCCAATTTACATTGTTATGTCTATAATACGCAAAAACAGTGGGTTTGTCAACATTAAATCTCGTAATCCAGACAGAACCGTGCCTTGGTGTAGGGCCGCACCTTGCCGTCGGCCACAGCCACATGGGCGGGATGGACGGAGTAGCCCTTGAGGGCCTCGGCGCTTTCAAAGGTGGTGTCCAGCATCAGGTCGGCGGTGGAAGAGGGGAGACCGTTGATGTTGACATGCACTTCCACAAGGCCCGGGACCTTGCCTGCCAGACCTTCCAGCCCCTCCTTGATGCCTGCCTTGACGGCGGCTTTTTCGGCGTCGGACAGTTCATCCTTCAGCTGCCAAAGGATCACATGCTTGACCATAATAAAATACCTCCTGCGTTTTTTCTCATTGTAACAGGGTGAGAAAAATCCGCAAGAGGAAACGGTAAAGTCTTATTTTGGTGCGAACAGCAGCACCACCAGCAGCACGGCACAGAGCACCGAAAGTCCGATGCCCTCCAGCCGGGTCAATTTGATGTACGCTTCCGTTGGTTCGGTCTGTGTATACCGTCCACGGTCATGCAGGGCAATGGCATCTTCCGGATGCAGCGCCATAAAAATGCCGAACCCGATGCCGAAAAGGGCGGTTAAGATCGCACAGATGACTTCCATAGCAACCTCTCACTTTTGTTTTTGTCGTCCCTGCTCAGAGTATAGCACAGATACGAGATCAGCAGGGCAGCGCACAACACGAGCGCTGCCACCATCAAAATGGAGTGCAGCGGCTCGACCCTGGGAAGAAAGGTGTTGACCAGATAGAGTGCACCGCAAAGGATCGAAGCAATGCCGTAAAATTTGCGGAAGTGCTTCTTTTCGTCCTCACTGCTCCATCCGGTGCCGGTGCCATTGTACAGATCCCGGATGCCGCGGTACCAAAAACAGCACACCCAGCGCGGCGTTCAGCCAATCCCAGTCCGAAAGATTCAAATTCATGGTGGCCCCTTTCCGGCTGTCAATCCGCACTATGGTTCCAGCTTTCGTAAGCGACAAGATAAAGAAGGTCTCCCACGATGGCGATGCCGAAGATGATACGGTAAATCAGCGATGTAACAGGTGTGAAGGCTAAGATCAGAAAGGCGATGCTGTTGAGCATGTAAAACACGCCGTTCTTTTTCTGCCAGAAGGCGCGGTACTCCGGGTCGCGGTGATACTGGTTGAACGGCAGATCGAGGAACGGGTCTTTGCCTTGAAGATCCCGAATGCCGGAGATGAACCAGATAACGGTCAGCACAAGATTAAGCAGAGTGGAAACCGAAACGAACGACTCCATGAAATGAACCTCCCATCTTTTTCCACAGTATACCACAGAAAAGTGCAAAAACAAAGGACGGTATTCAACCTTCCTGCGTAAAATTTGCACAAATTGGGTGTTGACTATTGGTAAAAACAGC
>ENA-OQCV01000280-OQCV01000280.1-human-gut-metagenome-genome-assembly--contig:-NODE-280-length-14812-cov-2.473817_pt1 | contig 14812 bp, 17 predicted proteins | sample MGYA00242766_ERZ504592 | MGnify/ENA primary metagenome ERZ504592 (study PRJEB26092, sample SAMD00036315) | human gut metagenome | host: Homo sapiens | study: EMG produced TPA metagenomics assembly of...
CACCGGCTTCCTGCTGTTCTCCATGATGCGCGGCGGCGCTGGCGGCGGCGGGATCATGAACGTTGGCAAAGCCAAGGTGAAGGACGAGCACGAGAACCAAAAGACAGCCACCTTTGCCGATGTTGCCGGTGAGGACGAGGAAAAGGAAGAGCTGAAAGAGGTCGTGGAGTTCCTGAAAAGCCCGGAGAAGTTCAACACTCTGGGCGCACGCATTCCCCACGGCGTGCTGCTGGTAGGCCCTCCGGGCACCGGCAAGACCCTGCTGGCCCGCGCCTGCGCAGGCGAGGCCGGTGTGCCCTTCTATTCCATTTCCGGCTCTGACTTTGTGGAAATGTACGTCGGCGTGGGTGCATCCCGCGTGCGTGACCTGTTCGATAAGGCAAAGAAGTCCATGCCCTGCATCATCTTCATTGATGAGATCGATGCTGTGGGCCGTCAGCGTGGTGCCGGTCTGGGCGGCGGCCACGATGAACGCGAGCAGACCCTGAACCAGCTGCTGGTGGAAATGGACGGCTTTGAGGCCAACGACGGCATCATCGTCATGGCGGCCACCAACCGCGCCGACATTCTGGATAAGGCCCTGCTGCGGCCGGGCCGCTTTGATCGTCAGGTCTATGTGGGCCTGCCGGATGTCAAGGGCCGTGAGGAGATCCTCAAGGTCCACACCAAAAAAGAAGCCGCTGGCCCCGGATGTCTCTCTCAGGGTCATTGCACAGCGCACCGCAGGCTTTGCGGGCGCAGACCTTGAGAACCTTGTCAACGAAGCGGCTCTGCTGGCTGCACGCCGCAACCGCAAGGCCATTACCATGGAGGATATCGAGGAAGCTTCCATGAAGGTGATGGCCGGCCCGGAGAAGAAGAGCCGCGTTGTGACCCCGGAGGAAAAGAAGCTGACTGCTTACCACGAGGCAGGCCACGCTGTGGCGGGCTTCTACTGCAAGCATCACCCCCGTGTGCACGAGATCACCATTATCCCGCGTGGTCAGGCTGGCGGCTACACCATGTACCTGCCCGAGAAAGACCGCAGCTACGTGACAAAGGGCGAAATGTTCGAGGATATCGTTTCCAGTCTGGGCGGCCGCGTGGCCGAACAGCTGATCCTGGAGGATATCTCCACCGGTGCTTCCAATGATCTGCAGCAGGCCACCAACATTGCCCGCCAGATGATTACCAAGTACGGCTTCTCGGAGCGGCTTGGCCCTGTGGTGTACGGTACCTCGCAGGAGGAGACCTTCCTGGGCCGCGATCTGGGTCAGGGCAAGGGCTACAGCGAGACCACCGCTGCCGAGATCGACGGCGAGATGCGGGACATCATCGATGAAGCCTACGAGACCTGCCGCCGCACCCTGACCGAGCACATCGATCAGCTGCACGCGCTGGCACAGGCCCTGATGGAACGCGAGAAGCTCAACGAGCAGGAGTTCAACACCATTATGGCGGGCGGCACACTGACCCCCGCGTGAAGGCGATGAGCCGAAGGCCGGAACAGCCTGCTCAGACCGTGCAGGCTGCCCCTGCAGAGACCGCTCAGCAGGCCGAAACTGCTGAATCTGCAGAGACCGCTGAGCCTGCAGAGCAGGCCGAAACGGCCCAGCCGCTGCCGGAGACCGCTGCATCGGAAGCCCCGGATGCACAGGACCCGCAGAACTGATTTGATCCAAACGGAAAGGAGCGAGTGTCGTGGAGGAAAATTTTAACCCGGTCGCACGGACCCGCGCAAACTATTACACCCCCGGCAGCCCGGTGCAGTTCGTCTGCGTGGAGCTGCTCAAGGGCGAAGTCAGCGGCGAACACGCGGTCTGTCTGACCTTTAAGAACATTTCCCGCGTGACCCTGACGGCACTGGAGATCCACTTCAAGTGCAAGGGCGTGGACGGCGTGATCCTGTGCGAGGACCGGTTCGAGTACCGTGACTTGGAAGTAAAGCCCGGCGAACTGTTTGGCATGGACGATGCGGTGTTCGTTACCGCAAAGGCCATCACCAGCGTGGATGTTTCGCTGTGCAACGTGTACAACGGCAAGCGGGTGGTGCATCTGGACGGCATCAAGCGCGTGCGCCTGCCTGCCCCCAAAGCGCCTGTCTGCTGAGCTGGAAAAGGCGCTGGAGACCCGCATGAACCGCCCGGAGCTGAAGTATCAGCCGCAGGTGTTTGAAAATGGCTGGTACTGCGCCTGCGGTGCCTTCCACCCGAAGGAGGAGGATACCGTGTACTGCTCGGAGTGCGGCTGCGACCGCATCCTGCTTCAGAACGCGCTGAACACCCTGCTGCAGCCGGAACAGCCTGCCCAGACCGAGCCGGAACTGGAAACGCCTCTTGCCCCGCAGGCCGAAGAGCCTACCCGCATTATGGGCGCAGCGCCCGTGCAGGAGGAGCCGACCCGGATCATGGGTGCACCGTGCCGTGAAGCAGAACCACAGCCGGAAGAACCTGCTGCAGAGCAGACCCGTGTGCTGGATGCCGGAATGCGGACACAGTTCCCGGGCAGGGCATCTCATGCAGCTGCGGACGAAGGCACCCGTGTGATGCCTGCTGCAGCCCGCCGTGCACAGCCGATATCTCAGCAGCCGGAGCCTGCTTATGACGACGAGGAAGAATACGAGGACGAGCGCGACAGCGTGGCCGAAGCGCTGATCCGCTGGGTGCCGCCCATCACTGCCATTGTCTGTGCAGCAGTGGCACTGTGCGGCTTCGTGTATTACCAGTTCGTGCTGTAACACAAACAGCAGCGGAGAGGGCGGTATGCCTTCTCCGCCTTTTTGTATGCCAGAAGAAGGGAGAACCATTATGCCGGAAGAAGCCTTACAGGCTGCCTTTGAGATCAAGACTGCCTGCGATGAGATCAGCCGCCGCCTGCTGCGCTGGCACTGGGAGCACAAACCCGGTGCGCACAGTTTGGGTGCATTGCTGGATCACGTTGCACAGCGCCAGCAGGAAAGCCCGGACTACTACGACCGTATGCCGGATCTTTCCGGCAAAAAACAGCTGGCAGCAGCTGGATACCACCATTTGTATGCGGGTTCTGCTGGACCCGGAAAAGGATGCCGCCAAACCGCTGGACCTGCTGGGCAATACCAGCAATCCGGGTGCGGCCCGCCGCGCCTGCAATGCTGTGCGCACCGCCCGCAACGAAGCCGCCCACGCCACCGATCACACCGATGCCGCTCAGGCGGCGATCCTGTTCAACGAGGCGGTGGAGAGCTTGGAAGACGGCTATGTGGGCACGGCTTTCCGCGAGAATGAACTTGCCCGCTATTACCGCGATGCAGAAAATTATCTGGCACGCTGCGGCGCAAAGGAGCCAATCGTATCCAGCCGTGCGCCGGAAGAAAAAAATCGGCTGCGCACGAGCCAGCCCGCCAGAGCACAAAGCAGGGCCAGAACCGCAGCACCCAGAGCCGCAAAACGGCCGGCAGCCGTTCCTCCGGCAGCAGAAGCACCACAGCGCGCAGCAGCTCGGCCAAAAGCCGCAGCACGGCAGGCCGCAAAAAGAAACAGAGAAGAACTGGCAATAAAACCGTGTTCATCGTTCTGCTGGTGGTTCTGCTGCTGGGGCTTGCCGTGCGTGCATGGAGCATGGGCGCAGCCTGACCGCCTGTAATGCCCTGCTTCTCAGAAAAAAGCCGTCTTTTGTACACAGTTGCCAGAAAAACAAAAATGCGTTCGGAATAAACCGGGAAAAGCGCATCTTGCGGGATGGGTGAAAGCGGTTTATAATAAGCATGAAAACGTTTACACATAACAATGCATCCCAAAAGAGAGAAGTACTGCAAATGACCATCAGTGATATTGCAAAAATGGCGGGTGTATCCAGTGCGGCGGTCAGCCGCTACCTGAACGGAGGCCCCCTGAGCGAACAGAAGAGGGCTGTCATCCACGAGGTAGTGGAAAAGACCGGCTACCGCCCGGATACCGCCGCCCAGACTCTGCGCACCGGAAAAAGTGAATCAGGTGGGGGGTGATCGCTCCCAGCATCGGTTCCCAGTCGGTGGGGCAGATCACGGCAGGCATTGCCAGTGAGCTGGATGCAAAGAGCTATCTGATGCTGCTGGGAAACACCGAGCTGGACGCCCAGCGGGAATTGGGCTATCTGACTGCCATGCAGCGCAACCACGTGGCGGGCATCATCCTGCTGGGCAGCTATTATACTCCTCAGCTGGCGCAGGCGCTGAAAAACTGCCGTGTGCCGGTGGTGGTAACAGGCCAGCGTTTTCAGGATGTGGCCTGCGTGTACAACGACGACCGCACTGCAGCCCGGGAACTTGCCCAGCGGATGCTGGACCATGGCCGCAAAAGGATCGTTTATATTGGCGGTACAGAGCGGGACGATGCCACCGGCGTGCAGCGCCGTGAGGGCGTGCAGGATGCGCTGAACGCTGCCGGACTGAACGGCGAACAGATGCCCCGCATCTGCTGCAACGCCTTTACCATGGAGGAGGGCCAGCGCTGTATGCAGGAACTGCTGGTGCGCTGCCCGGATCTGGACGGTGTGGTCTGCGTGACTGACACGGTGGCCTTTGGTGCCATGCGTGCCCTGCGGGAAGCAGGACGGCATGTGGGGCAGGATGTGGGTCTTGCAGGCGTTGGCGACAGCTGGGCTGGCAGCATGATGGAACCGGGGCTGGCCACGGTGCGCTTTTACCAGAAGCAGGTGGGGCAGAGGCCGCCCGGATCCTGCTGCAGATGCTGGGAAGAAAAATGGGAGCAGCGGGGCCTGTGCGTCAGGTGACGCTGGGCTATCAGATCGTGGAGCGAGGCTCCCCTTTGATGATAAAGGATAAAAGTATGGGTCGTAAGCTGATTTTTCTGGATATTGACGGCACGCTGCTGCCGCCGGGTGATATGCTCATCCCGGAAAGCACTCTGGCTGCACTGGATCGCGCCAGAGCAAACGGACACAAGCTGTTTTTGTGCACCGGCCGCAACCACCGCATGACCGAACCGCTGCTGCGGCACGACTGCTTTGCGGGCGCAGTGTGCAGCGCCGGCGGCTATGTGCTGTGCGATGGAAAGACTCTGGTGGATATCCCCATGGAGCCGCAGCAGGCTGAAGGCGTGCGCGCGGCGCTGGAGCGCAATGGCGTGGAGTGCACGCTGGAAGCCCGGGATGCCACCTTTGGCGGAAGCAAGATGGCTGAGAGGTGGAAATTTATCCACAAAAAGGAACGATGCACCGCTGAACAGCGAAGCGGAACGCTGGCGCAAAGCCATGGAAGAGGGCATGTCCATCCTGCCGCTTTCCGATTACAAAGGGGAACCGCTGTATAAGATCGTGTTCATTGCCGACCACGAGAGCGACCTTGCCGAGGCAAAGCAGCTCTATGCCGACCAGTTCGTGTTCTGCGAAAGCAAGCTGGACCGCCTGACCGATGGCTTTGTGAATGGTGAGCTCATCAACCGCAAATTTGATAAGGGCACCGGCATCAAGGCCATCTGTGATCATCTGGGCTGCACGCTGGCGGATACCATCGGCTTTGGTGACAGCGATAATGACCTGCAGATGACCGATGTTGTCGGCATCAGTGTATGCATGGCCAATGGCTCCGAAAACCTGAAAAAGCGGTGCGACCGCATTGCTCCCTCGGTATACGAGGACGGCATTGCAAAGGAGTTCAAGGCGCTGGGTCTGATCTGAAAAAAAAGCAACAAAGGCTGCGGCAGGGATAAGACCCGGGCCGCAGCTTTTTTGCTGCCACAGGGTTTTATAAAAACGGAAAAACGTGGTAGAATAAACCAGAATGCCGGGTTCAAAGCCCGGCAAAAAGGGAGGAATTGAAATGCGTTCCGTTCTGGAAGTATGTGTGGACAGCACTGCCAGTGCACTGGCAGCAAAGCGCGGCGGTGCCAGCAGGCTGGAACTGTGTGCCGACCTGATCGTGGGCGGTACAACGCCCAGCCTTGCGCTGGTGCGTCAGGTCAAGGCGGAGACCGGCCTGCCGGTGCGTGCTCTGCTGCGGCCCCGGTTCGGAGATTTCTGTTACGACAGCTACGAGCTTGCCCAGATGGAACAGCTGGCCGCAGAGCTGGTGGAGGCCGGGGCGGATGGTATCGTGACCGGTGTGCTGACCCCGGAAGGGCAGCTGGATGCGGAGGCCATGCGGCCCATTTATGCGGCGGCGCGCAGGGCAGCGGAAAAGGCAGGCCGTCCGGTGGCGTGTACCCTGCACCGTGCCTTTGATGTCAGCGCCGACCCCTTTGCGGCACTGGAAACGGTCCGGAACATGGGCCTTTGTACCATCCTCACCAGCGGGCAGGCGGCGAGTGCCCCAGAGGGAGCGGAGCTTCTCGGCCGACTGGTGGAGCGGGCAGGGGACAGCGTGGAAATTCTGGTAGGTGCCGGTGTCACGGCACAAAACATCCCGGCACTGGCCGCACAGACCGGGGCACATGCGTTCCACCTTTCCGGCAAGCAGGTGCTGCAAAGCCGCATGACCTTCCGCCGCGAGGGTGTGCCCATGGGGCTGCCGGGCTTTTCAGAGTTTGAGGTATGGCAGACGGGTGAAGAAAACATCCGTGCTGCACGGCAGGCACTGGATGCGATCAAGAACAACTAAAACAAAAGCGCTCTCCCAACGGAAACCCGGTGGGAGAGCGCATTTTTTATGATGATGAATTTGAAGGGTGAAGATAGCTTAGTAATGCAGCTCGTCGCCGGTCAGTGCTTCCAGCACCGGCAGCATGGCAGCGGCCTCGGCCTTGGCAGCGGGCAGATCCATATCGCGGTAGTTGCCGCACTCCACTTCGCTGGCCCCGGGCACAGCGCCCTCAAAGCCAGCCATGAAGCGGAAGGATTCCACCGTCAGCTCCAGTGCCTCGGCGGGAGTCAGGCCGCGGGTGAGCAGATAGAAGCCGGTGCGGCAGCCCATGGGGCCAACGTAGATCACGCTGTCCTGAAAGGCGCTGTTACGTGCATAGGTGGCAAACAGATGCTCCAGCGTATGGGCGGCACCGGTGGACAGGTAATCGCCGTGATTGGGCCTTTTCATGCGGATGTCCCATGTGAGAACATCGCCGTCCTGACGGCTCAGATACATGCCGCGGTCCAGTTTGGTATGGTCAACACAGAAGCTTGCAATGCGTTCCATGAGTTTTTCTCCTTTGGCTTATGCCTGCAGGCGCTGCACGCTGCCGTGCGCGCAGTCCACAGCGATCATCAGGCCGTCACGGATGTGGCTGGTAGCACCGGCGGCACCCACAACGGTAGGCTTGAGCAGGGCCTTGCCGGCAATGGCGGCATGGCTATTCAGGCCCGGCTCTTCCACCACCAGAGCGGCGGCATCACGCACGTAACTCAGCATTTCGTTGCTGGTGGAGGGCACCACCAGAACCATGCCGGGCTTGAACTTTGCACGCACCTCTTCCAGCGTGCGGCAGACGCAGGCCTTGCCGGTGGCGCTGGTCACGTCGGCATTCTCGCGGCCAACGCCCACACCGGTAGCCAGACAGTTGCCTACCATGTGGATCTTGATCATGTTAGTGGTGCCGGACACGCCCACAGGCACGCCTGCGGTCACAACGGCCAGCTCACCGTTGTGCAGGTAGCCGTTCTCCTTGGCCAGAGAGGTGGACATCTCGATCAGCTCATCGGTGCTGTGTGCCAGAGGCATCATCAGCGGGGTGATGCCCCAGCTCAGAGCCAGCTGACGCTGCACCTGCTCCTTCATCACGCAGGCGATGATGGGCTGTTCCGGGCGGTACTTGCTCAGCAGACGGGCGGTGTTGCCGGACTCGGACACGGTGACGATGGCGGCAGCGTTCACGTCCTTGGCGGTCAGGCAGGCAGCGTGTGCAGTTGCATCGCTCACGCTGATCTTGCCAGTGTTCTCGGCGAGGGGAACAAAGCGGGCGTGGTTCTCCTGCTCGGTGCGCTCAGCAATGGCAGACATGGTCTTGAGAGCATCCACCGGATAAGCACCGGCAGCAGTCTCGCCGGAGAGCATGATGGCAGAGGTGCCGTCGTAGATGGCATTTGCCACGTCGGAGATCTCGGCACGGGTGGGGCGGGGGTTCACGATCATGCTGTCCAGCATCTGGGTAGCGGTGACGATGGGCTTGCCAAAGGAGAAGGAGCGCTCGATGATATTCTTCTGAATGCCGGGCAGCTCGGTAAAGTCGATCTCAACGCCCAGATCGCCGCGGGCCACCATGACAGCATCGGCTGCAGCCAGAATGCTGTCGATGTTGTTCACGCCCTCACGGTTCTCGATCTTGGCGATGATGCGGATATCGGAATCATACTCGTTGAGCAGGTTGCGGATATCGTACACATCCTGCGCGGTGCGCACGAAGGAAGCAGCGATGAAGTCAAAGCCCTGCTGTGCGCCAAAGATGATATCGTCGCGGTCGCGCTGGCTCATATACGGCATGGACAGATGCACGCCGGGCACATTGACACCCTTCTTGTTCTTGATCTTGCCGTTGTTCAGCACCTTGCACACGATGTCGGTGTCGTTCACGGTGACGATCTGCAGCTTGATCAGGCCGTCGTCCAGCATGATGGTGCCGCCGGGCTGCACATCCTGCGGCAGGTCCTTATAGGTGATGGAGCAGATCTCCTTGGTGCCTTCCACCTCGCGGGTGGTCAGGGTGAAGGTCTGGCCGGCTTCCAGCATTTCAGTGCCGTTCTTGAAGTCCTTCAGGCGGATCTCGGGGCCCTTGGTGTCCAGCAGGGCAGCGACCGGCTTGCCCAGCTCTTCACGGATGGCCTTCAGCTTTTCAAAGCGGCCCAGATGCTCCTCGTGAGAGCCGTGGGAAAAATTAAAACGGGCAACATTCATGCCGTTGGCGACCAGCTCGCGCAGAACGCCTTCCTGATCGGTGGACGGACCCAGAGTGCAGATGATCTTGGTTTTTCTCATATACTTTTACTACCTCCAACTACAACTTCACATTCTCTATTTTGCGGCAGGCTGTCCGCTGTCATACAGACAGCTGCACGTGGCCAACGGGAAAAATCCCGTGCTGTGGTACAAAAGCGGAAAAATCCTGTGGTTCAAAACTTTTCCACCTATTATTATATCCGCTGGGATACAATAGGGCAAGGAAAACTTTGCGCTGTGGCTGAATTTTTTAGGCGGTCAAGAAATCTTTGCCACGGAATGACGCATTTACGTTTAAAAATGAAAAAACGCCCGGTCAATTCGTGAACAAAATGACGAACATTTTGGTGAAAATGACGGATATTTGCGGGAAGGCGAAAAAGCTTGCATCCGGCACAGGATTTGCTTATAATGATAAGTAAAGATAGTATCACTTATCCGGGGCAGGTCCCCGGAAGAAATGGAGAAAAAACGATATGGAAAAGCGTGATTTTTCTGATCGTCCTCGACAGCTTTGGAATCGGTGCAGAGCCGGATGCCGCCGCCTTTGGCGACGAGGGCACCAACACCCTGGGTGCCATTGCAAAACATCCCAACTTCAACTGCCCCAACCTGCAAAAGATGGGCATGTTCAACATTGATGGTGTGACCGCAGGCGAAAAGACCGCAGCGCCCATCGGCTCCTTTGCCCGCCTGCAGGAGCAGAGCATGGGCAAGGATACCACCATTGGTCACTGGGAGATCGCCGGTGTGGTAAGCCCCAAGCCGCTGCCCACCTTCCCGAACGGCTTCCCGGATGAGCTGATCCACGAGTTTGAGGAAAAGACCGGCCACAAGGTGCTGTGCAACAAGCCTTACTCCGGCACGCAGGTACTGAAGGATTACGGCGAGCAGGCCATGAAAGAAAACGCCCTTATCGTTTACACCAGTGCCGACAGTGTATTTCAGGTGGCCGCCAACGAAGAGCTGGTGCCGGTGCATGAGCTGTACCGCTACTGCGAGATCGCCCGCGAGATGCTCAAGGGCGAGTACGGCGTGGGCCGCGTGATCGCACGCCCCTTCCTGGGCCACACTGCGGATACCTTCTACCGCACCACCAACCGCCACGACCTGAGCCTCAAGCCGCCCCGCGCTACCATGCTGGATCTGCTGAAAGATGCTGGCAGGGATGTGATCGCTGTGGGTAAGATCTTTGACATCTTCGACGGTGAGGGTGTGACCGAAAAGATCAAAACCACTGGCAATACCAACGGCATCGCCTTCACCAAGGCGCTGCAGACCCGCGACTTTGAGGGCCTTGCCTTTGTGAATCTGGTGGACTTCGATATGCTCTACGGCCACCGCCGCGATGTGGCGGGCTATGCCGCCGCTGCCACCGAATTTGACAAGTTCGTGGCCGACTTCATACCCCGGAATGCGGGAGGGCGATCTCCTCATGATCACCGCTGACCATGGCTGCGACCCGTCCTATACTAAGACCACCGACCACACCCGCGAGTATGTGCCGTACCTGATCTGCGGCAAGGGCGTGAAGCCTGGCGTTGACCTTGGCACCCGTCTGTGCTTTGGCACCATCGCCAGACCATCTGCGAGTATCTTGATGTGGATGCTTCCTCTCTGGACGGCAAGAGCGTCTGGAACGAGATCAAGGCATAATTACTTTTGAATGAGAAAGCCGCCTGCATTGGTTCAAGATGCAGGCGGCAGTTTTTATGCAGTTTATCGGCACGGACTTTCTGGTGAAAAAGCAAAACAGGAAATGACCGCAGTCGTTTCCTGTTTTGCAAATAAAATAATATTTCCGCTATAGAGTCCGGAGCTTGCGCAGAGGATATTTCAAATCGTCAGGCCGCGTCGTTCTGCTGCGAAGCAGCATCCTGAATGGCACCCCAGATGGAGGAAGCCGCATTGTAGATGGACGATGCAGCCTGTTCCACCTCTTCCTGTGTGGGCAGGGAGATGGACGGTGCTTCTCCGGCCGTATCACCGCTGCCGGTCTCGCCCTCGGCGGGAGCTTCCGGCTCCTGCGGCTGGGTGTCGGCAGGCTGCTCTGCAGGCTGGTCAGCCGGGACGGTCTCTTCTGGCAGGCTGTCGGCGGGCACTTCCTCGGGAACGCTCTCCGCAGGCACCTCCGAAACAGCGGCGTTCGGGTCGGTGGTGGGGGTGAACACATCGGTCTTTTCCGGCTTCTGGGTGGTGTCGGCAACGGTGCCCTCACCGCCCAGCACGGACGCGATCATTTCCCTGGCCTTGCTCACAGAAGCATCATCCGGTTTCATGACGTAGAGCTTCTGTCCCTTGGCAGAGTAGCACTTGGTACTGCTGGAGCTTGTGCCGGTGACGGTATAGCTTTCAATATCCCACTCGGCAAAGTCACTCAGCTGCATCCGTACCAGCGCACTGATCTGATCCTGTGAAAAGCTGGTTACAAAGCAGTCGGCTGCGGCATCCATGATCTTGGAAAAGCCCATCAGCAGGGCAGGGGACTTGATCTTGTTCAGCATGGCATCGATCACCTTCATCTGGTTGATGCCGCGCTGGATATCGCCGGATGCAAAGGCGTGACGCTCACGGGCAAAGGCCAGAGCGGCCTTGCCGTCCAGATGGTTCCAGCCCTCTACAAAGGTGGTGGGATCGTAGTATCCGGGGCTGCCCACCGAGGTGAACGCCTGATCGGAGTAGACATCCACGCCGCCCAGCGCATCGATGATGCTGATGAAGCCCGCAAAGTTGATGCGGATGTAATGGTCCACATTGACACCGTACAGATTGCCCAGTGTGGCCATGCTGGTTTCCACGCCGTACAGACCGGCGTGAGTCAGCTTATCCTTGCTGTCGGTGCCGGCAAGGTCTACGTAGTAGTCGCGCGGGGTGTTGATCAGGGCCACCCTCTTGGTGACAGGGTTCACGGCAGCAAGGATATTCACGTCGCTGCGGGCATTTTCCGTCAGCTCGCCGCGGGTGTCCACGCCGCTGAGGTAGATCACAAACGGTTCCTTGGTGATCTTGTTGGCCTCGGCACCGGTGAGCAGGCCAGAGGTCATGCTGCCCAGGGCAGAAAGGCCCTGCTGGGCCCAGAAGCAGCCCAGCGCCATGGCAGCGCACAGGAACACCGAAAATACCCGGGGCTACCTTGCCGGGAACATTGTACTCCTGACAGCGCTTTACCAGCAGCCACAAAAGCGCCAGCAGCGCGGCCAGAATGACCAGATACAGCACCGGCAGCATCTGGGTGCGCCACAGCTGCACCAGTGCCAGAATGCTTAAAATACCTTGTAAGATCAGCAAAATTTTACCCCCACTTGGAAGGTACTGCCACGGCTCCATCCACGGGCGGATGGGCCTTGGGCGGTACGGGTGTGTTGTGGCCGCTGCGCGGCGGCTTCTGGGGAGGCTGGGCCGGAGGCGGTGTGCTGGGCTGTTCCGGCGGCAGCTCGGTAAAAAAACGCCGAGCTGTCTACCTCGATGGGCGCAGTATCCTCAGAGCCTTCCTTGCGGCTGATGTGCCGCAAAGAACGGTAATCTTCGTGGGAACGATCGTTTTCATCCATCATTCAAAACCACTCCTTTTGTCAGGAAACAGGTACAATGGTCAGCACTGCACGGGCCGAAGGCAGGTGGCGGTCTGATCTTCGTTGGAAAGCCAGCCAAAGCCTTCACAGATGTGATCCGGGCAGGGTGAATCCACGAACCGGGCTGCACCGTCCTTGATCTGAATGTGGACGGTATAGTAACCGGTGTCCACATCATAGGTCTCATCCACGTCCAGCGGCAGGTTCATGGTGGTGTTGTTGTCGCCGTAGATCAGCTCGGCCCGCAGCCCGGAGCCGGAAGCGTGCACGCGGCGCACCACCAGCAGCACAGCGGCAATGGCCAGAATGACCACGGCAAAGAGAAGATTGGTAAGCAGCTTTTAGTTTTCATGCGTTAATCCTTGATCTGTAATTGTTCCAGCTCGGCCAGCCACAGTGCGGCACAGGCATCGCTGGGCATCCGCCAGTCGCCGCGGGGCGAAAGGGTCACGCTGCCCACCTTGGGGCCGTCGGGCAGGCAGCTGCGCTTGAACTGCTGGGCAAAGAACCGCCAGTAGAAGTTGCGCAGCCACTTGTACAGCACGCTGTCCGGGTACTCCGGCCGGCCTGCAAATGCAGTCTTTGCCAGCCGGAAGATCTTGGCCGGGCCAAAGCCGAAGCGCAGCACCTGATACAGGTAGAAATCGTGCAGCTCGTAGGGTCCCACAAGGTCCTCGGTCTTCTGCGCGATCTCGCCGTCCTTGGCAGGCAGCAGCTCCGGGGAGACGGGCGTATCCAGAATATCCAGCAGCACCGTGCGCAGAGCATCGGTGGCGGCAATGTCGGCTTCGTAGCGCACAAGGTGGCGCACCAGCGTTTTGGGCACACCGGCGTTCACACCGTACATGCTCATGTGGTCGCCGTTGTAGGTGGCCCAGCCCAGCGCCAGCTCCGAAAGGTCGCCGGTGCCCACTACAAGGCCTCCGGTGCGGTTGGCGGTATCCATCAGCTCCAGCGTGCGCACGCGGGCCTGACCGTTTTCAAAGGTGACATCCAGCACGCTTTCGTCCTGACCGATGTCCGCAAAATGGCTGTGCACGGTGTTGGCGATATCGATCCTCTTTAAAGGAAACCTGCAGCTCATCGCACAGGATCTCTGCGTTGCTGCGGGTGCGCTTCGTGGTGCCAAAGCAGGGCATGGTCACAGCCAGCACATCCCGGGCGGGGCGGCCCAGCTGCTTCATGGCACGCACGGCCACCAGCAGCGCAAGACAGCTGTCCAAGCCGCCGGAAATGCCGATAACGGCGGTCTTTGCGTGGGCGTGTTCCAGCCGCTTTGCAAGGCCGTCGGCCTGCATTTTCAGAATCAGCTCACAGCGCTCGGCGCGGCGCTTGGGGTCGCCGGGCACAAAGGGTGCGGGGTCGATCCAGCGGGTCAGCGTGGTCTCTGCCGGTTCCAGATCGAACTCCACGGTCTGGTAGCCCTCGCCGCTCAGCTCAAAACTGGTGTTGCGGGCACGCTCGGCTTCCATGCGCTGGCAGTCGATCTCGGTCTCGGCACAGCCGCCGTCAAAGGGAGCGTTCTCAGAGAGGATGGTGCCGTTCTCGGCGATCAGGTCGTGGCCGGCGAACACCATGTCCTGCGTGCTCTCACCGTGCCCGGCGGAAGCATACAGGTAGCCGCACAGCAGGCGGGCAGACTGGTTGGACACCAGCGCCCGGCGGTATTCGGCCTTGCCGACGGTCTCATCGCTGGCGGAAAGATTTGCGATCACGGTCGCACCGGCCAGCGCGTGGAAGGTGGAGGGCGGCAGGGCGCTCCACAGATCCTCGCAGATCTCCACACCCAGCACAAAGCTGGGCATCTGGCGGCAGCGGAACAGCAGGGAAGTGCCAAAGGGCACCTGCTGACCACACACCTCCACCAGCTCCACCTCGGTGCTGCCCGGGGTGAACTGGCGCTTTTCGTAGAACTCGCCGTAGTTGGGCAGATAGGTCTTGGGCACAAGACCCAGAATGCGGCCATGGCATAGCACGGCGGCGCAGTTGTACAGCTTGCCGTGCACCAGCAGCGGCAGGCCTACCAGCGTGACAACGTCCAGTGCTTTTGTTTCATCAAGCAGGGTGCTCAGGGCATCCAGTGCACCGGTCTGCAGCGTGCGCTGCAGAAACAGGTCGCCGCAGGTATAGCCGGTCAGGCAGAACTCGGGGAACACGGCCAGCTTTACGCCGCGGGCTGCGGCTTTGTGCAAAGCATCCGTGATCTGCCGGACATTATAGGCGCAGTCGGCCACCCGCAGTGCGGGAGAAAGGGCGGCTGCTTTCAAAAAACCATCTTTCATCGGAGGATTTCACATCCTGTCTTTCTTAGTTGACTGCAATTTCCTGCAGTGCACATAGTATACCACAAACAGACCCAAACGGGAAGTAAAAGAACAATGACAAAACAAAACAGCCGCGTTCTCTCCATCTCGCACTGCCC
>ENA-OQCV01000281-OQCV01000281.1-human-gut-metagenome-genome-assembly--contig:-NODE-281-length-14791-cov-2.717676_pt1 | contig 14791 bp, 16 predicted proteins | sample MGYA00242766_ERZ504592 | MGnify/ENA primary metagenome ERZ504592 (study PRJEB26092, sample SAMD00036315) | human gut metagenome | host: Homo sapiens | study: EMG produced TPA metagenomics assembly of...
GTTATTGGTGCTCTATCCGGAATATCAGGATGTAACCATTCCCTACAATGTGGCTCCTTTGAATTTCCTTGTGCGGAATGAAGGGGTGGATGCGGTATGCGTGAGTGTAAAGGGAGCATCGGACAGCTTGGAGATAAATGCGCGCGGGAACAAGGCGATATTCCCCTTGAAAGCTTGGCGTGCATTGCTTGAAGCGGAGAAGGAACATACTTTGGAAGTAGTTGTTACTGCCCGTACCGACGGCCGCTGGCTGCGCTATCCTTCCTTTGCATGGCAGGTAGTGGCGGACAAGCTTGACGCCTATGTCAGTTACCGTCTGATAGAGCCCGGTTATGAGGTATGGAATACCTTGCAGATACGTGAACGTTGTATTGAGAATTTCGAAGAGCGTATTTTGGCGGATAACAGTCAGACAGACGGCAAGTGCATGAACTGTCATGTGCACGGAGGAAATAGTGGCAACCTTTCGATGTTCCATCTTCGGGGTGAGGGATGGGGGGACTGTCCTGAACCGTGACGGCAAGCTCCGTAAGCTTGCCTTGAAGAATGAACAGATGATATCTGCGGCTGTCTACGGGGATTTCCATCCTGACGGGCGGTATGGTGTGTTCTCGTCTAATGTGATTATTCCCATGTTCCATACGGAAAGTAACCGCCGTCTGGAAGTTTACGATACCGTCTCCGATTTGGCTGTCTCCGATTTTGACGGAAACCGGATGATTCTATCTCCGCTTACGGCGGATTCCACCGTATTGGAAACTTTTCCCACATTCTCTGCCGATGGGAAATGGATATATTACTGCTCAGCTCCGACTGTTCCATTGCCGGACAGCGTACAGCAATTACGCTATTCGCTTTGCCGCATTGCGTTCGATGCCAATCACGGCGCATGGGGTGACCGCGTGGATACCCTTTGGAATGCCGGCTCGGAGAAAGGCTCCGTGTGTCATCCGAAAGCTTCACCGGACGGCCGCTACCTGCTCTATACCGTTGCTGATTATGGAACATTCCCCATTTGGCACCGGGAGACGGAATTGCAGCTGATGGATTTGCAGACGGGTGCCATCGATTCCCTGCCAATGGTCAATTCCAACCGTTCGGACACTTATCACAGTTGGTCGTCAGGCAGCCGTTGGTTTGCCTTTGCCAGCAAGCGGGGTGACGGGCAGTACGGGCGGGTTTATTTTGCCTATCTGGATGCCGAAGGGAAGGCGCATAAGCCTTTTGTGCTACCCCAGTCGGACCCTGAAAAAGACGATTTGACATTGAAATCCTACAATATCCCCGATTTGTCGGCTACTCCCGTTCCTTTTGATGCTTCTTCCATCAAGCGGATAAACCGGCAACTGAAGGCTGAGGAATTCAAATGACAAGACATACAGAGAGTACCAAATTGTAAATAATAAATTGTAAATAGTAAATGTTCTTATTTCTGAAAAAAGACTTTGGAAGATAGGGTTGTCGATACTTTTTGGCGTAGCGGTGCTTCTCTTTTGGGGAAGCGTATATCCGGCCCCATATTTCCTATCAGGAGCAGTTCCAGCTTTTCTTGTTCGATGCCGACTACTGGTGGGAACGGATAGTGGTTCCCGGTGGGTTGGCCGATTATATCGCAGAGTATCTGACGCAGTTCTATTATCACGTGTGGGCGGGAGCTTGTATCTGGCTTTTTGTACGTGTTGTTGCAACGGTTGGTTTGGAAACTGGCGAAGGAGCAGGGTGCGGCTGATGTGTATTATCCGTTGAGTTTTCTGCCCATCATTGTCTTGTGGCATTTCATGGGTGATGAAAATGCGATGCTGTCATTGGCGGTGGCTCTACTGCTGGTATTGTCAGCATCCTGCTGGTATGTGGATTTGAAGGGGAAGTGGCAGCGTGTCGCGTACATTCTGATTGTCCTTCCGCTGCTTTACTGGACAGCGGGTGCGGCACACTTCATCTTTATGGGCTGGGTGACTGTACGTGAGTTCCGGTTGAATCTTAAAGGTAAGAATTTCTGGGGTGGTGTCGGAGTGTTCTGGGGTGTAGGATTGTGGGGTATCGGCTGTCCGCTATTGGCAAGCATGTGGGTACAATTCCCCATTTACCGTCTGATGGGCGGTATAGGATATTACCGTTTCCCGGCAGTGATTCCTTGGATAGAGATAGGGCTTGCCGTATTGCTGATTGTCCTTCCCTTCCTGCTGGCAGCTTTGCCCGTTTTCGAAGAAGAAGCCGGTATTTTATGGAGTTCTGCAAGTGGTGGCGGTAACATTGTTCGGTTATTACTGCGTGGCGGCCGGTTGCGATATGGATAAGGAGGAAGCGATGGAGTATGACCAGCTGGTGCGTAATAGACAATGGCAGGAGATTATAGAAAAGGCAGAAGAGAAGTCGCCGGTTTCACCTTTCGGCGTGACCTGCCTGAATCTTGCTTTGGGAAAGACGGGACAGATGGGCGACCGCATGTTCGAGTTTTATCAGAACGGGACGGAAGGGCTGCTACCGGAGTTCCAGCGTGACTTTACTTTGCCGTTGCCCACCAGTGAGGCATACTATCATTTGGGAATGGTCAATACGGCACAGCGTTTCACTTTTGAGGCGATGGAGGCCATACCTAACTTCAACAAGAGTGGCCGTTGCTTCAAGCGTCTGGCGGAGACGAACCTGATAAACGGGCAATACGAAGTGGCAGCCAAGTACCTGCGTTTGTTGAGGAAGACAATCTTCTACAGGGATTGGGCGGAGGATGCCATGACCTATCTGTATAATGAGGGAAAAAAATCAATGCCCCACAAGGAGTGGGGTTGGCTGAGGCAGATACGCTATACGGAAGACTTCTTGTTCAGCAGCCAGGAAACGGACATCATGCTGGGGCTGCTTTACCAGCACAACCACCGGAACCGGATGGCATTTGAGTATATGCTGGCCTATGTCCTGCAGCAACGTGATTTTGGAACGTTTCATGAAGTACTATCCGTTAGGCAAGTATGCCGGCTACGACCATATTTCCCCGCAGCTATCAAGAGGCGTTGATATATGTATGGACACAGACGCACAAGAACTTCCAGGGTATGCCGTGGAGCATTTCGCCCCAAGTGGTGCGGGATGTAACGGAATTTGCGCGGATATATACCTCGCAGCAGAATGCCCGGCAGATGTTGGAGGCGCGTTTCGGCAGTACATACTGGAATTATTTGCTACTAGAAGTAAAATGAAAAGATGAAGATATAGCTGTTTGCATAATGGCTGCATGGTGGTTTGCCGCTTGCGGCAATCCGGTGACTTCCCCGGAAAGGGTGGATGAATGGCCGGATATCTATCCCGACTATATCGGTGTGACTATTCCTGCAACCATTGCTCCTATGAATTTCAATTGTATTGGTGGAGCGTACGAACGTGTGGATGTGACCGTGACCGGAGGAAAGTCCGGAGAGATGCACGTAAATGATAAAATAGTATCATTTCCGCAAGATGCATGGCAAGAGCTTTTGGAGGAGAACAAGGGTGATAGCCTTCTGTTTACGGTATGTATCCGGAAAGACGGCGAGTGGAAACAGTACCGCTCTTTTCCCATGTATGTCAGTCCGTATCCTATAGATTATGGGTGGTATACCGCAAGCTGGCTCCCGGATATGAAGTTTATAGCAAGATGGGCATTTATGAGCGTGACCTTGCTTCGTTCGAGGAGCGTCCCTTGCTGGAGAATACCATGGTGCCAGGGCATGTGCCTGAATTGTCATGCTTTCAACAAAACAAATCCGGACCATCTGAGCCTGCATATCCGTGGAAAGAACGGAGGGACCTTGATGCAGATAGACGGGAAGCGCGAAATGCTGGATACGAAACGGATTCCACTCTCTCTGCGGGGGTGTACCCTTATTGGCATCCAAACGGCAAATATATTGCCTATTCTGTCAACAATACGCGCCAGTCTTTCCATGCGGTGAAGGATGAGCGTGTGGAAGTGCTCGACTTGGAATCGGATGTACTGGTCTATCATCCCGAGACACATGAATTACTGCTCTCTCCCTTGCTTCAGAAGAAGGAAGTCTTCGAAACCTTTCCAGTATTTTCACCGGACGGACGCAAACTGTATTTCTGTACTGCGGAGGCCAAGCCGATACCGGCGGAATATAAGGAAATACGTTATAGCTTGTGTAGTATAGATTTCAATCCGGAAGACGGGACATTTGGCGAAAAGATAGATACGCTGGTCAATGCGGCAGCTATGAAGAAAAGCATCTCCTTCCCGAGGCCCTCGTACGATGGCGAGTATATCATGTTTACTTTGTCGGATTACGGGAATTTCTCAATTTGGCATAAAGAAGCCGATTTATGGCTGTTGGATTTGAAGGATGGCGGTATGCGTCCCATAAAGGAGGTGAACAGCGATGATACGGAAAGTTTCCATAACTGGAGCAGTAACTCCCGATGGTTTGTGTTCAGTAGCCGCAGGGGAGATGGGCTTTATACCCGTCTGTATCTGGCAAGTATGGATGAGAATGGGGTGGTGGGCAAGCCTTTCCTGCTTCCTCAGGAAAATCCTTGGGAGTATTACGACCGTCTGGTCTACTCGTACAATGTTCCCGATTTTACAAGCGAACCGGTGAAGCTGGAACGCCGGAAAGTGGAACGGGGAATTGTCTCGCGGAAGCGCGTTCCGGTGAAAGTTAGATGATACGTTTTTTATATTCTGCTTTTTTAATACAGTAAAGGGATAAAATTGTATCATTTTCTCTTGGTGCAATCCGCTATCTTTGTGCCAGGAATTAGTGTTACCAATAACAATACCAGATTGAAAAACATGGATATGAGAAAAGTAAAATTTGCTATGATGATTCTGGCGGCAAGTCTGTTGACCGCCTGCGGTTCTTCCAAGAAAGAACAGAGTGTGAATGAAGAGACGGCTGCTGCGCGTACGCAGGAAACGGAGAACTTACTGGCTAACTTGGAAAAAAATCCCTTCCAAAGGTATCATGCTCGGCCATCATGACGATACGGTATATGGTATCGGCTGGGAAGGTGAGGAAGGCCGTTCGGATGTGAAAAGCGTGTGTGGCGACTATCCGGCTGTCATCAGCTTTGATTTGGGAGAGCTGGAACTAGGGAATGCCGCCAATCTGGATAAGGTGCCCTTCGATAAAATCAGGAAAGAGATAATCAATCAGTATCAGCGGGGCGGCATGGTTTCGCTCAGTTGGCATGCGCGCAATCCCAAGACGGGCGGTGATGCCTGGGATGTATCGGATACGACGGTGGTGAAGTCCATCCTGCCCGGTGGCGAGAATCATCAGAAGTTTGCCGGCTGGTTGGGAGGAGTGGCCGATTTCCTTCATTCGCTGAAGACGGCAGACGGCGTGAAGATACCCGTACTTTTCCGTCCCTGGCACGAACACAGCGGCAGCTGGTTCTGGTGGGGCGAAAAAAGCTGTGTACCCCCTGAAGAGTATAAGCAATTGTGGCACATGACAGTGGACACTCTGCAGGCCAGGGGAGTGGATAATGCACTCTATGCTTACTCTCCGGGCACGGAACCCAAGGACACGACGGAATACTTGAAGAAGTATCCGGGCGACGAGTTGATAGACGTTATCGGCTTCGATACTTATCAGTTCGACCGGGATACCTATCTTGCCGGGATGGATAGGGCACTTTCCATTATCGACAGTATAGGGAAAGCACACAATAAGGTGATTGCTGTGACCGAAACCGGTTACGAAGGAATTCCCGATGCCAAATGGTGGACTGGTACTCTGCTGCCTGCGTTGGAGAAATATCCGCTTGCCTATGTGCTGGTGTGGCGCAATGCCCGTGAAAAGGTGACCCATTACTATGCCCCCTATCCGGGACAGACATCTGCGGAGGATTTTGTGGAGTTCTATAACAATCCCAAGACGCTGTTTGCAGCTGATGTAAATCTGTATCAATAAACAAACAATCAATATAACAGACATGGAAGCTTTTAAAGAAAAGGTAGAGAGGCTCTTTCAGAGACACGAAGAGTTGATTACGAGAAAGAATGTGGCCGTGGAAGACGGCAATGGCATATTCACCCGCTATAAATATCCGGTAGTGACGGCTGCTCATACACCTGTATTCTGGCGGTATGATTTGGATGAGAAGTCCAACCCGTACCTGATGGAACGTATCGGTATGAATGCGACCATGAATTCGGGGGCCATTAAGTGGAATGGCAAGTATCTGATGGTGGTACGTGTAGAGGGCGCTGACCGCAAGTCGTTCTTTGCCGTAGCCGAGAGTCCCAACGGCATTGATAATTTCCGGTTTTGGGATTACCCCATCACCATGCCCGAAGACGCGATTCCGGCAACGAATGTATACGACATGCGCCTCACGGCTCATGAGGACGGCTGGATTTACGGTATCTTCTGCGCCGAACGCCACGACGACAATGCGCCCGCCGGTGACTTGTCCTCGGCTACGGCTACAGCTGCCATTGCTCGCACCAAGGATTTGAAGAATTGGGAACGCCTGCCCGACCTGAAGACCAAGAGTCAGCAGCGCAACGTGGTGCTGCACCCGGAGTTTGTAGATGGCAAATATGCCCTCTATACCCGTCCGCAGGATGGCTTTATTGATGCCGGTAGCGGTGGTGGTATCGGCTGGGCGCTGGTGGACGACATAACCCATGCCGAGGTGAAGGAAGAGAAGATTATCGACCAGCGCTACTATCACACCATCAAGGAGGTGAAGAATGGTGAAGGTCCGCATCCCATCAAGACTCCGAAAGGCTGGTTGCATCTGGCTCATGGTGTCCGCGGTTGTGCCGCCGGATTGCGTTATGTGCTTTATATGTACATGACTTCTTTGGAAGATCCGACGAAACTGATTGCCACTCCCGGTGGGGCCTTTATGGTACCCGAGGGTGAGGAGCGTATAGGTGACGTAAGCAATGTGCTTTTCACCAACGGCTGGATTGCCGATGAAGACGGAGCTGTATTTATTTACTACGCTTCTTCCGACACGCGGATGCATGTAGCCACTTCTACCATTGACAAGCTGGTGGACTATTGCATGAATACGCCTGCTGACGGCTTGTCTTCATCAGCTTCGGTAGAAACGTTGAAGAAGCTGATAGACAAGAATTTGCAGATAATGAAATAATAAAAATACAACATACTATGGCAACACTAAAAGAGAAAATCGGTTATGGTTTTGGGGATATGTCTTCCTCTATGTTCTGGAAAATATTCTCCTATTACTTACCGTTCTTCTATTCGAATATTTTTGGCTTGAGCTTGGCTGATGCAGGATTGCTGATGCTGGTGACACGTATTTGGGATGCAGTGTCCGATCCGATGATGGGAGTCATTGCAGACCGTACTCATACGCGTTGGGGCAAATACCGTCCTTATTTGTTGTGGATTGCAGCTCCTTTTGCCATTGCCGGGATTTTACTTTTTACAACGCCCGACATGGGGACAACGGGTAAGCTGGTATGGGCTTATGTCACTTACATCCTGATGATGACGGTATATACGGCAATCAATGTACCATACGGGGCTATGCTGGGAGTAATGACTGATGATTCGAATACAAAAACGGTTTTCTCTTCTTACCGTATGTTTTTTGCATACGGAGGTAGTTTTATCGCTTTGGGAGCATGGGAGCCATTGTGTAATTGGTTTAAATCAATGGACTATAGCAATGCTTCCAGTTGGCAATATGCCATGGTATGCATTGCCACGCTCTGCTTTTTGGGTTTTCTGTTTTGCTTTAGCATGACGCGCGAGCATGTCAAGAGTGTGGCGTCCGAATCCATCGGTAAGGATGTGAAGTCACTGGTGCGCAATTCGCCTTGGTGGATATTGAATGGTGCGGCGTTGTTGTCGAATTTCTTCAATACGGTACGCGGAGCTACTGCCGCCTACTTCTTCAAGGGACTATATCAGTGCCAATGCATTTCCTCGATTTCGGGGTGTTCAATCTGGTATTGTATGCCGGCTTGTTCCTGATGGTGGGTGAAGTGTGTAATATGATTGGTGTGGCGCTGGCTGTGCCTCTGTCCATGAAGTTTGGAAAGAAGTCCACTTATATCATTTCGCTCGTGTGCCTGGTAGTGCTCAGCGTGCTCTTCTTCTTTGTGCCGAATGACGGGCTGGGATGGTGGCTGATGATGATTTTCCAGGTGCTTATCTCCATCTGCACCGGTATCGTATCTCCGTTGATTTGGAGCATGTATGCGGATGTGGCGGACTATGCCGAGCAAAAGGATGGCACATCCTCTACGGGGCTGATATTCTCTTCCGGTTCTATGGCGCAGAAGTTTGGCGGTGCATTTGCAGGCTGGGCAGTAATGGCACTGTTGGCATTCTTCGGTTACAATACCGCAGAGAATGCCGTGCAGACTCCCGAGGCGCTGGATGGCTTGAAGTATCTGATGAGCTTTATTCCTGCTGCGATAGCCGCACTTTCCATCGTTGTCGTATTCATCTATCCATTGAATAAGACGCGTATGGCAGCCATCAATGCAGACCTGAAAGAGCGCCGTGAGAACCTTCAGCAGAATAACTTATAACTCATAACTCAAAAACTTGTGGATATCAAGAAGATGAAACAGGAGATGGAGGAGGAGTTGGTCTCCAATATCCTCCCCTTCTGGATAAACAGAATGACGGATGAAGTGAACGGCGGCTTCTACGGCCGTATCACGGGTCGAGAGGAGGTGAAGCCCGAAGCTGAAAAGGGGGGTCCATCCTGAACGCCCGCATCTTGTGGACCTTTTCGGCTGCATACCGCTTGCTGAGGAGGCCGGAGTATCTGGAAACGGCTACGCGTGCCAAACGCACTCTTATCGACCGTTTCTACGACAATGAATTTGGCGGAGTTTACTGGTCTCTCGACTATAAAGGCAATCCGCTCGATACCAAGAAGCAGATTTACGCTTTGGGTTTCGCCATCTACGGGCTGAGTGAATATGCTCGTGCCACGGGCGATGATGAAGCGCTGGCATATGCCATCCGTTTGTTCGAGACTATCGAAGAGCATAGCTTCGACCCCGTGAAGAACGGTTATTGTGAAGCCTTGACCCGCGAATGGGGAGAGATAGCCGACATGCGCCTCAGCGCCAAGGATGAGAACGAGCGCAAGACGATGAATACCCATCTGCATATTCTGGAACCTTATACCAATCTTTTCCGCATGTGGAAGGATACCCGTCTGGAGAGGCAACTGCGCAATTTGATAGGCCTTTTCACGGAACGGATTCTGAATATCAAGACCGGTCATCTGGAATTGTTCTTCAATGATGATTGGGTTAGTAAATACCGCATTGTCTCCTATGGGCACGATATCGAAGCCTCCTGGTTGATACACGAGGCTGCCCTTGTTCTGGGCGATAAGGACCTCCTGGAGAAAGTGGAACCACTTGTAGAATACATCGCTGCCGCTGCCGATGAAGGATTGACGCCCGACGGCAGCATGATATACGAGACTTTTCTGGATAAAGGAAAGACCGATACCGACCGCCACTGGTGGGTGCAGGCCGAGAACGTAGTGGGACATGCCAACCTCTACCAGCACTTTGATGACGAAGTGGCCATGCAGAAGGCTCTCCGATGTTGGGACTTCATCAAGCAGCATCTGGTAGACTACAAGTACGGAGAATGGCATTGGAGCGTGCGTGCTGACGGCACGGTGAACACCGATGATGACAAGGCGGGATTCTGGAAATGTCCGTATCACAACGGACGTATGTGCATGGAAATTATTGAACGTTTTTCATAGGTTTTCTATCATAAGAAGATGAATAGATTGATGGTTTTGGGGATTCTTGTCTGATGGGGATTGCGCTGCACGCGCAATCTCTTTATCCGGACTTCAGCAAGCTGAACTTCGGGTGCGACGGAAACAGCATTACCGCAGGCGAACAATGGTCTAAGACTGTAGTGGATAAACTCGGATTCGCTACACATCACAACGTGGCGGTCGGTTCTGCCACATGGGCATGCCATCCCGATACTCAGGATTATGGCAGCGAAGCTTTTGCCGGCATCTCTGGCGGTTGGCAGGTTACGGAGGATAGGCATGAGTTACAGATGCGGCACAACAACGTGTCAAAGGTGCATATCCAGAAGTTCATAGCCGAAGTGGAAAGTGGCGCTTACCCTGCGCCCGATGTCTTTGTGTTCTCTATGGGAACGAATGACCGTAACTTGGGTAGTGCCGAAGAGGCCCTTAAAGGGAAGACGCTCGATGAAGTAGATGTCAACACCATGGCGGGCGGTGCCCGTTGGTCCATTCAGACCATTCTGGAGCATTATCCCCAATGCCGCGTATTCGTGTGCACGCCGATTCAGACCGGCAACCCCGAACACAATGCACTGAATCTGCAGAAGATTGCCATCTTGCGTGAGTTGTGCCGGGCGCTTTCCGTGCAGCTGATAGACTGTTACTCCAATTGTGGTATCACCGAAAAGTTTGAGCAGCCTTCCGGTAGCGGGCGCTATCTGCGCGACGGGTTGCATCCCGACAAACCGGGGCAGGAGCTGATGGGCCGTTACATCGCGAAGGAGATACGGAACCATTTCTTTTAGTTCCGTTCTGCATATTCCGGTTGGAATAACTTATCATTTAGGGCTTGTAAAGCCCTTTTTTTGGTCTGTATTCTTAATGACGAATGCCACGTCATTATTGCTGCTGCCATATGAAATCATCCGTAGGGGGATGTCCTTTAGCGCCTCCATAATCTTTGCCTCAAACCCGGCATATTCCCATTGCATGTTGCCCACCACGGAGACGATGGTCATGCGGTCTTCTACCAATACATGGGCATATTGGCGTAGTTCGGAGATGATGTTCGATAAACGAGTGCAGTCGTCTATAGCCACAGATACGTCCAGATTGGAGGATACCAGCAGGCAGAGGGGGGGTTACGGTACTTGGCAAAAATGTCGAAAATCTTGCTGATGAACAGATAGGGACACAGATTATGGTTCGATTCGAACTTTATGTATATGATGTGGTCCTTGGCGGCTATGGCCTTGATGATATTGTCGTCCTGCAGGTTGGAAATTAGCGTGCCTTCTGCCGACGGTTCCATAGAGTTAAGCAACCGGACGGGAATATTCCTTAGGCGTGCCGGGGCGATACAGAAGGGATGCAGTATCTTGGCACCATAGAAGGCCAGTTGTTCGGCTTCGTTGAAGCTGAGGCGTTTCACGGGGCGGGTACCTGACACCTCGCGCGGATCATTGTTGTGCATGCCATCTATGTCCGTCCATATTTGTATCTCGTCTGCTTGGAGGGCGGTGCCAATGAGGGAAGCAGTGTAATCACTGCCGCCGCGTTTCAGGTTATCTGTTTCGTTATAGGCATTCTTGCAGATGAAACCCTGAGTGATGAAGAGATTGATGCCGGGATGGCAGGCAAGCTGTTCTCGGAGTTTTTGTTCTATATATTCCAAGTCGGGTTCGTTGTCGGGGCCGGTACGCATGAAGTCGAATGCACAAAGCAGTGCATTGGGAATTTTCAGCTCGCGCAGGTAGAAATGCATCAGAGCGGTACTGATAAGTTCGCCTTGTGCCAGCACCTCCTTCTCTTCGACGGAGGTGAAAGAGTTCTTGGTAAATTTCCATAGTTGCTGGAAGCGGTCGAGGATATAATCTATTGCTTCCCGTTTCAGTTTCTCGTCGGTCAGCAACCCATTGGCAAATTCGATGAACTGGAATTCCAGCCGGGTGATGCGGTCGTGGGCTTGTTCTATTTCACGGTTGAACAAGTTGGCGGCAATCTCCTCCAGATGGTTGGTGGTGCCTGCGGTGGCAGACAGTACCACAATCTTGGGTGTTGCATCTTTAATGAGTGTTGCTACATGTTTCATTCTCTCTACGGTGCCGACGGAAGTTCCGCCGAATTTACAAACTTTCATTTCTTGTTTCCTTTTTTAACAGTTTCATAATTGCATTCATCCGGATGTTCTTCCTTCCGGCTTTTCATTTCAGGTGGCCTCTTTCCAAAATGGAAGGGGGAGGCATGAGGGGCTGTCACTGGGACTAGGCCTGCATAATGCCGCTGTGGCATTGTTGTGGTGGGATATTCATATCCCGGTTGGTGGCAGGCTCTTGCCCCTTCACCTATAAAAGTTCAAAAGATATGCCGTTGGTATTTGGGAAAAGCTTATATTTGCACACCCTGTTTTTTACCGTTATCAGTTTAAAAACTTATCGAATAGATATGAGTAAGATTCTAATCATTGATGATGAGGTACAAATCCGTACCCTTCTGACACGGATGATGGAGTTGGAGGGATATGACGTCTGTCAGGCTGGTGATTGCAGGGCTGCCCTGAAGCAACTGGAACTCCAAAATCCCGATGTAGTTTTGTGTGATGTGTTTCTGCCCGATGGAAATGGGGTAGACCTGGTGTTGGCTATCAAGAAGGCGGCACCCAATGTGGAAGTTATTCTGCTGACAGCGCACGGCAATATTCCCGATGGGGTGCAGGCCATCAAGAACGGTGCTTTCGACTACATCACCAAGGGAGACGATAATAACAAGATTATTCCTCTGATAAGCCGTGCTGTAGAGAAAGCGCGTATGAATGTGCGGTTGGAAAAAACTGGAGAAGAAGGTGGGACAGACGTACTCTTTTGATTCTATCCTGGGAGAATCCAAAGTCCTGAAGGATGCTGTTTCATTAGCTCAGAAGGTGTCAGGGACTGATGTTCCTGTACTGTTGACTGGAGAAACGGGCACGGGTAAGGAGGTATTTGCCCAGGCCATCCATTACAGTAGTAAGCGTGCACGGCAGAATTTTGTAGCGGTTAACTGTTCTTCGTTCAGCAAGGAGTTGCTGGAAAGTGAAATGTTCGGTCATAAAGCCGGTTCGTTTACCGGCGCATTGAAGGATAAGAAGGGACTGTTCGAGGAAGCGAATAATGGGACTATTTTTTTGGATGAAATCGGTGAGATGGCGTTTGAACTGCAAGCCAAGTTGCTGCGTATTCTTGAAACCGGTGAGTATATTAAGATAGGTGATACGAAACCTACCCGTGTCAATGTCCGCATCATTGCCGCTACGAACCGCAACTTGTCCCAGGAGATTGTTGCCGGACGTTTCCGCGAGGATTTGTTTTATAGATTAAGCGTATTTCAGATACATCTGCCGCCATTGCGCGAACGTGCAGGTGATATCCGGCTGTTGGCGAAGGCTTTTATAAAGAGTTTTGCGGAACAGCTGGCGCGTCCGGTGGTTGAAATAGCTCCCGCATTTCTTGAAGCATTGGACTCCCAACCGTGGAAGGGAAATATTCGTGAATTACGTAACGTGATAGAACGCAGTATGATTGTTTGCGAGAGCGGATATCTGGACATTGCTGATTTGCCGTTTGATATTCAGAATGCCCATTATGAACACTCCAATGATTCAAGTCCCGGCAGTTTTGAACTTTCAGCTATGGAACGCCGGCACATTGCCCGTGTACTGGAGTATACAAAGGGGAATAAGACAGAAGCAGCCCGGTTATTGAAAATAGGTTTGACGACGTTGTATCGGAAGATTGAGGAATACAAGATCTCAGATCTATAATAGGGGGCTCAGTATACGACTGAGGTACCTTCGATATAGGACCGTGGCAAGATTATTCTTGAAACAGGCTTAGAAGCAGAAAGTGCCTATGGGCTAAAACATATCAAAACAGGTTGCACCTTTTCATTTTGAAAGGGTGCAACCTGTTTCTTTTTATACTTGTTTAGTATGTATTCTGTTGATAATTAATGGTGTATGGTATATGCGCTCTTTTTTGGCACATATTTGGCACATTCCTGGCAGACAAAAATATGTAGTAACATTTTAAAAGGTAAAAACATGGGAATAACAGTATCATTTATTTTTTGCCTATTGAGCGGTTTGTTCGCCTTTTGGCTTTTCTGGAAATGCGTAGATTGGTTTGAGAAGATTTAAAAGAGAGAATTATGTACACAGCTTTATTTGTATTAGGTATTGTAATGTTCGGGTATCTGACTTATGTGCTGATAAGACCCGAAAATGTTTTAATGAATGGAGAGTGGAGAAATGAACACTGAAATTTTAGGTGTAGCCTTGCAGATTGTTCTGCTGATTGTGATATCCTATCCTCTGGGAAAGTATATTGCCAAGGTTTACAAAGGCGAAAAGACATGGTCGGATTTCATGAAGCCGGTCGAGAGATTGATTTATAAAGTGGCCGGAGTCAATCCGGAGGAAGAGATGAACTGGAAACAGTTCTTGAAAGCCCTGCTGATTCTGAATGCCCTTTTGGTTTGTATGGGGCATGGTGCTGCTCTGTACACAGCAGTGGTTGCCGTTAAATCCGGATGGAAACGCTAACCAGACACCGGACCTGGCATTCAATACATGTATCAGTTTTATGGTGAACTGTAACTTGCAGCATTATTCCGGTGAAAGCGGACTGACATATTTTACACAGTTGTTCGTCATTATGTTGTTCCAGTTCATTACCGCCGCTACCGGTATGGCAGCTATGGCAGGTATCATGAAGGGTATGGCTGCCAAATCGACGAAGACTATCGGTAACTTCTGGATGTTCTTGGTTTTGAGCTGTACACGTGTATTATTACCGCTTTCGTTGATTGTGGGCTTCATCCTCATTCTACAAGGTACTCCGATGGGATTTGATGGTAAGATGGAAGTTCAGACGATGGAAGGACAGACCCAGTTGGTTTCACAAGGTCCTACGGCAGCGATTGTTCCTATCAAGCAATTGGGTACGAACGGTGGCGGTTATTTTGGATGTAACTCTTCACATCCGTTGGAAAATCCTACTTACTTGACAGATATTGCAGAATG
>ENA-OQCV01000283-OQCV01000283.1-human-gut-metagenome-genome-assembly--contig:-NODE-283-length-14728-cov-4.422711_pt1 | contig 14728 bp, 16 predicted proteins | sample MGYA00242766_ERZ504592 | MGnify/ENA primary metagenome ERZ504592 (study PRJEB26092, sample SAMD00036315) | human gut metagenome | host: Homo sapiens | study: EMG produced TPA metagenomics assembly of...
TTCGTGTTTTTAATACTTACAATATACAATTTTTTTCAGTCATACCGTTAGAGTTCACTTGAAACAATACTATTAACTCACCTCACGTAATAGCTTCAAATTCTCTTTATTTATCCTCTGAATGCAATGCTGCAAAATCTCCATTATAAAGTCGACTGTCTTTATACTTATAAAACGGTGCATGCAAAAAAATGAACCTTTTCAACTTTTGCCTGTAATTCACCAGATAAAATCATTTCCCCCACATGTCAGTGTTTCTTCTGCTTTTTCAATTGGAATCAGACAATGCCCACCGCCACAGATGTCAAATGAATCTTTTCTTGCAAAAATTCTTTTTCCAGCCTCATACCATTCCTTCAGTAAAGCCTCTCGATCCTTGGCCGGAGCACAGATCAGTTCCAAATCATTTACACTGTCACCGGAAAACAAAATTCTATCCTCTTCATCCAGAATACATACAGATCCAGCCGTATGTCCTGTCATCTCATATATAACCAGCTTTTTATCTCCAAGGTCAAAATGTCCCCTTCTTTCATAAAACGAAACTCTGGTTTCTTATCATTTTTTTAGTTCTTCCGCAATACTCAAGCTTCCAGGTGCAACAGCACCGGCACTTTCCATATTCTTTAAATATCTTTCTCGATCTTCTACCTTTATATTCAGCGCAGCCTGATAATCTCTTTCATTAATATAAGCCTCTATAAACTGACCACATCCGCCAGCATGGTCTACATGTCCATGAGTAATCAGCACAACATAGGGATTGTCTACCAAAGACTCTACCAGCCCCTTAAAATCACCGATTCCAGTTCCTGCATCAATTACTGCAGACATTTTACTACCCTTTACTACATACATGGCATTCAATCCACTCTCATCAACATGCCAAACACCTTTTTTTATTTCATTTACAGTCCAACACATATTTTCTATCTCCTTTTTCCGTATTAACCGTCACTATTCATCACAGCCAGTAAAACTTAACCTTTCACCGCTCCCTCAGTTACACCTTTAATAATGTGCTTCTGACAAAGAACATAAAAAATAATTACCGGAATAATTGCCATAACAAGCGCCGCAGAACCAAGATTCCATTTCTTTGTGTAAGCACCAAAGAACAGATAAGTCCGAAGAGGAAGAGTTTGCGTTCCACTTCGGTTGATTGTCAACGATGGGAGTAAATAATCATTCCAAAGAGACATAACATTCAAGATTGCAACGGTTACTGCAATTCCCTTAATCAGGGGCAACACAATTGTAAAGAATATTCTTGGCTGGCTGGCACCATCAATTGACGCAGCCTCTTCTAACTCTACCGGAACATTTTTCATAAATCCATGGAACAAAATGATCGACATAGAAGAACCAAATCCAAGATTTACAAGCATCAGTCCTGGCATATTAATCATATTTAATTTTCCCATTTCTGCCAGTAATGGAAGCATAACACACTGAAATGGAACAAGCACTGCAACAGAAAAAATTGGTAAATATCAGTTTGCTTGTTTTTGTCTTATATCGTACCAGTACCCACGCTGCCATAGAACAGCAGATCACGTTTGCAACCGTTACCGTACAGGTTATGATCAGGGAATTTTTGATGGCATTCAGGTAATCCAGTTCTTTGAACGCTGAAATATAATTGTCCAAATTCAGTGTCTTAGGAAACTGGAGAACACTAATATAAATTTCTTTTAAAGATTTAAATGAGTTAATAAACAATAATAAAATCGGGAAGATAAAAAATTGCTGCCAGTATAATACAACACAAGATAATCACTGTTTTTTTAGAGATTACTTTTTTTCCTCTGCATTACATCTCCACCTCCTTAGATTTGGTAAACATCAGCTGGCTTACTGTAATAAGTGCAACTACAACAAGGAAGATAATTCCTTTTGCCTGTGCCATTCCATACATGTTTCTTGAAAATGCTGTATTACAAATATCCATAGTAAGCATTTCTGTAGATTTCGCCGGGCCACCTCCAGTTAAAGTCAGATTCTGGTCATACAGTTTGAAACAATTTGTAAGAGTAAGGAAAAGTCCAATAGTAAAAGCAGGCATCATCAATGGAAGCTTAATTTTCCAGAAACACTGAAAAGAACTTGCACCATCAATTCTCGCAGACTCCAACAGATTTTCCGGAATATTCTGTATCTGTGCAATGTAGATCAGCATCATATATCCGCTCATCTGCCATACAACAAGAATAACCAAACCCCAAAAACCTGTAGACTTAGTAGAAAGCCAATCACAAAGCCAGTTAATTCCAAGAAGCTCTCCAATACTGTCAAATACATCACAAAAAAGTAAACTGCCATGCAAATCCTACCAGCACACCACCTACCAGATTAGGCATAAAGAAAATACTTCTAAATAAAATTTTTTCCCTTTATATTCTGAGTTACCAACATAGCAGTTGCAAATGCAACCGCATTTTACCGCTATCACTGTTATAATTACAAATTTAAAAGTAAAAACAAAAGCATTTTGAAAGTAAATATCATGAAATGCACTGATGTAATTGTCCAGAAAAACAAAATCACAATTTGAATGGAGTCCGTCCCAGTCTGTAAAAGAATAATAAATACCTGTTATTGTAGGAATTACAACAGCAATACAAAAAGTAATCAAACAGGGAGCAAGAAAAAGCCAGAATATTTTTTTCGATTTACGCATATCATTTCCTCCATAAAAGGACAGCCAGAGTGTTTTCCGGCTGTCCTGAAACTTTTCTTTATCTCATTTCTGCCCAGTTTGCTTTTGCTTCTTCAACAACAGCATCCCACTCTTTTTCCCCGGCAATATAGCTCTGGATTCCAGCGCCTAATAAATCAGACCAACCATCTGGATAACCACCAAATACTAATGAGAAAGTATTTCCTTCTTTTGCATATGGTTCACATGCAAGACTGATTACGTTTTCAGATGGAAAATCTGCAAAATTATCAAATGGAAGACTGATATTAGAAGTAATTAATGCTTTTCCTTCATCAGACATAATCAGCCAATTTACAAAATCTTTTGCAGCAGCATTTTTTTGCATCATCTGAATTCTTGTTGACAACAAAATAGGAAGCAATACCATAACAGATATTATCTTCGTCCACTCCCTTTAAAGGCATTGGAAGAACGCCAATGTTCTCACGAAGTTCCGGATCAATTTCATCGATTACAGGAGCAACCCACTGTCCCATCTGAATAACAGCTGTTTTTCCAATACAGAAGGAACCGCCCATTGCACTATCATAATCAACTCCAACCAATGCTTCTGGTTTGTCTGCATCAGGAGAATATTTTACCATCAGATCAATGTAGTCCTTTAATGCATCTGCATATTTAAAATCAAGAGACTTCGCTTCGTAAGTTTCAAATGCAGTTCCAAACTCTGCCTGAATTGCCGGATTTGCACCATGATTGCAAGTACCCATGATTCTGCCGCCGGAAGTGAAACAACCGCTTCAAGATCTGGGAACTGATCTGCAAGTTCTCCTGCATCAATAGCATCCTGAACTTTGCCAAAAGCTGCATCAATATCATCGTAACTCTTTAATGTAGAACCATCAATGCCACAGGCCTCAAAAACAGCTTTGTTATACAGCAGACCATAGCACACTACACCTGATGGTGCACCAACTATTGCATCCCCAACTTTACAGTCACTGACATTGTTTTCATATATATGCTCCACCCATGGCTGGTCACTAAGATCTTCAATCATATCGCCAAATGTATCAAAATCTGATGCACCTTCCATAACCACAAGATCCGGTGCCTGACCACTTGAAATTTCAGCCTTTAATGTAGAACGCCAGTCTGTACCGCCGCCAACAAGTTCAAGATTAATTTTCACGTTCGGATGAACTTCATTGTAAGCAGCGATTTCCTTCTCATACAGTTCTTTTCCTTCTACAGAATAATTATAATATGTAATCTCGGCATCCTCAAGCTCTTGATATTCATAATCTCCGGATGACTTTCCTTCTGCGTACACTGCAGATACATTTCCGGCAAATAAACCTGCTGTTGTTGCCATTGCCAACAAGGTACTGATTACTCTCTTTCTCATAAATAAAAACCTCCTGTTCTTTGATGTCTTTATTATATTCTCATTTATAGTATTTTTCGATTCCAGAATAATGACATCCTATACCAAAATTTTTTACCACCTCTTTTTTTCCGAATCTCATATGTTATAATAAAAAAGCAGAATAATTTGATACATTTATAAGAAAGAGGTTTGTATGAAACAAAAAATAACTCGCCCCATCAGTATTCGAATCAAATACACACGTTATGTGATTCCTATCTTACTAATCACATTTCTTTCCATCGGAGCAATTGATACCATATTTTATTTTCATTCTGTGAAGGAATCCTCCGAACATGAACAAACAGCCTACTCTAATACGGCGCTCACATCACTGGAATCCTATTTTTCTCAGTTTACCTCCGATTCCAGTATCTTTTTCTATAAAAATGCAACACAGAACAATCTTATAAATATAACACAGGATGATGGGCTGGAATTCCAACAGCTTTTATTAAACGATGCTCCCTATTATCCTTCTTTAAGCATGAACTATTCAGATAATGTATTTTTTATCACTAACAACGGAAAGCTGATTTCAACAACCAACTACTCATCACAGTTGGTATCCGATCTTTCTCCCACTTACATTACAGAGATTCTGAAAAAAGGTGATGATTTTCACGGATTACCTTTTCTCTTTGGGAGTACTGATGATTCAGATAAATTGTACATATGTAGAAATATTTATCAATGGACTGGAAAAACTAAAACTACAGGAAAGAATCGTCTTGGTACACTAATCGTAGAACCCAAGGCTACTGTTTTTGACAAAATCTTTTCCCTTAATAGTAACGTGTACCAATTTGTTTTAATTGATAATAATCATCATATTTTAGAAATACTACTGAACTTTCAGAACAGAACATTTTTGAGCTCGTAGAAAATAAACGTCTGAATACACAGACGTATAAATATACAGCATCTTCTTTTTCCACCAGCATAAATAATCTGCAATTATTGCTGATAACTAATCAGTCATTAGTTTATAAAAATGCCCGGATGTTTGTAATCCTGTTGCTTTTCCCCTCTATTCTTGCTCTGATTGCAATCATCGGAGCAACACGCTTTATCTCCCGGAGCATAGCAGATGAATTTGACTATTTTATGGAAAAACTGAATAAAACAAAAGCGATCAATAATGATGCATTTATCCATATGGAGAGTTCCATTGAATTTTCCCAGTTATCCAATGTATACAATCAGACTCTTTCACGTATCCATGCATTATCTGAAAAGATCCATGAACAGGAAATTCTTACAAAAAATCATTGAAATTGAGAGCCTCCAGGCACAGATCAATCCTCACTTTCTTTACAATACTTTAAATTGTATTTCCGGCCTGGTAGATATGGATAGAAAAGAAGAATGTCATCATGCTCTGACTGCACTTGCAGATATTGAACGCATGTCCCTGAAAGGCAAGCCATTCAGCACCATAGAAGAGGCTTTGTATTATGTAAAAGAATATACCTATATACAGAAGCTCCGTTTCGGAGATAATCTGTCCATTTTAATTGATATTCCCAAATCACTATACCATTACTATATTCCCAAACTGATCATCCAGCCTCTAATCGAAAATGCAGTGATCCACGGAACATCAAAAATCTCTGACAAAGGTATCATTGCCATTCTTGGAAGTACCGATGGTACCAACCTTCAGATTTGTGTAAAAGATAACGGTCTAGGTTTTTCCCGGGAATTTCTTGAAGATTTTTCCAAAAGTTTTCAGCAAAAGCCAGCCACCTCTTATGGCATTTACAATATTGATAAACGACTAAAGCTCTATTACGGCGAAGATCATGGACTGATCCTACAGAATAATGAAAACAGCGGAGCATGTATCATAGTCCGCCTTCCTTTGAAACTAGTAGAAAAACCAATTGAGAAAGCAGGAAATTTGAAATGAAAATATTACTTGTTGACGATGAATCAATTGCACTTCAGACCATGGAAAATATAATCCGGCAGTCTGACTTTAAATCCCATACCATCCTGACAGCTTCTAATGCAGCAGATGCCTGGACCATCATTCAGACAGAGAATCCAGATATTCTGTTTTCGGACATTCAAATGCCCTGTGAAAACGGAATTAGTCTTCTTCAGAAAATATCCGAATCACAGCTAAAACTGCTGGTCATCTTTGTCTCCGGATACTCTGAATTTTCTTATGCACAGGCAGCTTTGAAATATGATGCTTTTGATTACCTTCTCAAGCCACTGAACAGTGAGGTATTTCTTTCCTGTCTAAAGAAAGCCATAAATGCAATTCAGGAACAGGAAAATATGGAAAAGCAGAAAAAAACTGCTTTCCAAATTTTTTAAGGAAAATCAAAGTCTTTTGAAAAAACAGTTTATAGAAACTTTGCTGATTAATCCTGTTACCAGTTTTTCACCAGAACAGCTCCGACAATGTCTCTCACTTGGTCTAAACCCGGATCTATTTTATTTAATTGGGGTTAAGTGTAACACTACGAACAGGATGAACATCCTCCAGAATCAGGAATACTATATTTCTTATTCTCTGTCTAAGAAGATCAATAAAGATTATGAGGGCATTGCATCCTGTTATATTGGAAACATTGTATATATTCTCATGCCTGTTACATCTGCTGATCCTATTGCTGAAGCCAAAAGTCTGGCCCATTCACTTGTCTGCTATACCAGGGAAAAACTTTTTTCTTCTATCACAATCGGAATCAGCGAACTTGGCAATTCTATTCAACAGTTTCCAAAGCTCAATAAACAGATACAGTATTGCTTTTCCTATAAAGCTTCCAATATTGTTTCACTAGACGACAGCATTTTAATTTTTTGCAGAAATAAATGATTACAATTCCAGTATTATTGAGATTAACGAGATCATTTCCAATCTGATCAATGCCATCCAGACACGTAATCTTTGTGATGCGCTGGAAATCGGAGATGCCTTTTTTTTCACTGATACAGAATGAAAATCTGCTCAATCAGCAGGATGCTATCAAACTAGTAGAATTAAACCTCCATATCCAGCTTAAAAATTTCCTGGATGACTCTAAAGATAGTAATTACCTTACTACTCCGATCACACGCTATTGTATGGAACAACCTTGCAGCGAACACAGCAGAACTGATTTTTTCCAACTGTATTCAAAAACATCATCCAGGAGCTGTCCAGTGTCACCACACGAAACACAGGGATAATCGTCAATGCTGTTATAGAATACATACATAAAAACTACGAAAAACAAATTGGATTAAATGATGCCGCAGAATTTATAAACCGTAATAGCTCCTATATTTCCCGATTACTCAAGAAAGAACTTTCCATGGGCTTTTCACAACTTCTCACAGAACGCCGAATGGAAGCCTCTAAGGATCTTCTTGCCCATACTACCATGAAAGTATCTGATATTTCAGAAAAAGTAGGCTATACTTCTACCAAGTATTTTAACCAGGTTTTTTATGCTAATTTCCAGATGACGCCTACAGATTATCGTTTTATCATGAAACAGTTGTAACATTCTTTCAAAGACCGCCCACCAGAAATATATCCTAAGAGACTGTCTGACAAACAAAAGGTGCTGACCTGGTTCTGATTCCTACTGTCCCCCAGGTAGCACCTTTTAAAATGTTTAATGTTAATGCTTTTACTTTCCACAGCACCCCACAATGGTTTTCTCCACATCTTCTATCTGGAAAGGTTTTGCTAGGTGTGCAGTCATGCCGGCTGCGAGACATCTTTTGGCATCTTCCTCAAATGCATTTGCAGTCATTGCAATGATCGGAATTGTTTTTGCATCTGCCCTGTCCATGGCACGTATGGCTTTTGTTGCTGCAATACCATCCATAACAGGCATCATGACATCCATTAATATGACATCAAAAATTCCCGGAGGATTACTTTCGAAGTACTCCACCGCCTGTCTGCCGTTTTTTGCAACTGTAACCTTCGCACCGTCATCTGTCAGCAGCATTTCTATGATTTCCGCATTAAGATCATTATCCTCGGCTGCCAGCAGATGCAATCCACGAATATCATATTTCTCTGCAATTTCCTCATCCTTTTTCTGTTCCCGGGCAATCTCAAAGGGAATGGTAATGACAAACACAGACCCAACTCCCACCTGACTTGTCACTTCAATACTTCCATTCATCTGCTCAATCAAGCCTTTAGTGATCGCCATTCCCAGACCGGTTCCCTGGTAAACACTCCGGGCATCTGTTTTTTACCTGTGAGAACGGATCAAAAAGTGCGGCTCAGGAACTCTGCACTCATCCCTATACCTGTATCAGAAATCGTCCATCTGTATGTACAGATCCCATCCTGTACATCTACAGCCTCCATTACCGTAGTGATCTTTCCTCCCGGCCGGTTATACTTAATACAGTTTCCATAGATGTTCAGAAAAATCTGGCGAAGATGCAGTGAGCTTCCATAGACATAAGGATAAGGAACATCCTCCTTATTTTTCTCATAAATCCACTGAATATCCTCATCTGCTGCCTTGTGAGTGATAATACTCTCAATCTCATAGACCAGATCTTTGAGGCAGATATATTCATGAGTCAGAACAATATGACCTTCCTCTATTTTACTCATCTGCAGAACATCATTGATAAGGGAGAGCAAATAATCCGCTGCTATCTTCATCTTTTTATGATTTTCCTGTATCAGTTCCTTATCCTCAAAATGAGTCTCGTCAATCTTTAACAGACCAATAATACCATTCAGAGGTGTCCTGATATCATGGCTCATACGGCTGAGGAAATTCGTTTTTGCCCTGCTTTCAGCACGCATCTCATTGAAGGCGGCCTGAAGGCGTGCCTGTTCCTGCTCATCCCGTTCATGTCTCTGTGTGGTATCCTGCAGCAGAATGATCGCATAAATCATAGGCACCTCCGCAAGGATTTCTGTATCAAACACCACCATCCTGGTCATAAGAACTGTTTTCTGTACCCAGCGGATACTTCCATCATCTTCGCGGGCACAATATTCCACAGACATATTTGTTTCTCCGTTCTCAAACCTCTTACGAAGTTTTTCACAGTTATCTGTCATGCAGTAACCGGCAATTGTTTCCTGGGTGATTTTTTTCTCATATTCCCAGCAATAATCCCGATAAGAACATGGAAGTGGGTAGTCCATAAAAAGTTCCCGGCTCTTCTGTTCTTTTCCATTCAGTACGATTCTTCTTTCCAGAGCATCCTTTGTCAGATTTACTGTATAGATCACATCTGACAATTCCAGAAGCGCATCCACATAGCTGTCATTTTCCAGGATTGACTGTTTCAGTTGTTCATAATAGAGCTGAAGCTGCTCTTTTGCACCTGTCTGACCCTCAGAAGTCTTTCGGATGGTTTCAAATGCCAGAAGAAAATGATGCAGCTTTTTGTCCTCATCCCAGTCCACCGGAATCAGTGTCAGGCGGTTATATGCCCCCTGTTTTCCGATATTATACTCATATTCCAGAACATCTTTCTTCGTATGCATCTTCTTTTGAAGTTCCGAAATCTGCAGTCCTTCGCGGATATCTGCCTGACTGGATTTTTCAACCTGTTCCTCTATGATCTGTTCCACAGCACCGGAATATGCGCCATCAGAGGCCAGGAAAAAATTCTCACTGGAACGAATCGCTCGATAAGTATCCATCCTGGCATCACAGTACAGACAATCCGAGAAATTACTGCCATGCTGATTAAGCAGCTTTAACAGCTGATATCCCTGATGCTTTTCTGCAGCAGCTTCTTCCCTTTTTACATGATTCTTATTGATATACATGTTTTTGTCTGCGCAATTAAACAGTTCTCTCATTGTACTTCCGGGAAAATCGCCGGCCAGTGCAAAGCCTGCTGCATAGCTCAGGGGAGTATCCGGATACACTTTGGATTCCTCTCTCATATCCCTGCGCACCTTTTCAAGGCACTGTGTCATCTGTTCCCTGTCCAGTCCATGGGTAACTGCAAGAAACTCATCTCCACCTGCTCTTCCCACAAACTGCTCTGCCGGCATGGAAGCCCGCAGGCAGATGGCAAATCTACGAATATAGGCATCACCGGCTTCATGACCTCTGCTGTCATTAATACGCCGGAGATTATTAAGATCAAAACTGCAGACACCGGTATCTGCATCCGGTTCTTCCTCACTCAGTAATTCTTCACATTTATTTTTGTTCGGAAGTCCCGTCGCATCATCCAGATATACCTTTCGCTGCAGCAGGCGGTTCATTGCAGCATATTGTATTGCTTTGATGAATTCATATCCGATCAACAGCATCAGCACAACAATATCTGCTGTGATATATTTCTCAAGCAATGATAAGGATGTGGCTTTTTTCTGCGAATATTTTTCAGCCAGGCCTGTTGCTTCATCGCAGATCACAAAAAATCTCCTCACTTTCCGGAATAATATCTGTATTTCTGGCTCCTTTGAACCTCACAAGATAAATTTTCTTATACAGGTCAGAGAATTTATCATCCAGTTCCTGCATTTTATTCTGAAAATCAACATCATTGAGACGTACAAGATTTAATTCATCATTTCCATTTCGCAAACCGTCAATAAAAGTTCTTATATCATGGATCATCTCATTTTCCTGCTGCATGGAAAGCTCCAGTTTTATGAGTCTCTGTGTCTCTCCCCTGACTAAACCGGTATAATTTACAATACGGGCCGTTCCCTGAATATCTGAGACAATTCCCATCATTATGATAATAAGGATAGCCAGAATAACTGCCAGAACACCAATACTGACCTGAATAATACTTGATTTCTTTTTCTTATTCTTTACTTCGGACATGGCCCTCCCCCTTTTGTTTTATTTTGGAAAAAGTACTTTCCGCATTCTAACTATTTTACCGTACTTTTTCCGTTATGCCTACCACAAATTTATTAATACTATATCGATTCCATAAAATAATGCTACCTTTTCGGAACCATATGGTTCTGTATAGTTGCAGTAATGCATATTAATTAAGAGGCTTGCTATAAATTTCCAAACAGGCATCAAAAACACCCGGCAAAATTACTTTTCATAATCTGCCGGGTGTTCTCTTTCGCCCTCTCTGTATAGATTATTGATAATGTCTTCCAGACGGTCGAAGTTATATTTTTCTTTTTCAGTTTTTTATTTGACTGCTCCGGTAATACCTTCTGCAAACTGTTTCTGTAATACAAAGAATACGATCATTGTAGGAATAGAACAGAACAATACACCGCACATCAGCATACCATAATCTGTCACATAACCTGTGATCAGGTTGGCGATCAGCATTGGCATGGTCATTGCCTTGTTGTCTGTCATGATTACCTTTGGCCACAGATAAGAGTTCCATGCATTCATAAAGGTAATAACAGCAGCCGCTGCATATGTAGATTTCATTGTAGGAATGAACATCTGGAAGAAAATCCTTACTTCATTGAGTCCGTCAATACGTGCAGCTTCAATAATATCAACCGGGAATGATCTGGCATTCTGACGGAACATCATGATCATAAACGGCGTGGAAATAATCGGAAGGATAAAACCTACTGCTGTATTCAAAAGTCCTGCCTTGGAGAACATTTTGAATAACGGAACCATAGTTGCAACCTGCGGAACCATCATAGCCAGAAGCAGGATTGAAAATACTCTGTCTTTCCACTTATCATGGTAAACTTCAAATCCGTAACCTGCGATAGAGCAGATCAGAAGACAGATCACTGTAGTAAGGATTGCATAAAAGAAGGAGTTTCCAAGTGCTCTCCACAGTGGCTGCTGGGATGTAAGATTACGGAAGTTTTCCATAAAATGGCTTCCCGGAATAATTCGTCCACGTGATACATCTGTGGATGTATTAGTTGCAGCTGAAATCATCCAGTATAACGGGAATACTGAAATAAATGACACGATGATCAGAAAAATATAGGTTGGAATCAATCTTCTCTGAATGGCTGATTTGTTTTTCTTAGTCACGTGTATCACCTACTTTCAAATTAATAAATGCAAGTACAGCTACCATAATGAATATGATAAATGACATTGCTGCTGCATATCCAAAGTTTGGTACGTTAATAAAACATGTATTGTAAATATAGTGGGACATTGTGATTGTTGAGTTTGCCGGTCCACCCTTTGTCAGGTTGACAGACTCATCGAACAGCTGCAGTGTACCATTAATTGACATGATAAATGTCATGATAATTGTCGGTTTCAGAAGCGGAACAGTAATCTTCCAGAAAGTCTTCCAGCCATTGGCGCCATCAATCTTTGCTGCTTCATATACAGAATATTCAATATTCTGAAGTCCTGCCAGATAGAATACCATATTATATCCTGTCCATCTCCAGATCAGCGCAAGGATAATTACAATCTTGGCACTGGCGGAATTCCCCAGGAAATTATAGCCGGTAGATAAGATTCCAAGTTTGATCAGAATACTGTTGATCAGACCATCTGTAGCAAACATGGAACGGAAGATCAATGAATAGGATACCAGGGATGTCGCACATGGAAGAAATACACAAGTACGGAAAAATCCCTTAAATTTCAAATCTTTGTTATTCAGAAGCTGTGCCAGAAGAATTGCCAGTATCAGCATGATCGGCACCTGAATGATCAGATACAGGAATGTATTTGCAATAGACTGCTGAAATACCTTGTCTGCCAGAATACGTTTATAGTTGCTGAAGATCGGATCTGCAAATCTCATATTTGCTCCGGCTCCGGTCTGCAGGGAAATGATAAATGCACGTATCATTGGATAAAAGCTCATGATCGCGATCATGATAGTTGCAGGAGCCAGGAACGTCCATCCTGCTGCCCTCTGCTTGCCAAGCAGAGACATACCTTTTTTCTTAGAATTCACGTGAACTCCTCCTTTCAAAAAACTCTGTAACTGTTCAGCATTTTGCCGGACAATTACCAACTCTTTGCAGTAAGATGGGGGACTGCTGGCAGTCCCCCGCACTTACCTGTTTTCATTCACTTAATCACTGTCTACAGATTGCTTCACAGTTTCACTGTTCCCGCAATCCTGACATCATCTGATCCTGCGATCAGAATTTATTCAGTCATCTTGAATGCCAGAGTATCCTGAGCTTCCTGAAGGGCATCTTCTACAGGTGTGCCGTTTACGATATTTACAACTGCTGTGTTGACGCATTCTCTTGATTCATAATGATACGGTGTTTTTGTGAACTCCGGAATATGAGAAGAGTATTCTACAATTGTGGAGAAGATTGGCTGTCCACCAAAGAATTCATTTGGCTCGTTGTAAACCTTAGATTCACCTGCCGGCAGATAACAGGAGATTGCACCTGCTTCCGGAAGGATTGTATCATAGAACTCTGTGCTGGAACCAAATGTACTTGCAAGGAAATCTTCTGCAAGTTCTACATTCTGGCAGTTGGATGTAACATACCAGGAAGATCCACCATTGTTTGCATAGTTTGTAGCTGTATCAACATCGTCTACTTTAGGCATTGTTGTGATCTGCCACAGACCCTTCTGATCTTCTGTAGACATCAGAGTAGCTGTGATCCAGTTACCATTTACAATACCTGCTGCCTCACCGCCTGTAATAGTAGCGATATATTCATCCCAGTTATTTACAAGTTTAACAACGTCATTCTTAACCAGATCTACATAAAGATTGATGCATTTCTCTGCAACTTCATTGCCTACGATGTAAGCTTCGCCATCTTCGTTTACGAAGTTAGCTCCGCAGGACTGCATCATCATCATCAGAGTATCGCCGCCTGTAGCTTCACTTGTAAGAAGATATTTTCCGGTTTTTTCATGAACATCTTTACCGATTTCCATGAACTTGGACCATGTGATATCTGTCAGATCATCAATAGTATATCCTGCCTCGTCAAGGATATCTGTACGATAGCATGCAATAACAGCACCATTATCAAACGGAACACCATAGTGTGTATCATCTACCATGGAATAGGACTGTTTCAGTTTACCAAAATCATCCCAGTTAATGTTGATATCTTTCAGATCTGTGAATGCATCCGGATAGCTCTTCAGATATTTCTGATAGCTGTTGTCCTGCATAAGAACGATATCAGGAAGTGTGCTGTAATCGCCTGCATTTGCTGCTGTTGTCAGTTTAGTCTGGCAGTCATCAGAAGATGTCTCTACGATATCTACAGAAAATCCCTCATGATCTTTTGCATACTGATCTGCTGCGATCTGCATGGATTTGATGTTGAAGTTCTGATCCCACGCCCATACAGTTAACTTGTTGTCATCATCAGATTTCGCAAAAACAGCTGTAGCTGATCCTGCAAAGGATGCTACCATAGCACCGGTCATTAATACTGCGAGTAAATTTTTTTCCATATTTATATCCTCCTTTATTAAGCTTATTCTTTCTTCCGAATCGCTTGTAAGTTGATTATAGCATCCGATTTTCAGGTATAGTTTGCATAACCGCACACATAATGTGCAATTTCGACCATTTTATGTATTTTGCACTATTAAAAATATTTAAAAATATATTTTTTGTTCACTTTCTCATTTACTATGTTTTTACTATGTAATTTTAATAACAAAGGCCACTTTCATGGACAAAAAATTATATATTTTGTCTTTAAAAATGACCTTTGTTATTATTTCATAAATTTTCCGTTCAATTTTTGTACATATTTTACAGTTTTTAAA